>Ga0256406_1004498_pt1 | contig 15865 bp, 13 predicted proteins | sample RumenRJG_03DNA_FD_185986 | JGI IMG/M metagenome (GOLD analysis project Ga0256406, IMG submission 185986) | Bovine rumen microbial communities from Lethbridge, Alberta, Canada - RJG_03 | ecosystem: Host-associated > Mammals > Digestive system > Stomach > Rumen | place: Canada: Alberta | collected... | reverse complement strand
CAAAAAATATACTGCTATGGACACTAAAACTAAATATTTGGGCCTCGAACTGAAGAGTCCGATCATGGTGGGAAGTTGCGGTTTGACCGCCGATGTGGACAAGATGGTCGAAATGGAGCGCGCCGGCGCTGGCGCCGTGGTGCTCAAGAGCGTCTTCGAGGAGCAAATCATCTATGATATCAAGCGCAACACCCATATCGTGGCCCCCACAGACAACTATGGAGACAGCTACGAATACATTGCCCAGCACGTGGCCGACGACTCGCTGAACCGCCACTTCCAGATGATCCGCGACGCCAAGCAGCGCCTCACCATCCCCGTCATCGGAAGCATCAACTGCTTCTCCTACGAGAACTGGATCACCTACGCCTCCAAGTTCCAGGAGGCCGGCTGCGACGCCCTCGAGCTCAACATGGCCATCCTGCCCTACGAGACCTCCCTCTCGGCCGACGACGTGGAACGCACCTTCAACCAGGTCATCACCGCCCTCAAGAAGTCCATCTCCATCCCCATCAGCATCAAGGTGGGCACCTACTTCACCGACATGGCCAAGCAGATGCAGCAACTCAGCTGGATGGGCATCCAGGGCGTCACCATGTTCAATAAGAATGTGCAGGTGGATATTGACACCGAGAGCGAGACGATGAAGAATGCCTCCTGGCTCTCGAACCCCGGCGAAATCTACAATACGCTGCGTTGGGTGGCCATCCTCAGCAAGAAGATGCGCTGCGACATCTCCGCCTCCACAGGCGTCTACAGCGCCGACGACGTGGTGAAAATGCTCCTCGCCGGCGCCGACACCGTCCAGGTCGTCAGCTGCCTCTACAAGAACGGCATCGACACCCTCCGCCAGCTCGACGAAGGCCTCCGCCAGTGGATGCAAAAGAAAGGCTACGACAGCGTCCACCAGTTCCGCGGCAAACTCGCCGTGCAGCCCAACGACAAAGCCTCCGTCGCCATGCGCACCCAGTTCATGAAATACTTCGCTGAAATTGTATAACATTTAATAAATCTTTCATTAACACTAAATTACAGTACCATGGAACAAAACGACACCTTGACCCCTGCCCCCGCACAGCAGCAACTCAACGTCAGCTTCTTCCGCTTCGAAGACCTCCGCGTCTACGGCAAAGCCACCGACTACGCCACCTGGGTTTCCAACCAGCTGACCAACCCCCGCAACGAGGCCGAACGCGCCCTCGTCAGCTCCTTCTGCCGCTCGGCTTTCGACATCGCCCTCAACATCGCCGAAGGCTCCAGTCGCAGCAAAAGCCAGTTCGACCACAACCTCAAGGTCTCCAAGACCGCCATCCGCGAATGCGTCGTCTTCACCGAGGTGGCCCACAACCTCGGCCTCTTCAGCGACGAGGTCTTCGACCAGTCGCGCGAGTACCTCATGGAGCTCACCCGCATGATCGGCGCCCTCATCATCTCCCTCCAGCGCTCCGGCGAACGCCGCCACGACGACTCCAACGACTCCTACCCCTCCACCAGCGACGAGATGGCCTACTAATATCATTTAATGGAACTCAACCTCACTAAACCCCTCATCTTCTTCGACCTCGAGACAACCGGCGTCCAAGTCGGCCATGACCACATAGTGGAAATCTGCCTCCTCAAGGTGCTGCCCGGCGGGCAGAGCGACACGCGCGTGGAACGCATCCGCCCCGTCGATGCCAGCGGGCAGACCGTCCACATCCCCGAGCAGACCACCGCCGTCCATGGCATCACTGATGCCGATGTGGCCGACAAGCCCTCCTTCCCCGAGCTGGCCCAGAGCCTGCTCGAATATATCGGCGACGCCGATTTGGCAGGCTACAATAGCAACAAGTTCGACGTGCCGCTCTTGGTCGAGGAATTCCTCCGCGCTGGCATCGACTTCGACCTTGCCTGCCGTCGCTGTGTCGACGTGCAGAACATCTTCCACCAGATGGAGCAGCGCACCCTCGTGGCTGCCTACCGCTTCTACTGCAACAAGGAACTCGAGCACGCCCACTCCGCCGCCGCCGACACCGAGGCCACCTACGAGGTACTCAAGGCGCAGCTCGACCGCTATCAAGGCGTCGACTACAAAGACCGCTCCGGCCGCGTCAGCCAGCCCGTGGTCAACGACATCGCCGCCCTCAGCGCCTTCACCGCCAACAGCCAGTGGGCCGACCTCGTCGGACACATCGGCTTCGACCCCCAGCGCCGCGAAGTGTTCAACTTCGGCAAGCACAAAGGCAAAACCGTCGAGCAGGTCTTCGAGCAGGAACCCTCCTACTACGACTGGATGATGAAGTCCGACTTCCCCCTCTCCACCAAACGCCTCATCACCGCCATCTGGGAACGCCGCAAACAAAAGAAAATCAATGCCCTGAAAGAGCATTTCGGCAGCAGGAATTAGACGTTCGGTTAAAGAGAACAGACAGCGGACAGCCCCGGGGACACACCCAAGGGCTGTCCTTGCATATATCCAGTGTGCATTCGAAAATATTTTTCGTCGGGGCTTGCAAATGTCCGCCGGAATTCGTATCTTTGCATTTCGGATGGAAGGGTGGGAGAGTGGCGCAAGGCGCTGCGGACGTGTGGGTTGATGGGTTTCCCATTTGTTTTCAGTTGCAGAAATTTGTCCCGACAGACGAAGAACAGACGAAAAACAACCGAAGAACAACCGAAGAACAGCCCTAGGGAGTGCCTGGGGCTGTCTTGGTGTTTGCCTGCTGTTCGGGGCTTCGGGGCTAGAAGGTGTAGCTCAGGCCCATCATGCGTGTCTGCGGCGCCCCGGCGCTGGAGCGGAAGGTGGGCAGGAGGTCGATGTGGAATTCCAGCCGCCCCACCCCCCGCAGGGTGGTTCCCAGCCCTATGGCGGCGCGCACGTTGAAGGGGCGCAGCACCTCCACCTTCTCGTGCTCGCGGCTCCGCCGGTGGTCCTCGCCCAGCGTGCTCGTGGCCAGGCGTTGGCTGAAGATGTAGGTGGGGGTGAGCGAGGCGTAGAGGAAATAGGACGAGCGTTTGTCGAGGCCGAATGTCAGCATCAGCGGCACCCCCACGCTCCACGAGTAGAGGTCCTGCCGCGGCGGTGTGGCGCCATGGCTCGCGTCGAGCACCAGCCGGTCCTCCTCCACCTTGACGACGTTGTCCAGCTCCATCCACCGCGCACCCACGCTCACCCCGAACTGCCAGCTCAGGCGGTGGACAATCTTCATTTGGTTGCGGACGAGGTTGAAATTGAGGCCGAGCGCATGGTTGGTGTTGTAGGGCGAGTCGTGGCGGTTGCCCTCCAGCCAGGCGGGTTTGGCCAGGTCGAGTTTGATGTAGAGGTTGAGGGACATCTGCTTGCGCTCGCGGTCGTAGCTTTTCGCTGTCTCCACGTACACGTGGCGTGCCGAGTCGGTTGCGGCGATGCTGGTCGAGGCCTGTTCGCCGCGGTGGATCCACTGCCGGTGCCACCACACCTCGCCCTCGGTCACCGTGCTCGCCTTGCGGGCATAGATGTGCAGGAGCCGTGTGCGCATATATCGCAGGTCCACCGTGGCGTCGGTCGCCGTGATGCTTGTGGTGCCGGGGTTCACGAGCGAGTCGACCACCAGCCTTCCGGCGCTGTCCGCCTCGATTTCCAGCCGGGTCGAGTCCGATGCCCACTGCCGTATCGTCAGGCGCGCACCCGGGTAGACATGGATTTCGCGGATGGGCTGCGCGGTGTAGATGTCCACAACGGTCCTCTGCGGCATGCCTTTGTTCTCCACCACGGTATACCAGTCTTTGAACACTTCCATCACCTGCGGCTCGGCTCCTTCCTCGAAGAAGTCGGCGCACGCCGTTGTGACCACCACCCGTGTGCTGCTTCCGGCAGGCGTCTGCGTCAGGCGCACGTCCCACCCGCGGTGGATCTCCAGGCGTTTGACGGTCTGCTCATGGGTGATGGGTTGCTCGATTTGGTACAGGTCCTGTGCCTGTACGGTGCTGGCGGCGAAGATTGTGGTGCCGATGATGCCCAGCAGGAGGGCTGTCTTGACGATGTCGCCCAGGGTGCTTATGATGCGTTTCATAGTGGATGGTGTTTTTTATGACAATTCAAATTCTTTCAGCGAGAGCGGCTCGCTCTCTTCCGCGCCCAGCATGCCGGCCAACAGCTGGCTTGCCGCGCCGCCCTCCTTGCGCCGTGCCGTCTGCACGCTGACCATGCGGGTGCTGGCGCGGCGGTGGATGCGGGGCTTGGGTGCCTCGGCGGGTGCAGGCTCAGCGGTGGGTGTCTCTATAACGATGGGCGTTGATTCATCCTCCACGACCACCTCTGCCTCCTCTACGGTTTCTATTGTTGGTTTCGCTACCGTAGCGGGTTTCTTTCCCGCCACCCTCACGGTTTTTGCCGCAGGGGTGGGGGAGCTTGGAGGTTGGAGGGCGGAGGTGGGTGGTTGGAGGTCGGAGGGTGCGGGGGAGGCATCCACTGCGGGCACCTCGGTTTGCGCCACCAGCACTGGCTCCGTCGCCTCGCTGCGCATCAGGAGGGGCAGCGTGACCAGCAGCAGCGCCACGCTGGCCGCCGCCGCTCCGGCCCACACAGGCCACATACGGCGGCTCTTCGGCGCCCCTTGCGCCTCGATCAGCCGGGCCAGCTCCGCCTGCCGCCGCCGGTTGGCCTCGGCGGTGCGCTTGGCTTCGAACATCTGTTGCAGTTCTTTCTCTTCCATAGTCGTTTAGTGTTTTACCATTGATTTCAGTGTGCTCATGGCGCGCGAGAGGGTGGCGTAGACGTTGGTGCTCGTCATGCCCAGCCGGCGCTGCATCTCCTCGTGGCTCATCCCGTCGATGTATTTCATCCTCACTGCCTCGCGTTGCCGCTCGGGCAGGCGTGCCATCATGCCGTCGAGCCGTGCGGCGCGCTCTTCCATCAGGTCTGCTTCGGCCTCCGCCGCCTCGTCGCTCATCTCGGCTGCGCTCTCCAGCGGCACCCATGTGCGCCGTTTGCGCAGCTGGCTCACGCAGTGGTGCTTCAGCGTCTGCATGGCGTAGCCGCCAGGGTTTTGGGCCCGCTCCAGCTCGCCTTGGCGTTGCCACAGGGCGAGGAACGTCTCCTGCACCGCATCCTCGGCCTCGGCCGCGCCGCCCAGCAGCCGCTCGGCCACGAGCTGCATCCGGGGCTGCATCGGCAGCATGAGGTCCAGGAATTGTTTCTGCGTCATATCGCTGTGTGAGGTTCTTTTACAACAATATGACGCAGAAGGGTGCGGAATCTTACAAAAAAAATGCTAGAACCCCATCATTTCGCGCAGGCGCATGGCCTGCTGCATGCCGAAGTAGGGGAAGCTGGGGTGGGGGTGGAGCTGCAGCAGGTAGACGACGATGACCGCCGCCAGCAGCAGGTGGCGCCTGAAGTAGTCGTACATGTCCATCAGTGCCTCGCGCATGGCCTTGTCGCCCCGCGCGGCCACCGCCAGCGGCAGCGCGAAGAGGGTGAAGCACAGCGCCGTCCACCAGCGGCCGTAGTCGGTGGCCATGACGAACATCGGCAGCGTCATGGCCACGTCGGCCGCCAGCACGCCCCAGTAGCGCCAGCGTCCGCTGCCGGCCTTGCGTCCCGCCGCCACCCATGGCCATGCCAGCACCGCCAGCGCCGGCAGCAGCATCGCGAGCGTCAGCACGAACTCCATCGGCAGACGCTTCTCCCATGTGATGAAGCCCACACGGCTGTTCTCGCTATTCGACTTGTAGAAGTAGTCGTACATCAGGCTGCCGCGGCCGTAGGCGTCTTCGGTGGTGCGGTCGATCACGCTTTGGTGCAGCGTCTCGTAGTCAACGTTCATGTGGCTGAACATCCAGATGATGGCCAGCAGTGCGCCCAGCGTCGCGCAGATGAGGCCGTAGGGCACGGCGCGCCGCCAGTCGATGCGCCCTTCGGGCAGGCTGTCGTAGAGCATCAGCGCCGCTATCGGGGGGAAGAAGGTGCAGCAGAAGGTGTGGTGGATGAGGCAGGCGGTGACGGCGATAATGGCCGTCAGCACATAGTACCACCAGCGGCGCGGGCAGGCCACATAGAGCATCAGCCACGCGAGGGTGAGCGTCAGGGTGTAGGTCTCGGTGAAGTAGATCGACATGGTGCTCCCCACCCAGCCGAGGATGGAGAAGGGGCTGGCCAGGTAGATGGCCAGCAGCGGGATGGCGAGCCGGTCGTCGGCCATGCGGCGCAATGCTTGGCAGGCGAAGCCTGCGAACAGCAGCAGCATGGCGATGTTGATGCCCATGATGTAGGGACGCAGGTGGGTCCAGCGCACCTGCTCGGGCAGCACGAGTCCATAGAGGGTGCCCAGCAGCTTGCGCCCGCCGAAGCCCGTCTCGTAGCCTACGAAGTAGTAGGCGCTGGTGCCCATGCTTCCGTTGTTAAGACTGTAGGCATAGTCGACGATCGCGAAAAAGGCCGGCACCAGCGCTGCCAGCAGCAGCAGGGGGAGGCGGTAGTTGACAATCAGTTGTTTGGTTTTGTCGAGTGTCATAGTGTTGTAGTGTTTATCTGATTTCACATGAGAGTATCTCTATCCTGCGAGCCAGCGCGGCGGGGAGGCCGTAGATGGGGTCGGTGGACCGGCTCTCGGTCGTCGGCGCCACGGCGCCGTGGGGTTTTTGGTCGATGAACAGTTTGCCGTCGGTCAGCGCATCCTGGAACACGCCGTTGTGCCACGCGCGTATCATATTTATGAAGCTCCCGATGCGGCGGCGCGAGAGGTTCTGGTTGTAGTCGCTCTTGTAGACCGGCGAGGCGTAGCCGGCGATGGTGATGGTGATGCTGTGGCCGGCGTCGAGGAGGCTCTCCACATACTCGAACAGCTGCTCCACGCGCTCGTAGTTGCCCACCACGCAGGTGTCGAAGAAGAGGGCCATCATGGCCGAGTCGTCGGTGTTCTGCTGGCGGCCGATGTATTCGCTGCGCAGGGCGGCATAGTTGCGCTGGCAGTCGGGGTAGGTGGTCTCGGTCACCACCTCGCGGCTCTTCGGGTCGGGCTCGTCGTTGTGGAAATAGAGGAAGAGGGGGAACATGAAGCGCTGCACGCGGTGGACGATGGTGTCGATGTTGGTCTCCACGGTGTCGATGGTCACCACCTGCTGCAGTGCCAGCGAGTCGATGCTCCAGCGATAGAGGTCGTTGCAGCAGGTGGAGTCGGTGAGGAAGTAGCTGTCGCTGCGGTTCGAAGCGAGGTAGCCCGCCACCGGCATCGGCGTGGCGCTGTCGTATTGCGTGATGGTGAAGTAGAGGTCGTTCTGCTCGCTGTTGAGGCATCCGCAGACAGGCTCGGCTTTCTGCCACGTGTTGCGGCTGCCGGCGGCGCAGTAGATGTCGAAGCCGCCGAGGCCGCCCTCGCGGTCGCTGCTGAAGTAGAGCACCCCGTTGCGCTGGTCGTAGAAGGGGGTGTATTCGTCGGCCGCCGAGTTGACCATGGGGCCGAGGTTGACGCACTCGCCGGCCTTGCCGTTCTTGACGAGGGTGTACCAGATGTCCATGCCGCCGAGGCCGCCGGGGCGGTCGCTGACGAAGTAGAGGATCACCGTGCTGTCCGCCAGCCGCCCCACGGCGGGGTGGGTGGCCGTGTATTCCGGCAGATTGATTAGGCCTTTCAGCTTCTGCGGCTTCTCCCAGCCGCGGCGTTTCTTCTTGCGGGCCACATATATCTCACTGCGCAGGGTCTCCACGTCGCTGCGGGTGAAGTAGAGGTCCTGCGAGAATGGGTCGAGGGCGAGGTTGCCCGTGTGGTCTTTTTTCGAGTTGATGCCCCAGCGGTCGAGCCGCGGGCGGCTGATTTTGCCGCTTTTGGCGATGCGGGCTTGGTAGACTTGGGTGACGCCGCCACCCATGTCGAAGTGGCGGTTGCGCCCCTCGGGCTGCTGCATCGACGAGTAGGCCAGCACCGTGTCGCCCACCACCAGCGCCCCGGTCTCGCTCCCCGGCGTGTTGAACGGCTTCTCCAGGTGCACCACCTTGTATTGCGCCCACAGCCTCACCCCCAACCCGAGCCTCACCCCCAGCCCCTCTCCTTTCAAGAGAGGGGAGTGGAGTGCTAGCAGTAGCAGTATTGTTTTTATGAACTTGTTGTTCTTCATTCATTCTCTATCTACTCCCCTCTCCTCCCGGGAGAGGGGCCGGGGGTGGGGGCATTATATTATCGGGCACGGCAGCGCCTTGTGCCGCCGGTCGTGTTTCACTAGTTTGTAGATGAAGCCTATCTCGAAGGCGCCGAGGGTGCGGCTGGCCTCGGCCAGGCGCGAGAGGTTGGCGTCGTAGCTGAAGGCGAATATCCAGGCCGTCCACTCGACCGCCAGGTTCACCGCCGCCGCGTCGCCGTGGCGACCCAGCACTCCGGCACTCATGGCCAGGTACTTGCGCGGCGTCTCGTTGAGGTACCACTTCACGTCGCACCCATACACCAGTTCGGAGAACCCCTTCTGGTACTGGAATCCCACCACGGGCAGCAGGCTCACCTCGGGCCATCCGCGCCACTCGGCGCGGCCGTAGAGGTTGTAGCGGCGGCTGAGGCGTGTGTCCTCCATGCCGAGGTAGGAAATATCGGGTTCGTTGATGTTGCGCACCGCGGCGCCGAGTTTGGTGTACAGGTTGTCGTTCACTTGGTGGAACCACGCCACGCCCGCCCCCAGGGTGGGGTAGAGGGCTTTCTCGCGGACGAAGGTTTCGGTGCCGTCTTGCAGGTCGATGTTTTCGGGGTTGAAGCCCGTCTGCCCCACGCCCACTTCGGCCGCCACGGAGATGAGGTTGTCGTTGTTCACCACCCGCTGGAAGTAGGAGAGGATGGCGCTGGCCGAGGTGGAGCCGTAGTCGAGCGTGCCCGCGCGGTCGGCCGACACCCACAGGCCGAGGTTCCACCCGTTGTGGTTGCGCCGGCTGCGCGCTAGGTTCCATTCCGCCGTTGCGCTGAGGGTCTGGAACGGCGTGGAGACCGACGCCCACTGGTTGCGGTAGATGACGCCGAAGCGTCCTTCGCCCTCGAAGAAGCCGCTATAGGCCGGGTTGAACAGCAGCGGGTCGAGGTCGAGCATCGAGAAGTGGATGTCCTGCGCTTTGGCCGAATTGAAAATTGAAAATTGAAAATTGAAAATGACGCTGGCGCAGAACGCCAACTTCATCATTCTTTTTATGAACCCAGATAATTTCAATTTTCAATTCTCAATTTTCAATTCATCTCGTGTACGGCGGCAGGCTGATGTCGGCAAACTCGCCGCGCAGGTACTTGTAGTAGCCCGCGATGCCCACCATGGCGGCATTGTCGGTGCAGAACTTCATCGGCGGGATGAAGGCCGTCCAGCGGTGCTTGTCGCAAATCCGCTGCAACTCGCTGCGCAGTAGCGAGTTGGCGCTCACGCCGCCGGCGATGGCCAGCTGCGTCACCTTGTGGTCCAGCGCCGCCCGCTCCAGCTTCTTCAGCAGGAAGCCGACGATGGTTTTCTGTATGCTCGCGCAGAGGTCGGCCTGGTGCTTCTCGATGAAGTCGGGGTCCTCCTTGAGCCTGTCGCGCAGGAAGTAGAGGAACGACGTCTTGATGCCGCTGAACGAGTAGTCGTAGCCTGCGATGTGCGGTGTGGCGAAGCGGTAGGCATCGGCGTTGCCCTCGCGTGCCAGGCGGTCGATGATGGGGCCGCCCGGGTAGCCAAGGTCCATGATTTTGGCCGCCTTGTCGATGGCCTCGCCCGCCGCGTCGTCGATGGTCTGCCCCAGCACCTCCATGTCGAAGTGGTCGCGCAGCAGCAGTATCTGCGTGTGTCCGCCGGAAACCAAGAGGCAGAGGAAGGGGAAGGTGGGGAGTGGGGGAGAGTGAGGAGTGAGGAGTGTGGAATGAGGGGTGGGAATGGCAGAGAGGGCTGCCGCGTCGGTCAACTCCTCCTTCCTCCTTCCTCCTTCCTCACTGACAATGAAGTGGCTCAGCACATGCGCCTGTAGGTGGTTCACCTCGATCAGGGGCTTGCCCAGCGCCTGTGCGAAACTCTTGGCGAAACTCACGCCGACCATGAGGCTTCCCATCAGACCGGGGCCGCGCGTGAAAGCCACGGCGTCGATGTCCGCTTTCCCGATGCCGGCCTCGCGGATGGCGGCGTCCACCACGGGTATGATGTTCTGCTGGTGGGCGCGGCTGGCCAGCTCGGGCACTACGCCACCATACTGCTCGTGAACCTTCTGGCCCGCAATCACATTGCTCAGCAGCACATTGTCCCGCAGCACCGCCGCCGACGTGTCGTCGCAGCTCGATTCTATAGCTAATATTGTAACCATAATTTCAAAGTGCAAAATTACACATTTTGCCCGACATGGCAAAATTTATTTTTTTGCCCACTGTCCGCGATTGTCCGCCCCTCCCCCTCATATGCGGACAATCGCGGACAATGCCCTACTATTACCCTAGAGATCCCCTACCGTTCCCCTACCGCTACACCACCCTTCCTCCCCGATTTTAACATAAAAATTCAAAAAAACGTTGCCCATTTCACAAAAAGTTGTACATTTGCACTATTAAAACACAGCGGATTAATTTATTAACCAATTAAAAATCAAGCACAAAATGAAGAAAATCGTACTCGCAATCGTTGCCGTTTTCGCCATGAGCACCGCGGCCAACGCACAACTTGAGAACATCGGTGTCCGCCTCGGCGCAGGCAACGCCTTCGGTGGCGAAATCAGCGGCCAGTGGGGCATGGGCAGCAACCGCCTCGAGACCGACCTCGGCATCGACGCTGGCAAGGACTGGACCTACCTCGGCCTCTCCGCCGTCTACCAGTGGAAGGGCGACATCGCCGGTGAATTCGGCTGGTTCGCCGGCCCCGGCGCCAACCTCGGCCTCTTCTTCGGCGACAATGTCAACGACTCCTTCGGCCTCGCCCTCTGCCTCCAGGGTGGCGTCGAGTGGAATCCCAGCGCCATCCCCTTCCAGTTCAGCCTCGATGTGCGTCCCGCCTGGCGCTTCATCGGTGAAGGCACTGGCTTCGGCTGGGGTCTCGCCCTCGGTGTCCGCTACCGTCTGGGCAAATAACACCGTTTCAACACACAAACCCCTGTTGCCTCCGCCCTGCGGGGGCAACTTTTTTTTGCCATGTCGCGAAAGTTTTGTAATTTTGCACCCTCAAACAATATGCACACATTATGAAATATTCCATTGGAGTGGACCTCGGTGGCACCAACACCGACCTCGGACTGGTCACCGAGAACGGCAACATCGTTCAGCGTCGCAACATGGCGACCAACGCCTATACCGACTTCGCGCTCTACATCCGCGACTTTATGCGCGAGGTGGAGCTCATGCTCGCCGACCAGCAGGCCATCGACGGCCAGGCGGTCCAGCTCGAAGGCATCGGCGTCGGCGCCCCCAACGGCAACTTCTACACCGGCTGCGTCGACAACGCCCCCAACCTCACCATGAAGGGTGTCCTCGACTTCGCCAAGGAAATCCACCGCTATCGCGACACCCCTGTCGTCCTCTCCAACGATGCCAACGCCGCCGCCTACGGCGAATACATCTACGGCGGCGCCAAGGGCATGCGCCATTTCATCATGTTCACCCTCGGCACTGGCGTCGGCAGCGGCATCGTCGTCGACGGGCGCCTGGTGCACGGCTCCACCGGTGCCGCCGGCGAGCTCGGCCATGCCATCCTCTACCAGCACGGGCGCAAGTGCACCTGCGGCCGCGAGGGTTGCCTCGAGACCTACACCTCGGCTCGCGGCATCGTGCAGACTTATAAGGAGTTGAGCGCGGAGGCCGGAGGTCGGAAGTCGGACGGGGAGGTCACCAGCAAGCTTATCGGCGAGCTGGCCCACCAGGGCGACCCCATTGCCCTGAAGACCTGGGCCACCGTGGGCGACCAGCTCGGCCTCGCCATGGCCAACGCCGTCACCTTCTCCGCCCCCGAGGCCATCTTCCTCATGGGTGGCCCCGCACAGGTCGGCGAGCCCTTGCTGAAGCCCCTCCGCGAGGCCTTCGACCGCTATCTGCTCAACATCTTCGCCGGCTCGTGCCAAATCCGCATGTCCGAACTCAAGGCCAACGAGGTGGCCATCCTCGGCGCCGCAGCTCTTTTGAAAATGAAATAAATGTAGGGACGCGGCGCGCCGCGTCCGCAGTAGTTCGATATGAAATCACACACCACACAACCCTGTCGCTTGCGGACATGGCACGCCATGTCCCTACTGGTTGCGTTTCTTGCAGTCTCCTGCGCCGACAAGCCCTTGACCTCCTACGTCAATCCCCTTGTTGGCACCGACGGCCACGGCCACACCTTCCCCGGCGCCATCGTCCCCTTCGGTCAAATTCAACCCTCGCCGGACACCCGCCTCGAGGGCTGGGACGGCTGCAGCGGCTACCACTACAGCGACGACACCATCTATGGTTTCTCCCACACCCACCTCAGCGGCACGGGCTGCGAGGACTACGGTGACGTGCTGCTGATGCCGGTCAGTGGCCAGTGGTCGGTGGCCAGTGGTCAGTGGCGCGAGGCCTACAAGAGCCACTTCAGCCACGAGAACGAGACGGCCAAGGCTGGCTACTACAAGGTGCTCCTCTCCCGCACGAACACCACCGTCGAGCTCACGGCCGACCGCCGCGTGGCCTATCACCGCTACACCTTTGAGGGAAGCGAAAATGCCATTGTTCTCGACCTGCACCACCGCGATGTGCTGCTCAGCGGCAAGATTATGGAGCGCGACGGCCTCATCGTGGGCTGGCGCGAAAGCAGTGCCTGGAACCCCGACCAGCACCTGCACTATGCCATCCGCAGCAGTGTGCCGTTCGAGGGGGTGCGCTACAACGAGGACTCCACCCAAGCCTGCCTCCTCCTGCCCGGCGGCACCAAGACGGTGCAGCTCCAGGTGGCCATCAGCGGCGTGGACATCGAGGGCGCCATCGGCAACCTCAACGCTGCTGAATATAAGGACTTTGACGAAGCCTGTAAAGGTGCCGACAGCACCTGGGAGACCGCCCTCGGCAAGCTCCGTGTCAAGGACGGCTCCGACGAGCAGCGCCGCTGCTTCTACACCGCCCTCTACCACTGCATGACCGCCCCCTACCTTTGGAGCGACGCCGACGGCCGCTACCGTGGCACCGACAACAAGATTCACACCGTGGACCCGGGTCGCGAAGTCTACACCGTCTTCTCGCTCTGGGACACCTACCGCGCACTGCACCCCCTGCTGACGCAGATTGAGCCCGAGCGCACGGTGGACTTTGTATACACCGCCATGAAGCAGTACGAGCAGGGCGGCGAGCTGCCCATGTGGGAGCTGGCCAGCCACGAGACGCACTGCATGATAGGCTACCATGCTGTGCCGATGATGCTCGAGGCCTATATCCACCTGTCCGAGCCCGACGGCACGCTGGCGGGCTACACGCCCAAGCAGATGCTCGACGCCATGGTGGCCACCAGCAACCGTACCGAGGCCCACCGCGCCTACGCTGCGCAGGGTTACCTCAGCTCCGAGATTGACAACGAGAGCGTCAGCAAGACCCTCGAGTATGCCTACGACGACTGGTGCATCGCCCAGATGGCCGAGATGGCCGGCGACACCGCCACCGCCCGCATCTACTGGATTCGCAGCCAAAGCTGGCAGAACATCATCGACAGCAACGGCTTTGCCCACGCCAAGCGCAACGGCGGCTGGGTGACGCCCTTCGACCCCACGGAGGTCAACAACCACTATACCGAGGCCAACTCGTGGCAGTACAGCACATACGTGCCGCACGACTTCTTCTCCTGGGTGAAACTTGTTGGCGGCAAAGACAAGGCAATCGAGTTCCTCGACAGCCTCTTTGAAGGCAACAACGCCATGAGCGGCCGCGACCAGGCCGACGTGACCGGCCTTATCGGCATGTACGCCCACGGCAACGAGCCGAGCCACCATGCCGCCTGGCTCTACTCCATGCTGGGCCAGCCCGAGAAGACGGAGAAGTATGTACACAAGATACTCAATGAACTCTATACCAGCAAGCCCGACGGCCTCTGCGGCAACGAGGACTGCGGCCAGATGAGCGCCTGGTATGTGTTGTCTTCGCTTGGCATATATGAGGTTTGCCCCGGTAATGGTCTATGGGAGACCACCAAACCGATTTTTAAAGTAAGCAATGAGTGGAAAGTCGGCTGTCGTGAAGGACTGCATATGAGCTTTGCACTGCAAGACAGCCTCCGCATCACCCCATGCCCGGTCTTCGACGACTGGCGCATGCAAATGAAGGGAGAAAAAACGGGAGAGGTCAAGGTATTCACCGACAAGAAGGTCCGGTTCTATTCGCCGTTCAAGAAGAATGGTGAGTTGATGCCTGTATATGATTGCCTTGAAGGTAGGCACAATGTCACCTCGTTCATGATTCTTCCCGAAGCGAAGGAGGCTGATGTCACCTTTGCTGCTCAGGTTGAAGGACGGCTGATGTCGCAGCCTGTGACGCAACACCTTGTGCGCACTTCGACTGATAAGCATGCCACCTACCTCACCCAGCCCGCCCCGCAGTACACCGAGAACGGCCCCGAGGGCATGGTCGACAACATCCTGGCCAGCACCAACTACCGCATCGGCGGCTGGCAGGGCTGGCAGCAGGACATGGTGGCCGTGGTCGAGCTCGACAACGTGCAGTCCCTCCGCCACATCGGCCTCGACTGCCTCGAGCACATGCGCTCCTGGATTTTCTTCCCCGCCAGCGTCCGCTTCGAGGTCAGCCTCGACGGGCAGCAGTGGCAACCCTTCGGCGAAGCCCGCGCCGCCCAGTTCCCCGCCGTCCACGCCCGACAGGAGGAGATGCTCCGCCACGAATTTGCCGTCCGCGGCAGCGCACGCGCCAAATTCGTCAGGGTCACCGCCCGCAACTTCGGCCCCCTGCCCGCCTGGCACGTCTCCGCCGGCCAGCAGGCCTGGCTCTTCGCCGACGAGATAATAATAAAATAAAAAACATTGATATATATGAAAAAGACAGTCAAAACCCTGACCGCCCTCGGCTGCCTCGCGGCCGCCTGTGCCCTGGCTGCGTGCGACAGCAAGCTCTGCTACTGCTACGAGACCACCTCCGCAGGCGTCCACGAGCAGGAGGCATACACCAACACCGACACTCCCTGCGGAGCCCTCACCAACACGCGCCGCACCTGTGTCGAAAGCAACGAGCGCATGAACCCCGAGGACATCGCCTGGAAGTAACCCCACCGGCAATGAAGTATTCCGCAGGTGGCCCTCACCACTTCCTTCGCGATGTGGCCGTTGTCTTCGTCGTGGGTTTGCTCTTCTTTGTTCTGCCCGTCGAGTTGCTTGCCTACAGGGCGCAGAACAACTTCCTCTGGAAGCGCCAGCACCTGGAGGCCAACCTCGGCTCCATCTCCACCCTGCTGCTCGGCAACAGCTTTTTTGAGCTCTCGTTCAACAACCATGTCCTCGGCGACAGTTCATTCAATGTATCGCAGATGGGACGGCAGATTTATTACGACGTTGAAATCGCCCGGCGCTACATCCCCCGGATGCCCAACCTGCGCACCGTCATCTACCCGGTTGCTGTTGGCGGACTCTCGGTCGGCGGCAGCGACCTCAACTCCGGCGTGGAATACGCCAAGTCGTGGCATATCCCTTGTCGCACATTCCCGCAGAATATCCTTTGCCACTCCCAGCTCCTCTCTGGGCGTTTCTGCCTCAAGAACTACCTTCCCGACATCCGCTGCGACTCCCTTGGCTACCAAGCCCTCTCCGGAGTATGGAAGGGCGAGATAGTCGCAGGTTACGACCGGCCTACCCTAAACCATAAAAGCGCAGTGGAAGGATTCATCATATACCTCACCCGCCTGGCGCGCATCTGCAGCGAGAACGGTGTCCGCTTCATCGCCATCACCCCGCCGCAAACCAACCTATATGTCGACTGGACGCCCGAGG
>Ga0256406_1004497_pt1 | contig 15873 bp, 15 predicted proteins | sample RumenRJG_03DNA_FD_185986 | JGI IMG/M metagenome (GOLD analysis project Ga0256406, IMG submission 185986) | Bovine rumen microbial communities from Lethbridge, Alberta, Canada - RJG_03 | ecosystem: Host-associated > Mammals > Digestive system > Stomach > Rumen | place: Canada: Alberta | collected... | reverse complement strand
ACGCGCTCGACCGCCTCGACCTCCGTGCCGGTGCGGACGAACTCCCTCACGAGGTCCTGGGGGTCCTCGGGCACGTCCACCATGGTCTTGAGCCACTCATAAGAGACACGCATCTTGTTGCCTTTCTTTGCGGGAGCCTTGACGGCCGCCCGCACGTCGCCTTTTTCTGGGGTGCGACCCCGCGTGCGCGGGGTGCGCGGCAGCTAGAACTGCCTGAGGAAGCGCATGTCGCCCGTCATGAGCATGCGCAGGTCCGGCAGGTCGTAGCGCAGGGCCGCGACGCGCTCCACGCCGATGCCGAAGGCGAAGCCGGAGTACTTCTCGGGGTCGATGCCGCAGTAGCGGAACACGTTGGGGTCCACCATGCCGCAGCCCAGGATCTCGAGCCAGCCGGTGTTCTTGCAGAAGCGGCAGCCCTTGCCGTGGCACACGCCGCAGCTGACGTCGACCTCGCAGCTGGGCTCCGTGAACGGGAAGAAGTGCGGGCGGTAGCGCGTGGCGCGGTCCTTGCCAAAGATCTCGCGGCAGAAGTAGTCCAGCGTGCCCTTGAGGTCGCCAAACGTGATGCCCTCGTCCACGACGAGGCCCTCGACCTGCGTGAACTGCGGCAGGTGGTTTGCGTCTGCCGTGTCGGGGCGGAACACCGTGCCCGGGCAGATCATGTAGATGGGGGGCTTCTTCTCCTCCATCGTGTGCACCTGCACGCCGGAGGTCTGCGTGCGAAGCAGGACGTCCGACTCGCCCAGGACGTGCTTCTCCTTGCCCTCGGGCGCGTTGTCCACCACGTAGAACGTGTCCTTGGCCGAGCGGCTGGGGTGGTCCTCAGGGGCATTCAGGGCCGTGAAGTTGTAATAGGTGGTCTCGACGTACGGGCCGTCCTCGACCGTGTAGCCCAGGCCGCAGAAGATGTCCTCGATCTCCTCGCGGATCTGGCTGATGAGGTGCTCGGTCCCGGGGCTCAGCCTGCGTCCCGGCAGGGTGACGTCGGCCGCCTCCGCCATGATCCTCTCGTCCATCGCGCGCTTCGCGATCTCGAGGCGCGCCTGCTTGATGGCGCTGTCCACGTTGGCGCGCACCGTGTTGGCGAGCTTGCCCATCGCGGGGCGCTCCTCGGGCGGCACCTTGCCCATCATGTGCATGATCGCGGTGAGCGAGCCCTTCTTGCCCAGCGCCGCCACGCGGATCTTCTCAAGGTCCTCCAGGCTGTGCGCGCCCGCAAGCGCCTCCTGCACCCGCTCCTGAATCGCGTTCAGGTCGTCCGACATTGCCATGAAAATCCCCCTTTAACAAAAAACCGTCCCGAGCACATGGCTCAAGGACGGAGTTATCCGCGGTACCACCTTGATTGGCGTTCACGTTGTCTCTCGCGAGCACCCACTCGTTGAGCCCCGTTCCGTGGGGCGGACGGCTTCCCTACTTGCCGGCAGCTGCCCGGCGGCGTTCAGGTCGCGGCTGGTGGAGTGAACTTCGTCCGTCAGCCTTCGTAGGAGCCTCTCAGCCGGTGAGCTCCCTCTCTGTCCTCCAGCGACGCGACGGCCGAACCTCTCCGTCATTGCCTAGTGGCTGAGGATAGCACAGAACGCCCGAGCGGGCGAGAAGAACGCGGACATTCACAACTCGCAACGCGTTCGGGACGCACGGGCAACGGGGCGCACGCGCATGGGCCTCAGGCCGCGCGCAATCTAAAGTCGGTTGCGCTACGCGGTAAACGGCCACTCCCCCGCGGCGAGCGCCTCGATCGCGTCCGCCACGGCCTCCTTCGAGCTCGGACCGATGTGCCAGCGGGCGGCAGCGGCCGCCTCCGGCGTCGCGTTTTCCACCGCCACGGAGTTGGGGATGGCCTCGAACATGGAGATGTCGTTTCCCGCGTCGCCGAAGACTACGACCTCGTCCACGCCGATTCCCAGCTCATGCGCAAGCGCAAGGATGCCCGTCGCCTTGTTCCATCCCGCGCGCATGACGTTCGTGAAGCCCGGCTGCGGGTAGTCGAAGTCAAGCTCGTCCACACCTTGGTTCAGCGCCTCGACCATGGCGCGCGAGTCCTTCTCGCCCGCAGGCGCAAGCGCACCGTCCGCGGACTCCTGGGCCAGAAACACGTTCGCCTTCGTCGCAGCGAAGTCCGGAAGCCCGAGCGCCGTGCCGTCCGGCCGCGCGCGACAGGCCGCGGCGTACGCGGGAAACGTCGCCCTGAGGTCCTTAAGGTCGCCGCTCACGAGCGAGGGCGTCGCGCCGTCGAACGCGATGACCCCCGCATGCGGAAACCGCGCCGCGACGTCGACCACCTTCGCGAGCACGTCGCCGCTGAAGCTAGCCTCGCGGATCTTGCGGCCGTCCAGGAACACCTGGTTCCCGTTCGTCGCGACGCACGTCCGGAAGCACGCGACGTCGCCCGAGAAGAGCGGCGACAGCCAGTCGAAGCCGCGGCCCGTGGCCGGCCCCACGTGGATGCCCGCCTCCATGGCATGGTGCATCGCCGCGCGCGTGCGGGGAGGAACGGCGTCGAGCCCCCACGGAAGCAGCGTGCGGTCGATGTCCGCAAGGATGAGCCTGATCTTCTGACGTGCCATTTCGTTCCTCTTTCGCGCGGTGCGTGCCATCAAACGCCACAACGTATGATACGGCAACGCCTGCCCCCGTCACGGCGACGTCCGCCCTTGGCCGCACGCCGCCCGCCATGCAAACGGGGCCCGGCCTTGGCCGAGCCCCGCATCACAATCACAAATCCCAGGTCGCCCGCGGCGCAGGCCGCCTGCGCCCAGCGCGCCCTACTTGAAGCAGCCCTCAACGATCGCGGCGAGCTTCTCGGGATCGTCGCAGGTCAGAAGGTCGCTGCGGAACGACTCCTTCGTCAGCATGATGGCGACCTCGCTCAGTAGCTGCAGGTGAGTCGTGCCCTTGTCCTCCTGCGGGGTGCAGATCGCAATGGCGACCTTGATGGGCTTCTTGTCCATCGACTCCCACTCGATGTCGCCGGCAAACTTCACCAGCAGGACGGCCGTCTGCTTGATGGCATCGCTCTTTGCGTGCGGAATGGCAAAGCCGTCCATCATTCCCGTGGTGCCCTCGGACTCGCGAGCCTTGAAGGCGTCCAGCACAGCCTTCTCGTCGTCGGCGTAACCAAGCTCGACCATCTTCTTCGAGAGGAACTCAAGAGCCTCGTCTACGTTCTTCGCAGGGTTGTCAAGAAACACGTGGGACGACTTAACGAAATCTGCCATGACAGTCTCCTTTGGCAAAGCCGGTTACCAACACTTTAATCCAATTGTATCCGCGTAAACGGTAGTCAACGTCATAAAAGAAGCAAAAGTTTGCTGCTCACGTATTCGTGGACATTTCCGCCGCCACCGTCCGTCGCCGCAGTTGCGGGCGAGAAGGACGCGGCCACGCTCTTCTCGCCCAGCCTTCGCGCCCAGGCGCTACTCGCCCTTCGCGGCCTCCTGCAGCGCCGCGTACGCGACGCCGTACATGCCGGCCTGGTTGCCGAGGCTGCACGGTAAGATGCGCGCGCTCGCGCTGGTCGAGAGGCAGTGCGACCTGAACGAGGCCGCGAGCCTCTCCGCAAACAGGTCGAAGCCACCGGCCACGCCGCCGCCAATCAGGTACGCCGCCGGGTCTATCACGCAGCTAATCTGCGCAAGCGCAAGGCCCAGTGTGTCGCACATCTGGTCGATGGCGCGCTCCGCGCACGCGTCGCCGTCGCGGCACGCGTCGAAGACCGTGATCGTGTCCGTCGCGTGCTCCGGCTTCGGGTGCTCGCCGCCGTCGGCCTTGCACGCCTGCTGGTACAGCCAGACGATACCCGTCGCAGACGCGTACTGCTCCAGGCAGCCCCTGCGCCCGCAGCCGCACACGCGGGTCTCCCCCGCGTTCACGGTGATGTGGCCGATCTCGCCGCCGGCGCCAAACGCGCCTGAGACCAGCTTTCCGCCGGTCACGACGCCGCCGCCCACGCCGGTGCCCAGCGTCACCATCACGAAGCTCGAAAGGTCGCGCGCAGACCCCTGCCACAGCTCGCCGAGCGCCGCCGCGTTCGCGTCGTTCACGAACGCGAGGGCCGCGTTGCCAAACTCGTGCTTGATCGCGGTCTTCAGCCCGTCGGGGTCGAGCCTGATGTTCGGCAGCATGCCCACGCGGCCGCTGTCGTCCACGGGTCCCGGGATGTCCAGGCCCACGGCGGACACGTCGTCCGGAAGGAATCCCGCGCCAACCACGAGCGAGCTCAGCCCCTCGCACACCTCCGCGAACGCCTTCTCGTCGTCGATGGCCCCGGTCGGGATCTTCTTCACCTCCACGAGCTTGCCCTCCGGCGTAAACAGCCCCGCCTTGATGCTCGTTCCGCCAATGTCGATACCCAGCACGCAACTCATAAGGGCTCCTCTCCCCGGCACGCGCCGGGACGGACAACGTGTTCCAAATACCTAAGAGTATCGTTCAAGTCGGCCGGCCGCGCGCCCAGAACCCCGCAACATGTCCGCATGGGAGCGCATCCGGTCGACAGGCGAGCAAACCTCCCGCGCCGCACGGCGCCCCGCGTGCGTCAACGCACCAAATCGCGCGTGCCGCCGCCCCCGCAAACCTCCCAATCACGCTAGACTTGTGCATCAGAAGCACGAATTCCGCAGCCCCGCCCACCGCCGGTCACCACACCGGCCATGGCAGGGCAGGCAAGGAGAAGAACATGCCCTCAGATGATTCCAAGCGCAGGCCAGAGGCGAGAAAAGCCGCGTCCACCGGCGCAGTGCCCTCGTTCCTGAGCATCTTCGCCCACGCGGCCGACAGGTTCGAGGATCCCGCACCGGTTGTCGAGGGCGAGCCCGTCGGCGACGGCGACCTCACGATAGAGCGCGGTCCCAACCTGGACGAGGCCGAGCAGGCGCCCGCACCCGCGGCGCAGGAGCCCGCACCCACCACGGAGCCGGCAGAGCCGGCCGATGCCGTGGAGCAGATGTATCGCCAGGAGGTCGCGAAGGCGGCGCCGGAGGCCACCGCCACCGACGAGGCGCCCCACGCGGCCAGGCCCAACCGCCCGCGGCCGGCGGACGGGCGCGAGGCCATGGGCGTGCCGCACAAGCCGGCGCCCGCGGCCATCAGCAACCCCAAGGAGGACATCGCCTCCCTCAACGACCTCGAGCGTCACCTGTACGCGCACCGCTACGCGCGCATCGGCATCTCGTGCTACGGCCCGTCCATCGACCCGGCGAAGGCCGTGACCGACCGCGGCGAGGCCCAGGCCATCCTCGAGCAGGAGGACAAGGAGCTCGTCTGCAACCCGGAGACCGGCGCCATGCTCGAGCGCCTCAACTCCATGCCCGATATCCTGACCGAGACCCAGAAGGCCCAGGTCAAGATCCTGCGCCGCGACCGCGCGCAGATGGTCGACGTCCCGGACGACGTCCAGATGGACTTCACGCGCCTGCTCGCCGAGTCCGACAGCGTCTGGCAGAGGGCGAAGGCGGCAAACGACTTCGCGTCGTTCGAGCCCTACCTCGACAGGATCGTCCAGGCCATGGTCAAGATCGCCCACTATCGCAACGCTGACGCCGACCCGTACGACGTCTGGCTCGACAGCTTCGAGCACGGCTGCGACCGCGCGTTCTACGACGAGTTCTTCGGCCAGGTCAAGGGCATCGTCGTGCCGCTGTTCGCAGAGATCCGCCGCCGCGGCTGGCAGCCGGACCGCTCCGTGATCGAGGGCCGCTTCGACGAGCGCCGCCAGTGGGCGCTCGCAAGCGACCTCGTCGACCTCGAGGGCCTCGACCGCGACGCCCTGTTCGTCACCACGACGGAGCACCCCTACTCCGACGCCCTCACCACCAACTACTCCATCATCGCCGCGCACGTGTACGAAAACGACGTCGTCTCGAACGTGTACACGATGCTGCACGAGGGCGGCCACACGCTGTACGAGTGCGGCGTGAACCCAGACTTCAACTACACCTCGCTCAAGGGCGGCACCTCCGCCGGCATGCACGAGGCGCAGTCCCGCTTCTTCGAGAACTACGTCGGCCGCAGCCGCGCGTTTGCGGCACCGCTGCTCAAGACCATGGCCAGCCACTTCCGCGGCCAGCTCGGCCGCGTCACGCCCAACCAGTTCTACCTCGCGGTCAACAGGGCCGAGGGCAGCCTCGTCCGCACCGAGGCCGACGAGCTCACCTATCCGCTGCACGTGCTCGTGCGCTTCGAGATAGAGCAGATGCTCTTCTCGGGCCAGATCACCGCCAAGGACGTGCCCGCGGTCTGGAACCAGAAGTACAAGGACTACCTCGGCGTCGACGTCCCGGACGACACCCATGGCTGCCTGCAGGATTCCCACTGGGCAGACGGCCTGTTCGGCTACTTCCCCACCTACGCGCTCGGCGGCGCCATCGGCGCGCAGCTGCGCCACCAGATGATCGCCGAGGGCATGGACTGGGAGGGCCTGCTCTCCAAGGGCAACCTCGCCCCCGTGCGCGAGTGGCTGCGCACGCGCATCTGGCAGTACGGCCGCTCCAAGGACTCCGCGGAGCTCATCCAGAACGCGTGCGGCGAGCCGTTCAACGCCACCTACTACACCGACTACCTGCTCCAGAAGTTCTGCGCCATCTACGGCATCAGGCTTCCTGAGCCCGAGGACGGTGGTCAGGCGTGAGGGCATGCGTCCAGCGCGTCAGCGAGGCCAGCGTCTCCGTGGACGGAAGCGTCACCGGGACATGCGGCCGCGGGTTTCTCGTCCTTCTGGGCGTCGGCCCCAACGACGACGAGCAGGCTGCGCGGCGCCTATGGGAGAAGATCTTCCGCCTCAGGGTGTTCGACGACCCTGACGGCAAGATGAACCTCTCGCTGGCGCAGGTGGACGGCGAGGTGCTCGTGGTGAGCCAGTTCACGCTCTATGCGGACTGCAGGCGCGGCAACCGACCGTCGTTCACGGACGCCGGTCCCCCGGAGCTTGGGGAGCGCCTGTACAACCACTTCCTCAAGCTCGCCGCCAACGACGTCCAACACGTGGGCCACGGCGTCTTTGGCGCGGACATGCAAGTGTCACTCGTAAACGACGGTCCCATCACCATCTGGCTCGACACGGACGAGCTGTCAAGACCAAGGAGGTAGCACGCATGAACAAGTTCTTCACGGAGTTCAAGGAGTTCGTCAGTCGCGGCAACGTGATGGACATGGCAGTCGGCGTCATCATCGGCGGCGCGTTCACCGGCATCGTCACGTCGCTCACGGACAACATCATCAACCCGCTCATCACGTTTTTGACCGGCGGCGGAACGGAGATCTCCGGCCTCGTGGTCCCCGGCACCAAGATCGACTTCGGCGCGTTCATCAGCTCCGTCATCAACTTCCTCATCGTTGCGCTCATCGTGTTCATCCTCGTCAAGAGCGTGAACAGGCTGAGCGAGGCCACGGCGAAGCTCACGCACGCACAGGAGCAGAAGGAGGAGGCCGCGGCCCCCGTGTGTCCGCACTGCCTGGAGGAGGTCAAGGCCGGCGCCACCCGCTGCCCGCACTGCGGCGGCGAGATTCCCGGCGGCGCCCGCGCGAAGGCGTAGGCACCCGCACCAGCACCGTTACGCAACGGGCTCCCGGCAAGCGTCGGGAGCCCGTCTCATGTGCAAAGCTATCGACGCCACGGCGCTACGCCTGGACGACGAGCCCCTCCGGACCCTCCCACACGGGGTACAGCCCCGCCGCCACGTCACGCGCCACGGCATACTCTCCGGACTTGAACAGTGCGAGCACCACCCTTTGGAAGCGCGGCGCGTACGACGCCAGCACCTCGAGCGCCACGGTCAGCCCCTCCTCCAGCGGGTAGCCGTAAACGCCGCACGATATCGCCGGAAACGCGATGGACGCGTCGCCCAGCTCCAGCGCCAGCTCGCACGAGCTGCGGTAGCAGGACTCAAGCTCCCGCCGGCACGCGTCCGCCCTTCTCGCGCTGTACACCGGACCGACGGTGTGGATCACGTGGCGTGCCTGGCGTATGCCATACGCGCCCGTCGCCTTCGCCTCTCCCGTGCGGCAGCCGCCAAGCGTGCGGCACTCCTTAAGCAGGGCCGGCCCGGCGGCGCGGTGGATGGCACCGTCCACGCCCCCGCCGCCCAAGAGCGTGTGGTTCGCGGCGTTCACGATGGCGTCCGCATGCTGCTCCACGACGGAGCCTTGCACCACATAGAGCATGGCTAGTCCTTCTTGCGCAGGTAGCGGGCCGCGTCTGGGTCGGTCGGCCGCAGAAACTGCTTGCAGATGTTATCCGTGCGCAGGTACTCCCTGCCCCACGGGTCCGTCAGCGGCACAAGGTCGCGGGGGCTCTTCGCGAAGTACATGTCGGGGTCGCGGGTCTCGTGCGGGTCGGCCAGCGTGTAGCCCCTGCTGCACGAGCCCTGGTACCTCCCCCACTCCTCGTTGTACGAAAAGCTGCTGAATATGCAATCGGAGCAGTGCAGTCCTGTTGCCATCGGTCGTCCTTTCCAAGGCATCGCCACCTACACAGTCTTCCCGGCGAGCCGGCTTTGATTCACCCTGCTCGCCAGACGGCGTCCGCACGCCACGCCACAAGCGCTATCGTGGTAGCGTCGCATTACGCATCATCGCACGAACGTCCACCACAGGGGAATGGGAGAAGAGCATGCGCGCCAGGATCGCAAGGGCATTCGTGGACTGGCTGGAAAGCGCCGGCGAACGGCTGCTTCGCGACCGCGTCGTCGTGGCATCTGCCGACACCATGTTCGGGCCCACGCAGGTCGTGGACGTGCACGACGCCTCCGGCGCGCCCGTCCGCGTGCTCGAGGTGGACGGCACGTGGCAGAGCGCCACCTACCTGGACGACTCCTGGTGCGAGCTCGTCTTCCCGTACCACCGGCTGTTCGCGCACGCAATGGAGGCCATGGCTCGGCAGCCCCGCCGCGTGCTCATGCTCGGCGGGGGCGGCTACGCGTTTCCCAAGTACCTCGTCGCGCACGACCCGGACGTCCGCGTGGACGTGGTCGAGGTCGACCCCGCGGTCTCGCGGCTCGCGCGCGACTACTTCCTGCTTGACCGCCTCGACCAGATGAGCTCCGGAAGCTCCTCGCGCGTCGGCACCGTCAACATGGACGGCCGCGCGTTCTTGGAGGGCAGCGCCGGGCACGCGCGCTACGACGTGATCGCAAACGACTGCTTCGGGGCGCTTCTGCCCACGCGCTCCCTCGCCACGCTCGAGGGTGCCCGCATCGCGAAGGGCCGCCTCGCGCAGGACGGCATCTACGTCGCAAACGTCGTGTCCGCGCTCGAGGGAGAAAGGTCGCGGCTCCTTCGCGACGTCACGCGCACGCTTCGCGAGGTCTTCTCGCATGTGTACGTCATCCCGTGCTCCACAGACGAGCCGGACGCGGAGGACAACAACGTTGTCGTGGCGTCAGACGCGCCGCTCGCGCTCGAGGGCACGTTCGAGCCCTCCTGCGGCCCCGAAGGAGACGTGCTTCGCGACTAGCCCCGCCACACGCGTCGCCGCCCGGCGCGCCCACCACGCCCGCACGTCGAGCGCACGGGACGTCTGGCGTAAGAGCCGCAGGCGGCATGCCAGGGCGCGCATATACTCTGTCTCGTCCTTTTCGAGCGGAGGGAGAGCGCATGTCACAGGGCGAGGTCGCACGCACGCCCGTCTCGTTTGCGTCCGCAGACGGGGTCTCGACCATTCACGGATACGCTTGGTACGCGGGCGACCCCACGGTCGCGCACGAGGCGCGCCCCAGGGGCGTCGTCGTGCTCGTGCACGGCATGGCCGAGCACATCGAGCGCTACGACGAGTTCGCCCGCTACCTCGCGGACGCCGGCTACCTCGTCTGCGGCCACAACCAGATAGGCCACGGGTCGAGCTCCGCGCCAGAGCGCTGGGGCTGCCTTCCCGCCCACGGCGGGAGCGAGGCCTTGATAGAAGACGTCGAGCGCCTGCGCGCGCTCGCTGCCGCGCGGTGCGTGCCCGGCACGCCGTGCTTCGTGTTCGGCCACTCCATGGGAAGCTTCGTCGCCCGGTACTACGCCGCCACGTACGGCGACAGGATATCCGGGGCCGTCATCTGCGGCACCGGCTTCGTCGAGCCCCGCACGTCCCGCGCCGGCCACGCCCTAGCCACGGCGATTGCGCGCATGCGCGGCCAGGACCACAAGAGCGCCCTTCTCCACGCCATGGCGGACGGCGCGTACGCGAAGGCCATCCCAAACCGCCGCACGGACTTCGACTGGCTGTCCCACAACCAGCGCAACGTGGACGCCTACATCGCGGACGACGCATGCGGCTTCATGTTCTCCGCAGACGGGTACGCCACGCTCACGGAGCTCACGGCCGAGGTCTGCACCCTGGAGTGCGCCCAGCGCGTCCCGCACGACCTCCCGCTGCTCTACGTCGCCGGCGCGGAAGACCCCGTGGGCGAGCTCGGCCGCGGCGTCGTGCGCTCGGCCGAGCTCGCGCGCCGCGCCGGATCCACGGACGTCACGTACCGGATATTCGACGGCATGCGGCACGAGGTCCTCCAGGAGGACGGCCACGCCGCCGTGTTCGACTGCGTGCGCGGCTGGCTCGACCGGCACGCGCCCGTCCCAAACCAAGACCCCAAGATGGAGGCATAGCATGGGCGAGAAGTACATAGTCGCGCTCGACCAGGGCACCACGTCCTCGCGCGCCGTCCTGGTGGACCACGCGGGACGCATGGTCGACTGCGTGCAGCGCACGTACCCGCAGATCTACCCCAAGCCGGGCTGGGTGGAGCATAACCCGCAGGAGATCCTGTACTCGCAGCTCGGAAGCCTGACGGAGCTCGCGAGCCGCCACTCCCTCACCGCGGACAACGTCGCCGCCATCGGCATCGACAACCAGCGCGAGACCACGATCGTGTGGGACCCCACCACGGGCGAGCCCATCCACAACGCCATCGTCTGGCAGTGCCGCCGCACCGCGCCCATCATCGACGAGCTATGCGGCACGCAGGAAGCAAGGCGCATGGTCCAGGCGAAGACCGGGCTCCTGCCAGACGCGTACTTCTCGGCCAGCAAGATCAAGTGGCTGCTCGACAACGTGGGCGGGGCGCGGGAGCGTGCCGAGGCCGGCGAGCTCGTGTTCGGCACCGTGGACACGTGGCTCGTGTGGGTGCTCACGGGCGGGCTCGTGCACGCGACGGACCCCACGAACGCCAGCCGCACCATGCTGTACAACATCCACGAGGGCCGCTGGGACCAGGAGCTTCTGGACCTGTTTGGCATTCCCGCCTCCATGATGCCGGAGGTGCGGCCGTCCGCCTCGTTCTTTGGCGAGACGAGCTACCCGGGCATCCCGGCGGGCATTCCCATCCGCGGCGTCGCCGGCGACCAGCAGTCCGCGCTGTTTGGCCAGTGCTGCTTCGAGCCCGGCCAGGCGAAGAACACGTACGGCACGGGCTGCTTCCTGCTCATGAACACGGGCGAGCAGGCGCCGGTCTCCAAGAACAACCTGGTCACGACCATAGCTGCCACGCCGCCGGACGCGCCGCGCGTGCAGTACGCGCTCGAGGGCAGCGTGTTCGTGGCAGGCGCCCTCATACAGTGGCTGCGCGACGAGATGCACCTCGTCCGCACCGCCGAGGAGACGGAGTTCCTGGCGCGCAGCGTCCCCGACACGGGCGGCGTGTATATCGTGCCAGCGTTCACCGGCCTGGGCGCCCCATACTGGAAGCCGGACGCGCGCGGGATCATCTGCGGCATCACCCGCGGCACCACGCCGGCGCACGTGGCGCGCGCCGCGCTCGAGGCGCTGGCGTACCAGACGTACGACCTCGCGCGGGCCATGGAGGCCGACGCCGGCGTCACCCTGCGCGACCTGAACGTGGACGGCGGCGCATCGCGCAACGACTTCCTCATGCAGTTCCAGGCGGACGTCCTGCGCGCAAGCATCAGGCGCCCCCAGAACATCGAGACCACGTCCCTTGGGGCCGCGTACCTTGCGGGCCTCGCAAGCGGATTCTGGTCCGGAACGCAAGATCTTCTCGCCCTGCGCTCCTCCGACGACGTGTTCCGTCCTACCATGGACGAGGAAGACGTTGCCGGCCTCTTGGCCGGCTGGAAGGACGCGATTAGGAGATCGATGTAGATGGACCTCTTCGTCACCCAGGCCATCAGGCGCTACGTACGGGACTCGCACGCGGAGGCGCTGGAGCTTCTGCGCACGCTGGCGCGGATTCCCGCGCCGTCGCACCACGAGGAGCAGCGCGCAAGCTTCATCGCGGGGTGGCTTCACGCGCACGGCGCGCGCAACGTGCGCGTGGACGACGAGAAGAACGTGCTGTGCCTGCTGATGAACCCCCGCGTGAGGCGCGAGGCGCACCACGACGCGCAGACGCTTGCCGAGAGCGTGAAGAACCACACGCTCACGATGTACGCCGCCCACACCGACGTCGTGTTTCCCGACACGACGGAGCTGCCGCTTCGCGAGGACGACGTGCGCATGTGGGCGCCGGGCGTGGGCGACGACACCGCGAACCTCGTGAACCTGCTGATGGCGACGAAGTTCCTGCTGCAGAACCCGCTTGCGCTGGACAGGGCCACGCGCAAGGGCAACATCCTAGTGGTTGCGAATACCTGCGAGGAGGGCCTTGGCAACCTCGCGGGAACGCGCAACCTGTTTGACGAGGTGGGCGACTGCGTGGACCGATACTTCTCGTTCGACCTGTACCTTCCGCAGTGCATCTCCGTGTGCGTGGGGTCTGAGCGCTACCAGATAGACGTGGAGTGCACGGGCGGCCACTCGTACCACGACTTTGGCAACGCGAACGCCATCGAGGAGGTCTGCTCGATCATAGAGGACCTGTACCGCATAAACCCGCCGACCGACGTGATGGACGGCGCGCACACCACCATGAACGTGGGCAAGATCGAGGGCGGCACCACCATCAACTCCATCCCGTCGCACGCGATGGCGAAGTTCGAGTTCAGGTCTTCCTCGCGCGAGAACATCGAGGTCATGCGCGCGTTCTTCGAGAGCGTGATCGAGAGGCACCGCCACGAGCTCCTGAAGCGCGATGACGCCGGCAAGATCACGGTCACGACGCTGGGCGTGCGCCCGTACGCGAACGGCGTGGACGACGAGGCGCTGCGGAGGATGACGGAGAGAAGCGCCGCCATCGTGAGGCGCGTGACGGGTGGGGACCCAGACCTGAGGCCGGCCTCCACGGACGCGAACGTCCCGCTGTCCCTGGGGATTCCCGCGAACACGATAGGCACCGTGCGCGGCGCGAAGCTCCACACCCGCGGGGAGTGGATCGAGAAGGAGAGCCTGAAGGAGGGCCTCGAGGTGGTGCTGCGGCTGATGCTGGGAGACTAGCCCCTACGCGCAGCGACAGCGGCGGAGGCTACGTACCCCGAGTGGCTCCCGGGCAACGTCCCCGTGCGAGCAGGGACGCCTTGCACCAGGGCGTTTTGAATGTGGTCTGTCATGCATTATCATGGGACAGATAGCCATCGGACCGGACATGGGGTGATGTAGTGGCAGCTGACGACGCACGGAGCGACTCCGCCAAGCCAGACACGACCGCAGACGACGCACGAACACCTCAGGTGCCGGAAGAGGCGGAGCCGAAAAGGCCGAAGCATGCCGCCCCGCCGAAAGCGGAGCCAAGGCCCGAGGCAGAGCCGGAGACTGCGCCGGAGCCTGAGGCAGAGCCGGAGCACGAGACCGAACCGGAGCCCGAGGCAGAGCGGGAGCCTGGGGACACGGGAAAGATCTACGTGCCGAAGACGGAGTACACCGCATCGGCCAAGGCCACGAGCGAGCTGGACGCCAGGAAGCGGTCCATGACGATCAGAGCGGTCCTTCTCGTCGTGCTTGCCGCCATCCTGGGGTCGACACTCATAGTCACAAGGTGCTTTGGCCTGCTGAGCGGCACGACGGTGCCGAGCGTCATTGGCTACGGGGAGGAGCGGGCGCGCGCGACCCTGGAGCGGAAGGGTCTTAAGGTAAAGGTCGAGGAGCAGGAGACGGAGCGTGTCTCTGACAAGGGACACGTGCTTTCCACGGAGCCGGCGGCCGACGAGTCCGTAGGCCCCGGCGGCACCGTGACGATCGTGGTGGGCACCGTGACCCAGGAGACGCAGGACGCGCCGAACCTCGTGGGGCTTTCCAAAACGGATGCCGCGAACGCCATCATGCAGACGAACTTCTTCGTGCAGGACGACGTGATGTACGCGTACTCGAGCACCGTGCCCGCCGGGACGGTGATAAGCCAGGCTCCGCAGGCGGGCAGCGAGAGGATCCGTGGCACCGCCATCGACCTGATCGTATCTGACGGGCCGAACCCCGCCGGAACCGACGGCGACCACGCGAGCGAGAGCGACAAGAACACCGTCACCATCCCGGACGTGGAGGGCATGACCTACCAGAACGCCGTTACGCTGCTGAGGGGCATGGGTTTGAAGAGCGCGCGCGGAAAGGACGTTCTGGACTACGGCATCCCCGCGGGCATGGTCTCGAGCGTGTCGCCCGCCGTTGGCGACGAGGCCGAGGTGGGGTCGACCGTGACCGTCTACGTCGCGAAGTCGGACGAGTAGGGACGCCTGCCAGCCGAAACGAGCGTGGGAACGGAACGTGTGGCATTATTGAGGGGCAGCACGAACGCCACCTGACCTGTATACTCTTTAAGAATCCCTAACGAGACCTTGGAGAGCCATGTTCCCGAAGTTCTGCCCGAAATGCGGCGCACCACTAAAACCCGGCCAGGAGTTCTGCATGGAGTGCGGAACCCACCTGGACGCCTGGCAGGACGACGATGCCATCGAGCCGGAGCTCGGGGACGCCGAGGAGGCCGTGGCGGAGGACGACCCGACGCTGGTCGTGACCGAGCCCGCAAAGGACGAGGCCGCAGGCGGAGAGGCGGAGGCGGCGGAGTCCGCGCAGGACGTCCCCGCAGCGGCACACCACCTGCGCCAAGGCGATGCCACCGAACAAGCCGCCCCGCAGGACGGTGCGTCGTACCTGCCCGAACTTCCGAACTACGGAAAGTCCCAGGGCTTCGACGTGATCGACGCGTCGAGCTCGCCCATGAGGGCGCCTGTTGGCACGAACCCGACCGAGTCGCGCTTCGAAAGGTCCGACAGCTTCTGGACGTCTGACAAGAGGGTTCCCATCGCCATCATCGCGGCAACGGCCGTGCTGGTGCTGCTGATCTTTTTGGCGTCCTCCTGCGGAACCGACTTCAGCGACCCGCAGGCGAGCAAGGTCACTTCGCGCGTGGGCAGCGAGCAGACATCCGAGAGTTCCGCGAAAAAGGACGGCTCCTCCTCTTCGAAGGACGAGAAGAGCTCCTCCAAGAAGAGCTCGAAGAAATCCTCCAAGAAGAGCAAGAAAAAGGATCCCGACGCAGGTCTGACCGACGAGGAGAAGACCGAGAAGAAGGCCATCAAGCAGTACTCCGACAAGCTTGCGGACTACCGCTCGAAGGTGGACGCGGCGGTGTCCGACTACAAGACGCTGTACACGGCGGACCGTGCGCAGCGCACGGCGAAGCGCGAGGAGGTGCAGGGCCTCATCTCGCAGCTCCAGGCGGACCTCGACGCGAACAACGCCCTCGCCTACCAGGAGACCGCCCCGTTCTATCGCGCGTGGATCGCAACGGGCAACTGCTACAACGACCTGCTGACGGCGGCACAGAGGGTGGACAACGCCTGGGCGATCGACCTTGGGTTCAACTACCCCTCGTACTATCCCGAGACGCTGCAGACGCCGTTTGAGCAGAGCACGTCCGAGGGCGGCGACATCTATCAGGCCCTGGCGGACTACGACAGCAACTACGCCCAGATCAGCTTCGAGAAGAGCGCGTAGCGCACGGGCGAGTGACGCCCGCACGCATAGGGACGTTTGAATTGCGGACGCAGTGGGGCCGGACGGCGTTG
>Ga0256406_1004496_pt1 | contig 15886 bp, 10 predicted proteins | sample RumenRJG_03DNA_FD_185986 | JGI IMG/M metagenome (GOLD analysis project Ga0256406, IMG submission 185986) | Bovine rumen microbial communities from Lethbridge, Alberta, Canada - RJG_03 | ecosystem: Host-associated > Mammals > Digestive system > Stomach > Rumen | place: Canada: Alberta | collected... | reverse complement strand
TGTAAATGCTAACCCATTTCGATCATGACCTGCTCCATGACGCAGGCCTTGATCCTGGATCTTTTGACCTGTGGCTCTGGACTTGCCACCTGAGAGAGATCCTGCCACCTTGCTCCTTCCGAAGCATCATTCCTGCCACCAAAAACGATCAGCCTGCCGAAGCGCAGGATCCCGCACCCCTTGGATGCCTTTAAGCGATGGTTGGTTCACCGCTGCGTGATCCCGCAGCCGCCTGTTCCCTCTGATGGAGTCCAACTGTGATCTGAAGGCGGAACGCCAGATGCCTTTTGGAACAGGCAGCTTCCTGCCCTCTGGATCTGGAGCGCAGAGTGCTCTTTGGGCATGGATCGCCAGTTGCCATGTGGCTCTGCACGGAATCCGCCATTTGAATGCGGAGCGTGATCTGCTCCGTGAAAGCGGAAAGCCAATTGACCGCAGGCTTGCCTGTTCCGGGAAGGCATGGTAGTGCATGGGGGTGAGTGCGGCATGGAGGGGCAAAGACCGCAGCCCCCAAAATCTAGCAGGATCCGGGGCTGCGGCGCTCATTACAAGCATGATCATTTTAACACCGGAACAGTGGGCCGCAGTGCTCCACAACGTGTTCGAAATCACCATCATGCGCGGCGGCATCGCATGCCGCGGCACCGCCTACTCCTCAGACGGGCAGGTCAGGGGACACCCGGAGGCCAGGCTCACCGGCACGATCATGGGCTTCATGCCGGTCGGGGATTGCGCGCGCGAGTGCCCCTACTGCCGCTCCAGGCTGCTCAAGCACGGCTTCAAGGCGCGCACAATCCACGTCGGGGATCCCAAGGGCTTCTCGTCGGGCGGCCCGGCATTCACGAAAAGCACCGTCCTCCTCCAGATCATGATCTGCAAGAACAAGGAGTGCCGCTCGCACTCGCGCGAGGCCGACGAGGACGATCCAACAAGGCTCGTGGAGAAAAGAGGGGCGAGGCGCAAGACCAGGAGCCACGAGTGCATTCCCAGCTTCATCATCCCCTACATGCGCTCTGGCAAAAGCCGCATCGATTTCCTCGAGCGCTGCTTCGGCATGGGCGGCGGCGAGCCGCCCGCGGGTGCGGCGCGGAAGGCGGCGCGGGAGATCGCAAAGATGCACGGCCTGGCTCCTTCGGCCGCGAGGGATGCCTACCTCGGGGCAATGGCGGCATGGAGGCTGCGCAGAAGAAGGAGGCGCTACGAGAGGCTCCTGAGGCTCATCCGCCCGCTGGCGCTCAAGAGCGGGGCCATGAGGCGCGCCTTCCTCGGCGCTCCGATGCCGCTGCAGGGCGAGCCCGCGGCGGCCGCGCCGCCCCCTGAGCCTGCGCCTGCGGATGGAAAGCCGCTTGCGGATCTGGCGCTCCAATTGCTCGCGCACTGCGTGGAAATCGGATGCACACGGAAGGAGATCGCCAGGATCCTCACGCTGCGCCACCATGGCGCGAGGCCGCGCTTGTGCGGCTAGCAAAAGGAGAAAAACGCCATGGGGAACAGGCAGGACGACGAGTGCGGGCGCAGATCGATGATGATCGCCCCGCTGCTCGACTTCATTTCAGGATCCAACGGGGATCCGATGGCAAGACGCGCCTTCAACGCCAGGATCCGCGAGCAGGCGGTCAGGTTCGGCGTAAGCGCGTCGACGGTTAGGCGGTGGTTCAACCGCTTCAAGGCCGACAAGGCCGACGGGCTGAAGACCGTCTACAAGGGCAACTGCCGCTTCAAGTCCGGGGAGGCGGCCGAGGCCTGGGGCGAGATAGTGGCCTCGGCCGGCGAGATCCGCGCGGCGCAGCCGATGGCCAGCGTGGCGGAGATCATCTACACCCTCGAGAGCGAGCGCCCCGAGCTCAGGGGGAAGATCAAGCGCTCCACGCTGCAGCGGCACCTGCAGAAGATGGGCATGGCGCACTCGGACATGATCCTGCGCGAGGATCGCGAGGCCGGCACGTACGGGAGCTTCCAGCGCGACCGGCCGATGGATCTCGTGCAAGGCGACATCAAGGTGCCGCCGAAGGACATCGTGGCCGACGCCAGCGGCAGGGCGCTGCAGACATACATAATCGCGTGGGTCGACGACTGCACGCGCTTCATGCTCAGCTGCGAGGCCTACGCCACGCAGAGCCAGATCATAGTCAACAACACTCTCAGGAGCGTGCTGCTCAGCTACCGGCGGCCTGGCGCCATCCTGGTTGACAACGGCAAGGTGTACCGCTCGCGGGTGCTGGCCAGGGCGTGCTCGGCGCTGGGGATCAAGCTGCTCCACGCCCGCCCCTACGCGGGGTACCAGAAAGGCAAGATCGAGAGGATCAACAAGGATCTGGACTCCATGATCCTGCCGCTGACGGGCCCTGGGCACAAGACCGTCACGTTCGAGGGGCTCAGGCGCTATCTCGCCGCGTGGGTTGACAAGCACAACAACACGCCGAACTCGGCGCTTGGCGGCAGAACCCCGGCCGAGGCTTTCGCACTCGATCCGCAGGCGGGGCGGCCGACCCCGGGGATCGCCTCGCTCGCCCGCGAGGCCTTCCGCGACGTGCAGGAGCGCAAGGTGAGCAAGATCGGGACCGTAAGCTGCTGCGGCGAGAAGTACTCCGTGCCCGAGGGCGAGGCCAGGATGGGCGAGCGGATCGAGGTTTGCATCGAGCACGACTGCGGAGCCATGGCCGCCGACAGCAGGGAGATCCCTGTCAAGATCATGATGCTCAGGAAGGACGGGAGCATGATCGAGCTTGAGAAGGAGAAGAGGACTGCTTTCTCCGCAAGGCATCACAGTCCCGCGCCGGGAAAGCAGCGAGCCGCGGGCGATCCAGCCGTGGCCGACCGCGTGAGGCTCGCGGTGCTGCGCCAGTACGACAGGCGCATCGGCGCGTACAAGGACGAGGCCGACTTCCTCGAGCGCCACCGGGCGGATCTGGCAAGAGCGCAGCCTGGGATCCTGGAGCTGCGGGAAGGAGGGCTGCCAGCGCGCGGCGCCCCGTCTGCGCCGCCTGGCGCCGGCGGCACCGACTACGCTGCGCTGCTCGGCGGATCAGATGCGGACCAAGGCGGCGCGGAGGACGGCGAATGAACGGCATCGACAAGATCGTCATGAAGGCCTTCGGCTGCGCGCGGCTCCCCTTCACCAACTCAATCCCGTGCGACGCGGTAGTGCGCTTCGAGCAGACCGGCAGGCTGCTGGGGCTGCTGCAGATCTGCGCCTGCACCAGCTCGTTCATGGTCGTGACGGCGCCGCCTGGATGCGGCAAGAGCACGGTGCTCAGGCTGTTCCGCCACAGCCTGGACAGCCGCGAGGCCCAGTTCATCTACATCGCCGACTCGGCGCTCACGCCCAGGTGGCTGTACAACAACGCGCTGAAGTCGCTCGGCCTCGAAGGCAGGTTCTACCGCGGGGACGGCAAGAGGCTTCTGCACGAGAAGCTCAAGTCAATCCGGGACTGCTCAGGCAAGAAGATCGTCATGGTGGTCGACGAGGCGCACCTGCTGGACTACGAGACGCTAGAGGAGGTCAGGTTCCTGCTCAACGCCGAGGATCTCGACTCCGGAAGCCCCATGGCCCTGGTGCTCTGCGGGCAGGAGGAGCTCTGGCAGAAGCTGGGGATGGAGCGCTGCCAGGCCATAGCGCAGCGCATTGACTACGTAGGGAGGCTCTCGCCGCTCTCGCAGGAGGACGCCGTCAAGTACATAGGTGCGCAGATCTCGTCGGCGGGGTTCAAGTCGAACCCGTTCACCGACGAGGCGGCGGCCAGGATCGCCGAGCGCTCTGGCCGCGTGCCGAGGATCATCAACAAGATCTGCATGCACTGCCTGATCCACGCCATCACGAAAGGCAAGGAGGTCATCGGCCCCGACATGGTGAAGGCGATCCTCGACAACGAGATCCCCGAGTGCATGCTGGACAGGTAGGCATGCCGCCGCCAAAGCGTGACAGCCAGACATGATCTCAAGCCCCCGGGCCCAAGCCCGGGGGCTTGCCTTTGCATGCGATCGGCCGACTAACGCCCGCCTGGGCGTGCCGCAGGCACCGCTTCGGGCTTGGAGCAAAGCCAGGTGGCAAAAGCGTGAAGGTGCAGGATCAGGAGGCAGGCGGATTGCAATGACACATGGCGAGATGCGATCAGAATTCATTAGCAGCTACAGATGTCATTCATTTAAATTTTTTAAGATCAGATAGTTGTCTTGATGTCGTAAGTTTTGCCTGAAATAAGCGCAAATTTCGGAGCAAATTGCATCACAACCATGAAAAACGCCCTTTTCGTGTGCAAGTGAAGGATTTATCAGCTCTGTTTCAAAAAAATTTGACGGTCATCATAATTTGCAGACGTCACAAAAAACTCGGATTTTATTGGGATTATTCAGAATATTGTTTTAGAACAGCTCCGCTTGTCAGGATGACAGATGCGCTCTGCGTTGCGACTTTTGCTGTTGATGAGAGGCATAAGTCGCGCAAAAATCCCTGCTGTCCGGAGCGCAAAAGCTCCAAAAGGACCGAAAGCTTCCTGCGGCGGAATGAGAAGTCCGGCGCATGGGGGCTGAAGAAAAAACTGAAAAAGGGAATTCAACTTATGAAGAACTCAATCAAGCTTCTGGCAGCCGCCGTTGCCGCCGCTACCGCTCTGGATGCCTCCGCCGCCCAGATCTACTCCAAGGACGACACCACCCTCGACGTCACCGGCCTCGTTGAAGCCGTTTACTTCGATGGCAACAACGGCATGGTCAAAGACGCAGACAGCGACAGCACCATCGGCAACCGCGCCCGCTTCGGCCTCGAGGGCCGCACCAAGATCGCCTCCGGCATCTACGGCTTCGGCAAGTTCGAGCACCAGTGGCAGAACAACGGCGACTCGAGCGGGTCCGACGAGCTCACCCGTGACCAGTACGTCGGCGTCGACTTCGGCCAGGGCGGCGTGATCAAGGCAGGCCGCTTCCTGCCCAACGAGTACAAGGTAGAGTCCGTCACCGATGTGTTCGAGCGCAACGGCGCCTACGGCGAGCAGTACGGCAGCCGTTGCAGCGGCCTCATCAACTACGAGATCAGCTACGCCGGCTTCTCCGCCGCCCTCGAGTACCAGAGCGCCACCAACAATGCCCAGTTCGATGCCGGCGGCGCAGATATAGATGTGGATCACGGCTTCAGCGCCGTCTTAGGCTACACCTCCCCTGCCGTGCTCTTCGGACCCATCGGCGTCCAGCTCTCCGCAGGCTACGAGAAGTTCCAGGATGACGCCATCTCGGACGCGACTCCTTTCCGCGTGGATGAGAACAAAAAGAAGAAAGATTATGGCTACTTGGATAAGGCCAGCGACTTCGGCGTCTCCCTCACCTGGGGCACCTATGGCAGCGGCCTGTACCTCGCCTCGTTCTACGAGCAGAAGAAGTGCGAAGCCTACGACGCCTACAATGCCCTCGAAGGCGACAACGACCTGACCGTCAAGAGCTCCGAGAGCCTCGTGGCCTACAGCTTCGCCAACGGCGTGACCCTCCACGCCTCCTACCAGTGGAAGGACTACTCCCCTGACGATGATGACGATTCCGTCAGCTCGATCTACAGGAAGGTTCCCCTCATGGTTTCCTGGGACATCAACCCTAACTTCCGCGTCTGGGGCACCGACATCATCGACGCCGGCTCGTCTGACGACATCGACGACCACAACCTCGTTGAAATAGGCGCACGCTACATCTTCTAACCAAGCCCAGCGCAAAGCCTGACGAAGGGCGCCCCCAAGGGCGCCCTTTCCGCATCCGCGCCAGTGAATCCTAGACCAGCGCAAAAGCCCAATTCCAATTGCACTATCGCACAGGCCGCGCGCCTGCTATACCGCCAAGTTCCTCTGCAAATCCACACTCAGCAGATGCGATGGCGCGCTGTGCCTGGGCTTTCTGCGCCTGTCTGCGGCGGCATCCTGGCGCCCTTGCGCTGCCCCAGTCCCGGGTAACAGCAGGGCCGCAACCCCGCGGGGAATGCGGCCCTGCATTGCCTTTCCAGGACTCGGTCAGACGTTGAGCGAGCGGTGGACCTCCTGCACCAGCTCGTCGTAGAGCTGCATGCACTTGTCGTGGTGGTCGTTGATGTAGTAGACCGACTGCTGCTTGACGCTGTCCGGGTTGCCGCCCATCTGGATGGTGTTGGCGGCGTTCTCGAGCGACTGCACGTAGAGCGGAAGCTTGCCGCCGCCTATGGACATCGAGGTTGTGCGCAGCGCGTGCATGAGCGACGAGTACTCCTTCCAGTCCGCGGTGTGGCAGGCCCTGTCCATCCTCTGCTTGCGGTCGATGTACATGCGGCAGAAGGTCGAGGCGAACTTCATGTAGAGATCTAGGCTGTCGTTGCAGAACTTCATGCCGCCGTCGACATCGAGGATCTTCGCGCCCGAGAGGTCGGGCTCGTCGAGCGGCTTTGCCGAGTACTGCCCACCGTCTCCTCCAAGCTGCGGCACTGCGTGGTGCGGCAGGGCGCCATCGCCGAACGCCATGCTGTCTGACATGTCGTCAAACGATGGGTTGATCTCCTTGAAGCGCTGCGGCCCGCCGGGATTCTCCGGCGCCGGGGCCTCGTACCTGCCCTGCAGGGAGTTGTCGGCTGCGAGCTTCTCCTTGGGCAGGTAGCGCCTGAGCACGCTGTCCATCGACATCTGCTCGACCGGCCTTTGGATCATGTCGGTGAAGCCTTCCTGGATCGCGCGGCTCCTGGCCCCTGGAGTCTTGTCCGAGGAGATCAGGATCACCGGAGTGTCCAGGTTCTTGTTGTTCTCCATGGCGCGGGCCTTGGAGAGCATCTGGCTGGCGTCCATGCCCGGCATCTTCTCGTCGATGAGGATGATGTCGTAGTGGTGGATGGCCATGAGCTTCAATCCTTCCTCGGCCGACGAGCCCATGTCGGACTTGACCTCGGGGCGCTGGAGCAGCTTGCCGATGAGCTTGAGGCTCATCGAGTTGTCGTCCACCACCAGGGCGCGGGCGTCAGGCGCCGTGAAGCTTGAGAACGACTCGACGCGGCGGCGCGCCTCGCTCCTGGCCTTGTCGAGGAAGTTGCCTATCGGATCGAGCGAGACCACCTGCTGCGGCACGGCCGCGGTGAACACCGAGCCCTTGCCCGGCAGAGACTGGATGTCGATGAAGCCGCGCATGAGCTTGAGCAGGTTGTAGCAGATGGCAAGCCCCAGGCCGTGGCGGTGCTTGATCGCCTTGGCCGAGGCAGGGTTTGAGAACTGAGAGAAGAACCTCTCGCGCTCCTCATCGGAAAGCCCGGGGCCGGTGTCCGAGACCTTGAAGCGGAGCATCACCGAGGTGTTGTCCTCGGAGAGCGCCCCGGTGACGGTGAGCCCGACCTGGCCCCTGGGGGTGAACTTGAAGGCGTTGTCGATGAGGTTGACGATGACCTGGCGGATCCTCACCATGTCGCCAAAGAGCCTCGAGGGCAGCGCGTTGTTGACGTTGACCACGAACTTGACGTCCTTGGAGGCGGCGCGCTCGTTGGCCTCCTTCACAAGATCGTTGATCATGGTCGCCAGATCGTACTGCTCGCCGACGATCTCCATCTTGCCGGTCTGGATGCGCGCGAAGTCGACGATGCCGCCTATGAGCGACAGGAGGGTCATGCCGGCCTGGCGGATGGCTCCGGCGAAGGCGAGCACCGAGGACTCGTGCGCGGTGTTGAGGATCTTGTAGTCGAGATCAAGTATGGCGCCCATGTGGGCCGAGACCTCGTTGGACATGAACGAAAGCGCGCGCTCGCGGGCGCTGTAGACGAGCTTCTCAAGCCCGGCGCGCTGGCGCTCGGCCGCATCGGACCACAGCTGCTCGAGCGAGAGGAAGAGGATCACCGCGCCTGCCACCATGATCACCCCGAACAGGGCGCACAGCAGCGCGATGATGAGCTTCATGCCGGTGAAGCCGCTCTCGAGCTTGCTCTTCTCGACTATGCCGGTGACCAGGAAGCTGGTGTTGGCGACCTCGGCCTCGTACATGATGTACTTGCGCCCGTCGGCGTTGCGGAACGGGATCGCCGCGCTGATGCGGTTCTCGCGCTGGTCGCCAAGCGCGGCCATCACGGTGCGCGCAAGCGGCGAGTTGAAGAAGTTGACGAGGCGCTGATCGTAATAGCGCGGCCTGACCACGATGCCGGACGCGTTGCGGATGACGACCTTGCCGTCGTCCATCAGCCCATCGACCATGAAGCGGTCGAGGAAGAGCGGCTTTATCACCTTGAAGAGCGCGTAGCGCACGTTCGAGCCGTAGAAGACCGGGTAGACGAAGAGGAGTCCCAGATTGGGGTAGAACCCGATCTCCGGATTGCCGTGGAACACCCTGGTGAGCTCTGGGTAGTTGAGCGAGTCGAGCACCTTGCCTGCAAGGCTTGATCCGTCATAGGCGACCACGCCTGCGTAGGCGCCCTCCTCGGTTGCAACCGAGCGCACCGCGACCTCCGGATCGCCATGCCCGTTGTCAAGGCTCGCAGCAGCGCCGTTGAGGAGCCTGAGCTCCGAGTCCAGGCGCTCGCGCGTGAGCGCAGCCATGCGCATGGCGTTGTCTGCGGTGTTCTCGCAGAAGAACTGGTCGGCCAGGGACTGGAACTTGTTGAGGCAGAACGCGGCTGCGCAAAACAGCAGCCCCGCGAGGATGGCAAGGCTGAACGTGAAGAACAGCGAGCGCCTGCGGCCGGCCCCGGTGAACATCTTCGAGGTTGCCTCGCGCAGCAGCTCGTCCTCAATCGGGAACTCGTAGGGGGCGTCGCTGAGGCTTGAGGCCCCGCCGAAGCCCTTTCCCTTCTCCTCGTATTCAGATGCCTTCTCAGGCTCGTCCTTGGGCGGAGCCTTCTGCTTCTGATCCGAAGATGCGGACGCAGCCTTCTTCTGCTGCTGGGCCTGGGCGTTGAGCCTGGCGGCCTGGGCCTTGGGATCGAGGCGCGGCTGCACCCTGGCCCCCTGCGGAGCGGACTGGCCGGGCTGCGCCTTTGCAGCCGCGCCCTGGGGATCCCTCGGAGCCATGGGCCTTGCCGCAGCACCCTGGGGTTTCCTTGGGACCACGGTCCTTGGCGATGATGCGCCCTGCTGCGGGCGCACCGACGCGCTCCTGCCGCCCTGCGGCGCAGAACCCTGCGGCCTCGAAACAGGCCTTGACCCTGCGGAAGCGGACGGCCTGGCGGCCTGCGCGCCGGCTCCTGCCGTGCGCGAGCCTGCGGGCCTTGCCGTTCCGGGTGCCGTGCTTCTAGTCTCTGGCATCTGCGATCTCCACGCCATTTACCAGGAAGTCCATCTTGTTGAGGATCTCGTCATCGCTGAACACCATGCCCCGGGCGCGGTGCATGCGGCCCGAGCTGTCCTCAAGCGGCGATGCAAAGACCTCCTCCTCGCCTGAGGCAAGCTTGGAGTAGAGCTTCGAAAGCCTCTGGCGGGCCTTCTTGCTCAGCTTGCCCGAATACCTGCTGGGGGTGAAGGCTCCGCCTTCGGCCCCGATCCAAACTGGATCCTTGAGCGCTCCTTCCTTGAACGCCCGAAAGATCTCTGAATAGTAGGTGGAGAAGTCGAACTCGCTCCACGATAGCGCGTGGTCAGACGGCCCGTTGAGCGTGTTGAAGCCCACGTAGTCCACCCCCAGCTCCTCGCAGTGCCTGGGGATGAAGTCCTCGTCCTGCATGTAGCAGATGACGTCGGCCCCGAGCCTGAGCAGGCGGTCAACCGCCTCGTTGCCGCCCTGCTTGCTGGACAGCGATCCAGCCGCGGCGGCCTTGACCTTGAACTTGCCCTTGACGCTCCGCGCGCCCAGCGCGAAGGCGTTGAGGCTGCGCTGCGAACCGGGCCCCAGATCGGGGACGACGAAGCCCGCGATGCCGCTGCGGCTCCTGAGCGCTGCCGCCGCGCCCAGCAGGTAGGCCGCCTCGTACATGCGAAAGCGCAGCGGATGGTAGTTCCTCAAGGACACCGACATGTCGTAGCCCGTGAACTGCACGTACGAGTGATCGCGCATGTAGCCTTCCATGATCTTAGGATCCCATGCCCCGGCCATCATGATGAGCCTCGCCCCGTTGCGCAGCATTCCGTCGCAGGCGCTCATCATCGCCTTGGGTTCCGAATGCAGGTTGTCGGAGGTCAGGAGGTCCGCCCCCATGCGCGCCGCCGCCCGCGTCGCCGCGTCGAAGTTCGACGAGTACCACCCGTCGGCGTAGCGCGAGCCGGAAACCAAGAGCCCCGCCGTGAATCCATCAGGCCCCGCGCTGCGGGCGCGCTGCCAGGACCAGGCGACGAGGATGGCTGCAAGCAGGACCGCCGCCACCACGGCAACCCTGGGGATGCGGATCTTCAAAAGCGGGGACTGCATCCTGCTATTCCACCGCCTCCACGCCGTCTACCAGCCAGAATACGGCCTTGGAGAGCGTCTCGTCGCTGAGCACCTCCCCGCTGCGGCAGCGGTAGGTTCCGTCGACATCCTTGATGTCCCCCGAGAAGATCTCGTGACCGGCCGCGAACGAGGCCTCGAACGACTTGATGTGGTTCTGCACGGCCGTGGTCAGGTAGTTGCAGCGGTTGTCGAACCAGACGATGTCGTCCTCGATCCCGTACCAGCGCACCTCGTGGTTCTTCACGCGCGAGAGGCGGTTCTTGATGATGAGGTCGGCAAAGCGCTCCCAGTTCACGTTGATCATGCCGAGCATCAGTCCCTTGTCGTACTTGTCGGGATCCTCGAGGAAGCCGATGTACTTGACGCGGCGGCGCTTGGCCACCTCGGAGACGGCGTCGTTGAAGAGCAGGTAGGCGAGCACCTCGGCCTTGCCCGAGTCGACGAGGCGGTCGGCCGCAGCGGCGGCCTTCTGGCGGTCGTAGGGGTCGCCCGTGAAGATCACCTTGACCACCGCGTCGGTGCGCGCGGCCTTTGCGCCCATGGCGAAGGCGTTGATGTTGCGCAGCGACACCGGATCGGCGCTGGCGGCGACATAGCCGAGCACGCCCGTGGTGGACATGGCCGCGGCGGTGTAGCCTGCGATGTAGCTCACCTGGTATATGCGGATCCAGTACGACGAGAGGTTGCGCGCAGAGTTTGGATCGGCGAAGGCCGCGAAGTCGGTGGCGGAATTTGAGGAGATGAGCGAGTTACAGATGGCCGAGTAGCCGGGGGCGGCCAGGATCACGGTCTTGGCGCCGCGTCCGATGAGCAGCTTGACCGCGGTGTTGACGCGCTCGACGTTCGAGCCTGCGTCCTGCGCGAAGACCAGCCTGCCGTCCACGCCCTGGACGGCCTTGGCAAAGCCATCGAACACCGACTTGTTCCAGCCTGAGGAATCATTGGCCCCGGGGAGGACGATCCCGAACACCTCAGGCGCCTTCGGCTGCGCGCCGTTGAGTCCGGTGCGGTACAGGAAATACAAAAGCGCCGCCGCCACGACGGATGCGATTAACGCTATTCCTGCGATGATCCGCGCGCGCTGATGCGTACTAACCACCAGTTCCTCCGGAAACGCCTGTTGTGTTGAGCGCGAAAAGGGCAAAGCCTTGCGCTTCCCTTGTAGTAGTTAACGGCAGGCACAGCCTAGCCATGTAGTACTAGATTCTAGCCTAATGTATCGAAATTCAGAAAAGAATATCCCCGAAAGCGGCTTTGGCGCTCAAAAGCGCGGCTTTTTTCGCGCAATGCGCGATGAAGCCCCGCCTCAGTCAGGGAAGTACGGGAAGAACGACCCCGGCGAGGTTCCCTTGCCGCGGCGGCGGCGCACCGCCTCGCCGCGGACGACCGCCGCGCGCATAAGCTTGAGCATCTGCGAGGAGTCGCCGTCGCGCAGGAAGGCGCGCAGCCTCGTGCGGAAGAGGTCGCAGTCGCGCGCGGGGATGATGAGCGGAGCGAAGCTGCAGGAGGCCAGCGCCGCCTCCATGAAGACCGCCGCGGGCAGGTCCCATGAGGGATCGCCTGGGTGCTCCTTCAGCGCCAGCAGGAAGGCCAGGGCCGCGCGGGCGTAGCCGTCACGCACCAGCGAGGCTATCTCCTCAAGTTCCCCGCCCACCTTGGCCAGGCCTTGCGCCTCCTCCCCGTTCTGGGCGCGGTAGAGCGAGGAGAACGACTTGCCGTCAAAGCCGAACGTACCGTCCTCGACCAGCTGGCAGGCGAGGATCCCCGACTGGATCATGCGCGCGGCGCACGAGGCCTCCTTGCGCGGCTGCCCAGGGAGGTCGAGGCCCTTTGAAAGCAGCTCGCACTGGGCCATGGTCAGGCTGCCGAATCCGAGCACGCCCATCCAGCACTGGACGATGTAGGGCACCATGGTCTTGAACAGCGCGATGCTCCCGCGTGCGCCGTTCTTGAAGCGCATGCGCGTTGCGATGCCGCCCGCGCCCGCGTCCACGGCCATCCCGCCAACCCGCGCCTTGCGGGCACCCAGTCCAATGCCTTCCATCAGCACCTCCCGCCTGCGGCCAGAAGGGCCGCGAAATCCTTTTCATCAAGCCCGTAGAGGGCGGCCACCGCGCGCTCGTACGCGCGCCTGCCGTCCTCGTCGTAATAGCGCTCCGAGAGCATCGAAACCTCCTCCATCTTCGAGGGCGAGGCCTTGGGGAGAGGCAGCGCCTCCAGGTGCGAGCGCAGGATCTTCTGGGCGGGGAAGCGCTTTTTGAAGTAAAAGCGCATCACCGCGCTGTTGAGCAGCGCGGCTATGTAGCGGCACATCGCCACCCCGCCCTGCGGGATGATGAAGTTGCAGCTGTTGAGCGTAAGCCTTCCCTTGGTGTCCACCGCGGCCACAGGGCAGTCGGCGACGAAGCGGTAGAGGATCTTCGCGGGGCTCCTGAAGAGCTCGAGCGCCGGGCTCTGCTGGAAGCGCGAGCGGTCAAACACTATGTACTCGCCTCTCTCGCAGACCCGGAACGCCGTCACGCAGCTGCCGCGCAGCACGCTCTCGGCCCCGCCCTCGCTCGAGTGCCTGACCAGTGTCCGGTTGTCCCCGGTGACTATGCCCATGCCAAAGGATGCGGTGTCCTTGAGGGTGAAGCGGCTGCCGCCTGCTATGACCTCGATGAGCTTGTGCTCGTCATCGTCGGTGTCAAAGGAGAAGTCGCCCGGGGCCATGCGCCTCCTGATGGTGAAGCTGCGGCTGGGGGTCTGCACCTGCACTGCCTTGGAGCCTGAGGAGCCCGGGGCGTCCTTTTCCGCCGTGAGGCACACCGCCTGCCCTCCCGGGCAGCGCGGAAGCGCCCCCAGGTAGCACACCTGCCTTATGCGCGCGCACGAGGCGATCTCGCGGCGCGTCTCCTCGTGGGACTTCAAGTCCAGGAGCGACTGCGGGAGCACGTAGCGCATGATCCCGTGCCCTGGCAGCGCCTCGAGCGTGCGCGAGACGTGCTCGTCGCAAAGCGACGCGCCCGCCCCGCCGCGCCCGCCCTCCCAGGGCGGGCAGCCCAGCGCCACGCTGAACGCCGGCAGGCGCTTGGCCTTGAGCGCGTCCGCGATGCGGAAATGGCGCCTGTAATAGGCCTTGTCCTGGATCCCCGTGGCGATGGCCGCGTTGACGCGGGCTATCCTCACGCACATCGGCCTTTGGTCGATGCCGTAGACGCGCTCAGGCGAGATCCCGCGGCGCAGCAGGGCCAGGATGAACCCGCCGCTGCCGCAGCAGGGATCGAGGAACACGTCGCGCTCGTTGCCAAGATCGCAGGCCACGCGGTCGCACAGATCCTCGGGCGCGTAAGGCGTCCTGGCCTTCCCATCGCCCTCCATCTGGAGGAAGGAGGAATAGAGCATCCCCAGCACATCGCCTGAGGAATCGAGCTTGAACTCAGGCAGCGCCTGGGCCGCCTGGCGGATCCGATCGACGCGGTAGTCCGAGAGCAGCCCCAATAGAAGCTCCTCGAAGGCCTCGGCGCGCTCGATGCCGCCGCGGGCCCAGGCGCCAAGGCAGGTCTCGCCGCTGCGCGGGGAGGTGTTGAACACGATGCCCGAGCGGCACATGAGCCGCAGCGCCGCCTCGCACAGTGCGGCGCGCATGTAGAGCGCGCCCCTGCCCTGAGCGGCGCTGCAGATGGCCTCGACGGCCTGGGCGTTGCGACCCTGGCCTGGGCAGGCTACGTCGCCGCGCCTGGGACGGCCCTTGGACCTGGCGCTGCGCTGGGCCTGGGCGCGCATACCCTCGAGGTACTTGACCGAGAACTGCGGGCGGCCGCGATCATCGCTTGCGCTCTGGGATATCCGGCCTGACTTGAGCCAGTTGCGCACTGTGGCGGCGCTGACGCGGAGCATTCCCGCAGCCTCCGCCACGCCAACCAGGTTGTCGGCAAATAGAGCGCTGGCCATTCCAGCAAGTCCTCCTGAAATCCCTGAAAAATCCTGAATGTTTCATGTCAGGGGCGGCCTCAAGCCACTCCGGGGGCCCATTCTACCATCTATCGGCGCGGTGCATTAATGCGCGCAGCGCCGGGCCTTCCAGGCGATGGCGCTGAAAAGCGCCCAAGCGATCCAAGTCGTGCATGCATCAAGTTTTTGCAAGCGGTTGTGTGCCCTGCCGCGCAGAACAACCAATTTTTTCCACGCGAATTGAAGTCCTCAATTAAAGTTGCCAAGAGTCCAGGAGGTTTTATGGAAAAGAGTTTTGCGCTTCGCGCGAAGATCCTGCCCTGCTTGAGCTGCGCCAGGATACTCGAGGAGATCGCCCCCCAAGGCGGGGATCTGGTGGTGACCGACGCAAGGGGGCTCAAGCTCTTCCCCCAAGGGTCGTTTGACGATTGCAAGCTGGTGCTGCGCGAGGATCTGCCAAAGGGGCCGCTCACCGGGCGCACCGCCGACTCCGCCGCCGCGCTCGCCGGCGCCTCTTACACCCGCGTGATCTGCATAGGCGGCGGGCTTCTGATGCAGCTCTCCAAGATCCTCGCCACCGAGCGCCCGGCGCCCTGCCGCGCGCTTCTGGATGATCCGGCCATGATAAGGCGCGATCGCCAGCTCGTGCTCGTGCCGACCACCCCGGGCACCGGCACCGAGGCCACGCCCTTTGCGTCGGTGTTCTTCCCCGACGAGGGCGCGGTGCGCACCATCGAGTCGCCCGAGCTTGAGGCGGACCTGGTCTGCCTGTGCCCCGAGGCGCTCTCGGCCATGGCCTTCGACCGCCTGGCGGCCTCGTCGTTCGAGACCTTCACGCACGATTGCGAATCCTACATCTCGCCCTGCTCCACCTTCATGAGCCGCGCGCTGTGCGAGAAGTCGCTGCGCACCCTGGTCGCAGTCTGGAAGAAGGTCTCGCGCAGCGGCGCGGGCGCCATCTCCTCCTATTTGGGAGAGCTCCAGGAGGCAGGCTGCCTTGCAGGCGCCGCCTACGGCTGCACCGGGCCTGCTGCGGTGCAGGCGCTCGCCGCCCCGCTGATGCTCAGGCTCGGCATGAAGAGGGGCGCCGCCTACTACGCCCTGCTTGGGAGCATCTTCGAGAAGTACGATCAGAAGAGCCACTCGCGCGCCCTCGAGGACTTGAAGGGGCTCCTGGGAGAGCTCTTGAAGTGCGAGCCTGAGGAGGCCCTGGGATGCGCATCGCGCCTGTGCGCCGACGTGATGCCGCAGAATCCGCTTGGCATGAGCGGCATGAAGGAGGAGCAGATCCCCGAGTTCACCGACATCGCGGTGACCCGCGGCGCGCTGGCACTTTCAAACTCCTACAGCCCGCTTAGCGCCGGCGAGGTGCGCAGCATCTACTCAAGGCTGCTCTAGGTAAAGCGCAGCCTTCCGCGCTTTTTCCGCCCTGATGCAACGGGGGCGGGCGCCTTGCGGCGTCCGCCCCCGTCCGCGGTCTTTCCCGCCGTCTTCTCTCCTGACGTTCCAGCCCATCGGCCGAAGCTTCAAATTCGAGCCTGCGGATTTTTCCCTGCCCCGCAGTCCCGGCTTCCCAAAGCTGGCATCGGGCCCTGGAACACCTGCCTTAAAGAACGGCAGG
>Ga0256406_1004495_pt1 | contig 15888 bp, 12 predicted proteins | sample RumenRJG_03DNA_FD_185986 | JGI IMG/M metagenome (GOLD analysis project Ga0256406, IMG submission 185986) | Bovine rumen microbial communities from Lethbridge, Alberta, Canada - RJG_03 | ecosystem: Host-associated > Mammals > Digestive system > Stomach > Rumen | place: Canada: Alberta | collected... | reverse complement strand
TTTTGCCCATAGTTACTTGGTCTTTTTACAAAATACAAAAGTAACACAAAAAGGCTGGATTCCAAGCGAGGAATTCAGCCTTAATTTTGGTCACACTGTTCAGGTTTTAGCGGACACCAATACTTTAAAATATTATTGCTAACTTTGTCAATACAATAACATTCATCAGCATGGTAAAAAACTAAAGTTATCACCTAAGGGCCAAAAAGTGCTCAAGATTATTCACCTTGCCAGTGTGATTACCTGGGTGGACTCCTTGTGGAAACTGCTGAAAAAGAAATAAGATAGGTCGACTGCAAGGTTGCGGCTAGGTAGGGGTAGGGGCCGCCCGCAAGAATATACCCGGTTTTCTGATTCCACAACTGTCGTATTACAGTATCAGGGAGCTAATCCGTAGCCAATGAATAATAGACCTCACCGTAACTTATTTACAGAAATAGTTACTGAATCCACCAGAAATTCCAGGCTGTTATGGAATCCATGCTTGTAAGCAGGAATAAAGATGATACACATTGTTGGCTGTATAAATATTTTTTAGTACTTTTGCATGCAAATGAAAGTAAAATGCTTCATTTTGGTAAAAGAAAAAACATTAATTAATAAAAACAATAAATCACAATGTTTGAAAATCAACCAAAAGGTCTGTTTGCGCTTGCGCTTGCCAATATCGGTGAGCGTTTTGGCTATTACACTATGCTTGCTATTTTCGTATTGTTCTTGCAATCGAACTTTGGCTGGGGCGAGGGTCTTGCCGGTACAGTGTATGCGTCTTTTCTTATGTTAGTTTACTTCTTGCCTATTCTGGGAGGTGCTATTGCTGATAAGATAGGTTTTGCGAAGTGCGTAACATTTGGTATCCTGGTTATGTTCCTGGGTTACCTTATGCTGGCTTTACCAGCTGGAAAAGGTGTAGCAGCTATTTCGATTATGGCAGCTGCTCTTGTATTGGTATGCATCGGAACAAGTTTGTTTAAGGGTAACCTCCAAGTACTTGTAGGTAAACTTTACGATAATCCTAAGTATGCCAAAGAGCGTGATAATGGTTTCTCAATATTCTATATGGCTATTAACATTGGTGCTTTGTTTGCACCTACTGCTGCTATAAAAATCAAGCAATGGGCCATGACTTCACTTGGTGCCACTGAATCTACCGCTTATCATTATGCATTTGGGGTGGCCTGCGTATCTCTGATTATTTCTATTTTAATATTCTACGGATTCAGATGGACTTTTGCCGATTTGTTGAAAGAGGAAAAACAGAAGAAGCAGGCTCAGACTAATAACTCAACAGCAAACACAGAAACTACGGCTGTTAAAGAAGAGGATGCTGCCGATACCAAGAGCCGTCTTACGGCATTGTTCCTGGTTTTTGCCGTTGTGGTATTCTTTTGGATGGCTTTCCATCAAAATGGTTTGACACTTACTTATTTTGCACGCGACTTCACGAAAGAGCACATCAATGGCCTTGAAACCATGTTGTTTGACGTGTGGAATCTGGTCGGCGTTATTGTAGTAGTTTATGGCTTGTTTGCGCTGTTTCAGAGCAAAACGAAAAAAGGAGTTACAATATCAGCGATAGTTATTGCCCTGGCAGCTGCATACCTTGTTTATGAATATACGCAGATACCTGTCAATGGTATCAGCATTGAGCCTCCTATTTTCCAGCAGTTCAATCCTTCTTTTGTGGTTCTGCTTACCCCTGTGAGTATGTCAATCTTCAGTAGCTTGGCTGCAAAAGGCAAAGACCTTTCTGCACCACGTAAAATTGGTTACGGTATGTTGGTAGCTGCACTTGGATACGTTATTATGATAGTAGCATCTATAGGCCTGAGTTACAACCTTAATGACGCTCAGCGCGTATCACCCTTGTGGCTCGTAGCAACTTATTTGGTACTCACGTTTGCAGAGCTGTTGCTCAGCCCTATGGGCATAAGCTTCGTTTCTAAGGTGGCACCTCAGAAATATCAAGGCTTAATGATGGGATGCTGGTTTGGTGCAACGGCTATCGGCAACTTCCTGGTGCAGATTCCGGCTTACCTTTGGAATAATGTCCCACTGACCCTGGTTTGGGGAGTATTGGTAGCATTATGCTTCGTATCTTTTATCTTTATCTTCTCTGTGATGAAGAAATTAGAGAAAGTGTGCTGATATAACATGCTTTGCAACGCCCAATTCGCTGATAAAAACGTAAGTTTGATAGAAAATGGGCAGAAAAAGTACGAAATGTTTTGTGGTAACAAAAAAATATATTAATTTTGTAGCATAAATAAGAATTGATATGAAGAATTCATTTGCATCCTTTTATTATTACTTTTACTTTGCTACGACTAGCAGAGCGGGAGGTTGCGTGTGAATTTCAACTTAGGAGAATAAGAATATTGAATGAAATATAACTAACGGTCCCGCTCTATTATTGAGTGAGACCGTTTTTTTATTATAAAAGGATTATGAGGAGAATAGCAATACAGGGCGAGATTGGTTCATTCCATGACATTGCAGCGCATCAGTATTTCCATGATGAGCAGTTGCAGCTAATTTGTTGCCCCACATTCGAGGAGATCTTTACGTTAATGAAGAAAGATCCAACCATTATTGGTATGCTGGCTATAGAGAACACCATAGCAGGCAGTTTGCTGCACAATTATGAGCTGTTACGTGAAAGTGGTACAACAATTGTGGGTGAACATAAGCTGCACATTGAGCACTGCATCTGTTGTCTGCCAGAAGACGACTGGTCGACCTTGAATGAAGTTTATTCCCATCCAGTGGCATTGGCACAATGTCGAGGCTTTTTGCAGTCGCATCCTGAACTTAAGGCTGTTGAGGCTGAAGATACCGCCGGTTCGGCAGAATATATTGCCAGACATCATGTAAAGGGCAGGGCTGCTATCTGCTCAGCTTATGCGGCTAATCTGTACGGACTTAGGATTCTTCAAAACGATATTCACGACAATAAACACAATTATACCCGTTTCCTGGTGGTTACTTTGCCTCAGAAAGCCGATTTCCTTCGGAAAATAGATGCAGTGGATAAAGCCAGCGTGGTATTCTCATTACCTGATGAAAAGGGTTCTCTCTCGAAAATACTCACAATACTTTCGTTCTACGATGTAAATCTTACTAAGATACAGTCGTTGCCTATCATTGGCAGTGAATGGCAATATTTGTTCTATGTAGACGTAACTTACGATAACATAACCCGCTATAGACAAGCCATTGATGCCATAACCCCATTGGTAAGAAACATCAAGATACTGGGCGAATACAAATCAAATTAGGTTAATTAAAACACAGAAGCTATGGAAATAAAACCGGCAAACAGAGTATCACAGATACAAGAATATTATTTCAGCAAGAAGCTTAAGGAAGTGGCAAAACTGAATGCTGAGGGAATGGACATTATCAGTCTGGCTATTGGCTCTCCCGACTTGCCACCTTCTAAACAGACGGTAGACAAATTATGTCAGGTGTCAGCCCAGGATGATGCTCATGGTTATCAACCTACGGTTGGTATACCGCAATTGCGTAAGGCTATGGCAGGGTTTTACAAGAAATGGTATAATGTGGATCTTGACTGGCAGACAGAAATTCAGCCTCTCATTGGCTCTAAAGAAGGTATTTTGCATACCACGCTGGCCTTCTGTAATCCAGGTGATGAGGTGCTTATACCCAATCCGGGTTATCCTACGTATACCGCCCTGAATAAAATATTGGGCACTAGAATTACTTACTATAATTTATGTGAGGATAATGGCTGGCAACCGGATTTCGATGAGTTGGAACAAATGGATTTGAGTCATGTAAAGCTGATGTGGACTAATTATCCCAACATGCCTACTGGTGGCAATGCTCGTATGGAAACCTATGAACGATTGGTTAAATTTGCTCAAAAACATGGTATCGTTATAGTGAACGACAACCCATATTCACTCATTCTGAACGACCATCCGTTGAGCATCATGATGGTGCCGGGGGCCAAAGATTGTTGTCTGGAGTTTAATTCTATGTCGAAAAGCTTTAATATGCCAGGTTGGCGAGTTGCTATGGTAGTGAGCAATGCAAAGTTTATTTCCTGGATTCTTAAGATAAAAAGCAATGTAGATAACGGAACTTTTAAGGGTATTCAGCTTGCTGCCGCCGAAGCTTTCAACACTAACACTCCTGAGTGGCATCATAAGTTCAATGTAGAAGTTTACAGGCAGCGACGTAATGTAGCCGAGCAAATCATGAAAGCTTTGCATTGCACTTTCGACAGTAGTCAGGTAGGGATGTTCTTGTGGGGGAAAATTCCGGAGAAGTATACCGATGTAGAAGATCTAACTGAGTTGTTGCTGCACAAGGCTCGGGTATTTGTAACGCCGGGCAAAATATTTGGCAGCAATGGAAACCGGTATATTCGGATAAGTCTGTGTGCCAGCGAGGACAAACTGCAGCAGGCTCTTGAAAGAATAAAAACTTTAGAATTATAAATTAAGACACTATACATCATGGAATTACAATTAGAACCTTTACATTTACCGAGCGATAACGAGCGACCTTTCGTTATTGCGGGTCCATGTTCTGCTGAATCAGAAGAGCAAGTGTTGACTACAGCCCGCCAGCTGGCATCCAAAGGTTGCCACATGTTCAGGGCTGGTGTATGGAAGCCTCGCACAAAGCCTGGTGGCTTTGAAGGAAAAGGTGAGGAAGCCCTGCCGTGGCTGAAAAAAGTGAAAGAAGAAACGGGTATGCTCGTAGCGACCGAGGTGGCAAAACCTGAGCATGTTGAACTGTGTTTGAAGTATGGCATAGATTTGCTATGGATAGGTGCCCGCACAAGTGCTAATCCTTTTGCAATGCAGGATTTAGCTGATGCATTAAAAGGTGTAGATATACCGGTGTTTGTTAAAAATCCTGTAAATCCTGATTTGGAATTGTGGATAGGCGCCATGGAGCGAATAAATCAGGCTGGCATTAAGAAAATGGCTGCTATTCACCGTGGATTCTCAAGTTACGACAAAAAGATTTATCGCAATTTACCTATGTGGCAAATACCTATCGAACTTCACCGTCGCATACCCGAACTGCCGATAATTTGTGATCCCAGTCATATTGGTGGACGGCGTGACCTGATAGCCCCACTTTGTCAGCAAGCGATGGATCTGGGCTTCGACGGGTTGATTGTTGAAAGTCACTGCAATCCTGATGAAGCATGGAGCGATGCCAAACAACAAGTAACTCCAGATGTTTTGGATTATATTTTAAGTTTGTTGGTAGTGAGAGACGAAACAGTTACCACTGAAGGAATCAGGCAGTTGCGCCATCAAATTGATGATTTGGACAACAATCTGATGGATTTGTTGTCGAAGCGTATGAGAATCTGCCGTGAGATAGGACAGTATAAAAAGGAGCATAATATGACGGTGTTGCAGCCTGCCCGCTATAACGAAATACTGGAAAAGCGTGGCGCGCAAGGTGCCCTTTGCGGTATGAGCTCTGAATTTGTGGCCCACGTATTTGAGCTTATTCACGAAGAGAGCGTGCGCCAGCAGATAGAGATAGTTAATCAGAAATAATTCAATTTTAGCAGCTCGGGGTGAAATCTCGATGATTTTCCCCATGTTGTAATTACAGACAATGAAAATATTAATTATGGGAGCAGGTAAGATGGGAAGCTTTTTCATCGACCTGCTCAGTTTTGACCATGAAGTGGCTGTGTACGAGAAGGATGCACGCCGCCTGAGATTTACATATAACTGTCTTAGGTTTACTTCTATGGATGAAATAAAACAGTTTGAACCACAGTTGGTTATAAATGCAGTAACAGTTAAGTTTACACTGTCGGCTTTTAAGGAAGTGCTGCCTTATTTACCTGATGACTGCATCATATCGGATATCAGTTCGGTAAAAACAGGACTGAAGGCATTCTATGAACAGGCCGGACATCCTTATGTGAGCACTCACCCTATGTTTGGTCCAACATTTGCCAATCTTGACCAGCTGAGTCAGGAGAACGCAATCATTATCAGTGAAGGCGATTATATGGGTCGCATTTTCTTTAAAGACTTGTATCAGAAACTGGGATTGAACATCTACGAGTACACGTTTGAGGAACATGATAAAACGGTGGCTTATTCGTTAAGTATACCTTTTGTAAGTACCTTCGTGTTTGCTGCTGTGATGAAGCACCAGGATGCGCCCGGAACTACCTTCAAACGACACATGCAGATTGCACGTGGCGTGTTATCAGAAGACGATTATCTGCTGCAGGAAATCTTATTCAACCCTTATACGTCAGGGCAGGTTGAGAAAATTCGCACAGAGCTTAAAGAGCTTCTGGACATCATCCAGCGTAAGGATTCTAAAGGCATGAAAGCTTACCTTACGAAAATCAGACACAACGTGGAGTAGTACCTCCCACGTTGTGTCAGTTAATCTATGTTTTCATGAATTTGTAATGAGTGTTCAAATTCTGTACAAAGCCTGCATAGATAGGGTAGAAGTATGTTTTTTTTGCCTTCGTACACCATTTTGAAACCTATACATTTCGTTTTGTCTAATATATTGTGTAATTTTGCAGAATAAAATCAAATTTCCGCAATGTTTGAAAATCTCACAGAACGCCTTGAACGCTCGTTCAAAATATTAAAAGGCGAAGGTAAAATTACCGAAATCAATGTAGCTGAGACGCTAAAGGACGTACGTCGTGCGCTGCTTGATGCCGATGTTAACTACAAGGTAGCCAAACAGTTCACCGATACAGTAAAGAAGAAGGCTCTTGGCATGAATGTGCTCACGGCTGTTAAGCCTGGTCAGCTCCTGGTTAAAATTGTACACGATGAGCTGGCAGAGTTAATGGGTGGCGACGCCACTGAATTAAAACTCAATGGGCATCCGGCAGTGATTCTTATGTCTGGTTTACAAGGTTCAGGTAAGACTACTTTCAGTGGTAAACTGGCCAACATGCTTAAAACCAAGCAGCATAAAAATCCGTTGCTGGTTGCCTGTGACGTTTATCGTCCAGCCGCTATCGACCAGCTTAATGTTGTTGGTCAGCAAATAGGAGTTCCGGTTTACAGCGAACCTGGCAACCAGGATGTGCTGGCCATTGCAGACAATGCCATTAAGCAGGCAAAAGCCAAAGCCAACGATGTGGTAATTATCGATACCGCAGGCCGATTGGCTGTAGATGAACAGATGATGCAGGAGATATCGAACCTGAAGAATCACATTCAGCCTGATGATACCTTGTTTGTGGTTGATTCAATGACGGGTCAGGATGCTGTGAATACAGCAAAAGAATTCAACGATCGTCTTGATTTCGATGGCGTGGTACTTACCAAACTCGATGGTGATACACGTGGCGGTGCCGCTCTGAGTATTCGCACGGTAGTAACGAAGCCTATCATGTTTGTGGGTACTGGTGAAAAGATGGACGCCATCGATGTTTTCCATCCTTCGCGTATGGCCGACCGTATCCTAGGTATGGGTGATATTGTTTCGTTGGTTGAAAAAGCCCAAGAACAATTCGATGAGGCAGAGGCTCGTCGCTTGCAGAAGAAAATTCAGAAAAACAAGTTCGATTTCAATGATTTTCTTGGACAGATAGAGCAAATCAAGAAAATGGGTAATCTGAAAGATCTTGCTGCCATGATACCTGGCGTTGGTAAAGCCATTAAAGATGTTGATATTCCCGACGATGCATTCAAGGGCATTGAAGCTATTATCCGCAGCATGACTCCTTTGGAACGTACTAATCCAGAGGTGTTGAATACCAGCAGGCGCAGGCGTATTGCAAAAGGTTCGGGCACTGATATTCAAGAAGTAAACCGGCTTATAAAGCAATTCGACCAGACTCGCAAGATGATGAAGATGGTTACTGGCAGTCAGATGGCTGGAATGATGCAGCGCATGAAGGGAATGAAACTGCCCGGAATGCCTAAAATGTAACGATTAATTTTAAACCAAGCAATGCAGATAATAGACGGTAAGGCCACTGCTCAGGCCATTAAACAGCAAATAGCTGATGAAGTGAGCAATATAGTGGCTAATGGTGGAAAACAGCCCCATTTAGCTGCTGTACTTGTAGGTCACGATGGAGGAAGTGAAACTTATGTAAAGAATAAGGTCATAGCCTGTGAGCAATGCGGTTTTAAATCAACTCTTATTCGATATGAGAACGATGTAACTGAGGAGGAACTACTACAGTGTGTGAACCGGCTTAATCAGGACCCCGACATTGATGGATTCATAGTGCAACTGCCTTTGCCTGAGCACATTGATGAGCAGAAAATCATTATGAACATCGATTACCGGAAGGATGTTGATGGATTCCACCCCATTAATGTAGGCCGTATGGCTATTGGGCTGCCTTGCTTCATTTCGGCAACACCATTGGGTATACTCACACTGCTAAGGCACTATCACATCCCAACCAGTGGTAAAAAATGCGTTATATTAGGACGTAGCAACATTGTTGGCAAACCTATGGCACAACTTATGTTGCAGAAGCAATACGGTGATGCCACTGTAACGGTGTGCCACAGTCACACTCAGAATCTGAAACAGGAGTGCCAGTCGGCCGATATTATTATTGCCGCCATTGGCAAACCCGATTTTGTTACAGCCGATATGGTTAAGCCAGGTGCTGTAGTGATTGATGTTGGCACTACACGCGTGCCAGATGCTACAAAAAAGCGTGGCTATCGGCTTAATGGAGATGTCAAGTTCGATGATGTGGCACCAAAGTGCTCGTTCATTACCCCGGTTCCCGGTGGAGTGGGCCCAATGACTATCTGCTCGCTGATGAAAAACACATTAGCAGCAGCCAAAAAAGAATTCTATAAGTAAATAATTTTTAAGTATTACGGGTATTCTGCAAGTAAATGTGTGAGAGTCACTTTGCAGAATATCCGTATTTGTATTATAATTAACCAATAATTAAAACCTTATGAACAAAATACTTGGTTTAATGTTATGCTGTTGTATCCCTGTGACGGCTACAGCGCAAACGGAACCCTTCAACGAGATACAACGTGGCGACACTACTTGCCAGATTTTTATCTATTCACCTGGTGAGAAGAATGGGTTGCATCTGGCTTATCTTGACAGCAATGGTAATTGGCAGGAAACAGGACAGTTATGTTCTTCGGACTATGGACCGTGGGGTGCCGAGAAAAAAATGTATACGCCATTTGTAGCCCGTGCTAACGATGGTACATGGCGAGCTGTTTGGAGTGTGAATTCAACGGCTCCCTGTTTTGCGGCAGCCTACGGAAACTCGCTTATTTCTTGGCGCCCACAGGATTATCCCATTATGCCCGACCATGGTATTGCGCACCCCATTTTGTTCCCGATGTCAGATGGTACATGTGATGTTTACTATAAAACAGGCGAGAAGAAACGCTATGTACATGCTTCAGCCGACTTCCGGCATTTTACGGTATCAAATGATGCTTGCGTGCTTGGCGATGAGGCATGGGTGAGAGATACAGCGTGGATTAATGGGCGCATGTATAATGGCAACAGCTTTCAGATTCCACGTAAAGAACTTGTGCAAGCCATCAACTATTTTAAGGAGCAAACTGCTGAAGCGCAGTTTAACCGTGAGAGCATGAGAAATGATGCGACAAGATACCCCAACCTTGATTCCGCGTATACCGCTACGCTCACGGTAGACCCACATAATGCAAAAAACATATCCGACAAACTAATGGGTGTGTTCTTCGAGGATATTAGCTATGCGGCTGATGGCGGTTTGTATGCCGAAATGCTTCAAAATCGCGACTTTGAATATACATCGGCTGACAGGAGAGAGTGGAATGCCACAACTGCATGGCAATCGTCCAATGCGATAAAAATTGACACAGTGAATGCTTTAAGCACAGTGAATGCACATTATGCGGTGCTTACTACCGACACCTTATTTAATACTGGCTGGGATGGCATCTCGGTAAAGAAAGGAGAAACTTACAATTTCTCTTTCTTTGTGCGTAATCCTCAGGGTGGAAACAAAACGTTCATGATTGAACTTACAGACAATCAAACGGTGTTGGCTAAGGCGAAAATAAAAACTTCGAAGAATGCCTGGGTTCGTTATACAGCCAAGCTCACACCAGGGCAGTCGGCTGAAAAAGCCCGCCTGGCAATTATACCCATGGGCAAGGTTGAAGCTGATGTTGATATGGCGTCGTTGTTTCCTGCCAATACTTTTAAAAATCGTCCAAATGGATTGCGAAAAGATCTGGCTGAAGCCATAGCTGCTTTGCATCCAAAGTTTATGCGTTTCCCTGGTGGATGCATGAGCCACGGACAGGGTATTGATAATATTTATCATTGGAATGAAACCGTCGGACCGCTTGAGCAACGCACGCCTGCCAAAAATATCTGGGGCTATCATCAGACACGTGGTTTGGGTTATTACGAGTACTTTCAGTTCTGTGAAGATATTGGCGCTGAACCTCTACCAGTGCTTGCAGCTGGTGTGCCATGCCAGAATTCTGCTGCCAACAAAGCTGGCGTGGCCGGACAGCAAGGCGGTATACCCATGAGTGAGATGCCTGCTTATTGTGATGAGGTACTACATCTTATAGAATGGGCAAATGGCGACCCCGCTACGTCAAAGTGGGCGCGGCTTAGAGCTGAGGCAGGACATCCTAAACCCTTTAACCTTAAATATATTGGGATTGGTAATGAGGACTTAATATCAACCACCTTTGAGGAACGCTATTTAATGATTTGCAAGGCTGTAAAACAAAAGTATCCCAACATTACAGTGTGTGGCACGGTAGGGCCGTTCCATTATCCATCGTCTGATTATGTTGAAGGCTGGAAAATTGCCAAGGCAAATCACAATATCATTGATATGGTTGATGAACACTATTATGAGTCTACAGGCTGGTTCCTGAATCACCAGCATTATTACGACAATTACGACCGGAAGGGACCAAAAGTGTATTTGGGCGAGTATGCTTCGCAAACGCGTACCATGGAGTCGGCACTGGCAGAAGCTGTGTACCTTTGCACTATCGAACGCAATGGCGATGTGGTGAGCATGACGAGTTATGCGCCACTGCTTTGTAAAGAAGGGCATGCCAACTGGAATCCCGACTTGATTTACTTCAACAACGATACACTGCAGCTTACTCCAAGCTACTATACACAGCAGATATTTTCGAAGTATTGCGGCAGCCGCTATCTTACGAATACCATCAATACTGCCAAAAAACTTCCGGGCGATTTGTCTCAACGACTTGCCTCGAGTGTGGTAGTCGACAGTCAGACGGGAACCACCTACATACGCTTGATTAATGCGTTGCCTGCTAAGGTAATGGTAGATGCTGAAGGAATCTCTATTCCGGCGGGCTCACAGATGATTAGTTTCTCAGGTAAGGTAACCGACACGCAGACACATTATATTAATAGTGTGCTGCAAGGAAAAATTACACTACAGCCTTATTCTGTAAACGTAATTATAGTGCATTAAAAAGGAAGGAAAATTAGTCGTAAATAGCTGAAAAATAGATTAAAAAGCTCTCATAATAGCCCGAATATGGCTTTTTAGAGCGATTTTATGTTATTCAACATCAAATTTGGGTTGAAAAATTTGGAACTATCAAAATTTTTTTATTCCTTTGCACACGAAAATGGAAAGTAGGAAATAAACTTACAAATATCATTTAAATAAAAAAGACATGAAAAAGTTAGTTATTTTGTTTGCAGCAGCTGTTGTAGCTGCTTCTGCATCAGCTCAGACTGTTACAGAAAGCAAGACTTTCGACAATTTCTATGTTGGAATCAATGGTGGCGTAGCTACCAAGACAACTGGTCACGCTTGGCTTAAGGGTCTCGATCCAAATGCTGGCGTTCGTGTTGGTCGTTACTTTACACCTGTTTTCGGTTTGGCTGCTGAGAGCAACGCTTATTTCTCAAATAAGCCTGCAAACTCTTTCGGCACAACAGTTCGCGCTCTTAACACAAGCTTACTGGCTACTGTTAATCTGAGCAACTGGTTCGGTGGTTACAAGGGTGAGCCCCGTTTGTTTGAGGTTGTTCCTGTATTCGGCTTTGGCTGGTATCACAGCTTCGGCAACAAGACTCTTTCTGACATGAACTTCGCTACAACCAATCCTGATGTTGTAGCTCAGTATGCTCTTACAAAGAAAGATGCTCTTACCTCTAAGGCTGGTATCGACTTCGCATTCAATCTTGGTTCAGCTAAGGCATGGCAGGTATATGTTGAGCCTTCAATCAACTGGTTCCTGAATGGCTTCGCTGGTAACGAGGAAATCCAGTACAACATTAACAAGTCTTTCGTTCAGCTGAACGCAGGTGTTGTTTACAAGTTCAAGAACTCTAATGGCACACACAACTTCACTGTTGCTAAGCTCTTCGATCAGTCTGAAATCGATGGTCTGAATAGCCAGATCAACTCTCTGAGAAGCGACTTGAACAACAAGGATAGCGAGCTGGCTTCTAAGGATCGTCAGATCAACGACCTGAAGAAGGCTCTGAACGAGTGCAATGCTAAGCCTAAGAAGGCCGCTACTGCTACCAACCTGCAGCCTACCGTTATCTTCCGTCAGGGCAAGAGCGTTGTTGATCCTGCTCAGTACGCTAACATCGAGCTTATCGCTCAGTACATGAAGAATCACAAGGACGCTAATGTTGAGATCAAGGGTTATGCTTCTCCTGAAGGCTCTAAGGAACTCAACCAGAAGCTGTCTGAGGCTCGTGCAAACGCTGTTAAGAACATCCTGGTTAAGAAGTACAAGATTGCTGCTGACCGTCTTACCACTAAGGGTATGGGCGCAACAGACAAGCTCTTCGAGCAGGTTGAGTTCAACCGCGTTGCAACTTTCAACGACAACACTAAGGAATAATCAAAAATTATTTCATATTCAATCTGCATAGGGTGAAGGCTCTATGCAGATTTTTTTTTACTATTGTTGGTCATCTTTGCGCAAGAGCCAATGGATGCAGGCACATTAATAAGAAAAATTTTGTTATAACTAAAAGAATGAAGAAGAAAATACTTTTTGTTTGCCATGGTAATATTTGCCGTAGTCCGATGGCTGAATTTATTATGAAGAAAATGGTGAAAGATGCCGGGAAGGAACATCTTTTCGAAATAGAGAGTGCTGCTACATCAATCGAGGAGATAGGCAACGATATTTATCCACTTGCAAAACAATGCTTGCAACGACATTCTATTCCATTTACTCATCGTCAGGCGCGACAAATAACCAAGGCTGATTACAACTATTACGATCAAATCTTTGTGATGGATAATAATAATTTGCGATGGTTACACGCTCTTGGCATTAAAGATGTAGACCATAAAATTAAGCTTTTAATGACGTTAACAGGCGAGAACAGAGAAGTGGCTGACCCTTGGTACACCCATGATTTTGAGAGGACATACAACGATTTGATAACGGCTTTGCCAACAATACTGGAATGAGCAATAACGAGACGATAGACAATTTCCTGTTTGATGAGGAAAATGAACTTACCCAGGCACATGATTTATGGGATGAGTTCTTTGCTGAGCGCGGAGCCCAGATTGATGATCGCCCGTGGGTACAGGCAGATGGTAGTGTGCGGCGAAACGAACTCAACCAGCAGGTTGACGATATGCTTGAGCATGTGCTGCCCGAGCAAGAGAATAGTTTGCTTAGATTGTATTTTGGCATTGGCATGCGCCGTCATAGCATGGATGAGCTGGCTGCACTTTACGATGGCAAAGAAAAGGTACACTGTCTGCTTGAATCAGCTTTAGAGAAACTACGATATTCGGATGATATTCTGCGTATTTACAAATATTTGTACAAGTAAGCATTGAAGCTTTGCTCTTTGTTGGTGCGTGTACTTTTATGCTTAGGTAGCGAATTATCTACTTGGCTAACCAACCATATTCTTAATTCCTCCTGGTCGAAAAATTTGTAATTGCAAGTGATATAGCTTGTATGTTTTAATGAAAAAATAGCTCATATTGTTTTAGTATTTTTTCATTATTTAGTACCTTTGCAACAAAATTGTAACACATATTTCATAACTTTATATGACCCATAGCGAATATTTTTTAATCTTCATGAAGATTCTGGGTGCCTTAGCCTTGTTAATCTATGGCATGAAGATTATGAGCGAAGCCTTGCAGAAGATGGCTGGCTCGCAGTTAAGGCACATTCTTGGTGCGATGACGACTAACCGTTTTACGGGTATGCTTACGGGAGTATTTACAACCTGCGCAGTTCAAAGCTCCTCGGCAACCACGGTGATGACAGTTAGTTTTGTCAATGCAGGATTGCTAACTTTGTCGCAGGCCATTTCGGTTATCATGGGCGCTAATATAGGCACAACGCTTACCGCATGGATCATGTCGCTGGGCTTTAATGTTGATTTAAGTATGGTGGTATTCCCTGCGTTTTTCGTCGGCATCATACTAATCTACACAAAAAATCATCGCTATATAGGAGATTTTCTTTTTGGAATCGCATTTCTTTTCTTTGCTCTTGTACTTCTCTCTGCTGCGGGCAAAGAACTTGATTTGGAACACAATCCCGATGCCATTCATTTTTTCACCAGTTTTGATATACACAGTCGCTGGTCCATTCTTATTTTCCTGGCTATAGGCACTGTAATTACATGCATTGTACAATCTTCAGCAGCAGTAATGGCAATAACTATTTTACTCTGCTCAACGGGTGTACTGCCTATTTACCTTGGAATAGCGCTTGTTATGGGCGAGAATATTGGTACTACAGCCACAGCTAACCTGGCAGCCTTAGGAGCAAACACTCAAGCCCGGAGGGCAGCTATGGCTCACCTTGTGTTTAATGTGATTGGTGTAACCTGGGTTTTGTTGCTTTTTTATCCCTTCGTCAATTTTGTATGTTCATTGGTAGGTTACGATCCAAACGGCCAGGCGTTAACAGTTGCCCAGAAGGCACATCGAATACCATATGTACTGGCTATGTTCCATACCTGTTTCAATGTAACCAATACCGCCATCTTGATATGGTTTATTCCACAAATAGAGAAGATTGTTTGTTTTATCATCAAACCCAAGGCTAATAAGGACGACGATGACTTCCGCCTGCGTTTTATCCAGTCGGGTATCATGAAAACGCCTGAATTGTCGGTGCTTGAGGCTCAGAAAGAAATACATTCATTTGCTGAGCGTATTCAGAGAATGTTTGGCATGGTAAAACAGTTGCTCAGCACAAAGAAAGGCGATGCTTTCACCAAGCTGTTTAACCGGATTGAGAAGTACGAGAATATATCTGACAATATGGAGATTGAGATAGCCAAGTATCTTGATCAGGTTAGCGATGCCCACCTGAGCGACGACACCAAGGCGAAAATCAGAGCCATGCTGCGCGAAATCAGTGAAATTGAAAGTATTGGCGATGCCTGCTATAACATGGCCCGGACAATTAAGCGCCACATTGATTCTAACGAGGACTTCACTGCCGAACAAATGGAACACATCCACCAGATGATGGAACTTACCGATTCTTCGTTATCACAGATGATAAGAATCCTGTTAGGCAACAAGGAAGAAAGTGAGGTGAACAATAGCTTCAACATTGAGAAAGAAATGAACAGTTATCGCACCCAACTCAGAAATCAGAACATTATTGATATTAATGACCATAAATATACTTATGCCATTGGTACTATGTATATGGATTTGATTCAAGAGTGCGAAAAATTGGGTGATTATGTCATCAATGTGGTAGAAGCCAGGGTTGGAACCCGACAGAAAGAAGCTTAATTAGAATTCTGAATTTTCAATTAGTTTGTAGCGATAACCTACTACGACTCGTTTTTCTTTGGCCTTCCTCTTTTTCTCCCTACCTTTTTCGACTTGTATCCCGGTTCACACCCGACTGGGATGTCAATCCC
>Ga0256406_1004494_pt1 | contig 15888 bp, 14 predicted proteins | sample RumenRJG_03DNA_FD_185986 | JGI IMG/M metagenome (GOLD analysis project Ga0256406, IMG submission 185986) | Bovine rumen microbial communities from Lethbridge, Alberta, Canada - RJG_03 | ecosystem: Host-associated > Mammals > Digestive system > Stomach > Rumen | place: Canada: Alberta | collected... | reverse complement strand
ATTTGAAAGATGTCTCTAAATATGCCGATCATTTCTGTCAGATACCCGATACACATGCTAACTTAACGAGTCGAGACGCCCACCTCCGGTGGGATAGGCACTTGTTTGTTTTAACTTAATTGCATTGACCTCGAAAGGGGACGGAAACATGCCTACGAACAGCACGAGATGTGCCTTGTAGTCAGTTAGGAAGGGCAACACCCTGGAAGGGAACGGAAACTCAAGATTGTCCTCAATCCGGCTGAGATGGTCAAGGTTAGAAAGAGCAACACCCCGCAAGGGAACAGGAAATCTGGGGAGGAGTGATTTTTCTGCCCAGAAGTTTTAGATTATGGTTTGTTGAGTCGAAAGGTCAGCACCCTACGCCCATCCTTTAATGAGGTCAATCGTGCAGGTGATGGTTTTTGTGATAATAAACTTGAATTCCCGGGTGCATTTTATAACTACACCCTGACTACGCTTCGTCCACATCAATCTCCGGGAGGTGATACTGAGGTTTCAGCTTATCCCCGCTCCGGTCGATACTGATGGGACATGTGATATCAAAACCGTTGTAGAACTCGTTCGCTTTCTTCTGTGCTTCGCTGGTCAGGATCTTCGACTTATAGACGATGCACTTCTGATTCCGAAGCGACATGAAGAGCTCTTCACGGTCAGTTGCCAGTTTCTTCGTCTGCTTCTGTACATATACATTGATCGTCGAAGCAATCATGGACAGCAGCAGATGGCCCCGCAACGCTTCCTCATGATGAATGCGAAGCGGCGTGAGATTTGAGATCCCCTTGTCGATATCGAAGTATTGTTCGACAAGCTGTCTCGTGTAATACGCAGGAAGGATATCTTCTTCGGTGTAGCAGAGCGAAGTGACAATGACAAAGTATCCAACCTTGTCCAGCCGCTCACTCAACTGCTCAGCGGACATTTTCTTCTTCTGAGCAGCGGCAGTTACCTTGCGTGTTTCGTCGGCAGCACGTTCAACATCATACCCGAGAAAGGCATAGGCCTCATACTGAGAGGCAGTACCAACCTTGATCGGGACACGCTTGATGTAGACATATCGGTCAAGGTATTTCACCAGATGGCCTTTGCTCCTGAGATCGTCCGACTCCTTCTGGATCATCTGCTTCCAGACTTTGTGAGTTTCCGGCAGTCTTGTGAGCCATTCGATGTGAGCACCGTAGAGTTCATCAATGTTTGGCTTCGTGCAGTACCCCGCGTCGATTACGGCCATATCGACTTTCAGACCGCGTTCAATGGCTTCGTTAACGGACCTTGTGAGTGTGGAGCAGTCAACGATGTTGCCAGGATTGATACGGAACATCAGCGGATAGCCGCTGTCTCTCTGCAGAATCGTTGTCATCCGTACTTCACGACTGATCTTTCCGTTGTGATTGCTGATGGCCGTAAGCGGAAAGTGAATACTGTTCGGCAGTCCGGTGGAATCGATCAGGACAGCCGGATCATCTGTGGCATATTTCTTCACCCATGCGATATGAGCATCAAAGAACGCGCTGAGATTTTCCATCTTTCCGATTGACGCCAGAAAGTCAGATATCCTTTGAGACGTAAGGTTAGCATTGGGATAGAGAATACTTGCGTAGCTGCCCTCGTACCAGGTTAATGCGTGATCGTTTGCCTTGTCATTCAGGGTGTAGTACTCGATCATCGCGTATAACGTATCCCTGTTCCTGTAAGATATGGCGTCCAGCACCTCTGAATAGTGCATTTTCGTCAGAAGTGCATCGACCAGAAAGGCATCGCCAAAGTCAAGCAGTACCTTTGCTTTTCTGCGGCCATCATCTTTCAGTTCGGAAGAATACGTTTCGCTGGCACTGCCATAGGTCCGTGTTTCAGGATCGTAGGTGAACGTTCCCCGTTCTCTGCTGCAGAAGACATTGTGCGCCTTGTCAATCACTCTGCCGAGATAAACCTCGCCCTCCTTGTGGACAGAGCCATTACTGCGGACCGACTTACCAGGGATTTTGGCATATTCGATATTGTTACGTATGTAGTAGCTGAGCTTCATGGTTGTGGATCACTGTAGTTATAAAATGTTAAATGCTAACTACATTTTACCACAACCGTGTTTTTAAACAAGCCTTGAATGCCAATTTTCCTTGAATTTACAGCATTTCTCGGCTACCAACTTTTACGAGGTGTGACTGTAGTTATACAATTACACCGGGAATTCAAGATAAAAGCAAAATCGCTTCATTTGATTTGGTTTGCGAAATGAATGACATGAAAGACCTGTATCTTGCAGAGAATCTGGAGCAGATGATATCTGGCATGGAAACATATCTGAATCTTGTCGAGAAGATGGCAGGGGAGGGGAGACGATCCTGCATTGTCGTGTTGCCGAAGCGGAGTAATATCCCGTCTGGGTCACAGGTGAATGGGACGGGAGATCTGCAGAGACGGAACGTTTTTGCAGCTTGATACTTCAGCGTTGATTGATCATCAAGGCCGGTTAGTCTTTACTTACGCATACATGTTGGGTTTGCTAAATCTGTACCATATGAATACATTATAGATAGATCATTTTGCCGATTTTTGTCGCGCACCGCATAAAATAAGGCTTTGCGGGCATTTTGGAGAGAAAAATGGAACTGCAGGGAAGCGAAAATCGGTTTGCCACGCAAAGTGGCTCTGGAGGCCTTGGAAACAGTGGGTCCTGAGGCACAGGGTTTGGAAGACTAATACCCCCGAAGGGGACGGAAACACGAACGGGATCATCAATACCGCGATCACAGATAGTTAGGAAGAGCTACACCCCGGAAGGGGACGGGAGATCGGCTTAGACGTGTTATTGTTGCTAGGTACATCAGATAATTGACTGGTGCATCTTAAAGACCTGTATCTGTGCTGACTGGCGTTTCTCCCTTTTGATTGAATCAAGCCTTCTTTATCGCCATATCTTTTTTATCAGTATCGAAATTTTCCTTTCATGATACAAATATCACACATATAACACTGAAAAAACACGTAAATATAAGTGATAAGCAGGAAAAAATTTCTTTGCATTCATGAGCATATTTATATGTTCATGGATGCTATCCTATGTGTGTCAAGAGGAACAGAAAAGCGCTCCTGTGACGGGACCTGCTGATGGTACAGTGGGATACCTGTCACTGTCGTGAGTGATGATTCCGCCGGTACAGGACCATGCGGCCGCGGTTCAGAGCCACCTGCAATAATAATCAGTCAACTTCGCGGTCACTGATTAGAGCCATCTGGTCACCATTCAGAGCCAGCTTTCATACCCTTGATTTTGCCGAGACGATGGGCCCCTCGGCGATGCTCCCATCGTCCGCTTTCAGTAGTGGCTTTGATTTGCGTCTGCAAGGCCTATATTTGCGAGTTAGCGGCTCTGGCCGGCCACAGGGCCGGCCTTATTGCGGCGGAATAATCACGTGAGCGAACAGCACATCAGAGGGAGGTAATTGAAATGGTATCCTGGGGACTGATTTGCCTGATTGCCGGTATTGGAGGCGCTGCAGTCGGTGTCACGGAGTGCGCCGTTGCCAGCAGCATCAACAGCGAAGCGGACGACACCAACTCGGAAGCAGAGCAGCTTGTCCGGGAGACCAACAACCGCATTGGCGGGAAGAAGCGCTCGCTGAAGGCTGCGATCGCCAGTGTTGAGGAGGCGAAGAACCGCCTGCTGCAGGGACCGATGACGGATTACTGCACGCAGATGAGCCGGATCAAGGAGATGGTGTTCAATCCCTCTGACGGCCTCTTCGAGCTGGAGGAGTTCAATCTCGCAAAGGCGAACCGGAGGGATCTGAACGGGAAGGACGGTAATCCTCTGGCAACCGGAGCCGGCAGCATGGCAGGAGGTGCTCTCGCTTCCGCTGCGTGCTATCAGGCTGCGGCGACATTTGGCACGGCTTCAACCGGAACTGCGATCGGTGCCCTGCACGGTGTGGCAGCCAAGAATGCCGCACTGGCATGCCTGGGCGGCGGAGCCAAAGCAGCAGGCGGCCTTGGTATGGCAGGCGGCTGGATGGCACTTGGCGGCGTTGCTGCGGGTGCGGGTATCGTAGTGCTTGGAGGGGTGAAACTCTTCGAGGCCAAGTCCAGACGGGAAACCGCGAGAGCAAATTATGCGGAAGCCAGAGCCTATGAGGCAGAGGCGGATACCGTTATGACCTGCATCGACTGCACGGTCAGGAAACTCCGGAAGCTCGTGGAGATCCTGGACGCCATTGCAGACCGCCTGAAGTGGCAGACGGCCCGCGTGGAGCGGATCATCGACAGGAACGGAGATTCCTGCCTGAACTTCACCCAGGACGAGTGGGATCAGCTCGACATGGCCTGGGAGACGGCAAAGACGGCCAAGGACCTGCTGGATATGCAGATTGTCATCCGCGAGGACGGCAATATCGACGGGAAGTCGGACTCCTGTCTTCGGAAGTTTGCCGAGATGGCGGGTGTGGACACATCCCTGTTCTAGAAAGGAGGGCAGTATGAAGTGGGGTAAATGGAAAAACAGAACGGAGAGCCGGGAACTTCTGCCGGCAGAAAAATCAGGGGCAGGTAAGGAACTGTCTGCAGACCGGAAGCAGGATGTCAATATCGACAGGCTGAAGGAAGCAAAAGACGCCTACCGGAAAATAAAAGCAGAAGCCAGAGAGCGTGTTCTGCGCAGCCGTGATATCGTGCGGGACAACCGGGAAAAGCAGAAGCAGATCCGGAAGAGCTTTGATACCGCTTACCGGAAGGAAGACCGGGTGATGGATCATGCGCTCTCACAGATCAGGGAGGACAATACGCCCGCCCGGAACATTCATGCGGCAGAGGAAATCAGGCGCAGTCTCGGGAAGGAAGTACAGCATATGTCTGCCGCCGAGTTTGCCGACATGATGAAAGGCGACAAGCCGCTCAGCCTGTGACAGGCGGGCGGCTTGCACGCTCTAATGGGACGGATCTGAGGTGTCCCTGTAATTTGCCAGGGCTTCCGAATAGAAATTCCGGAATTTTTCCACCAGGCCTTCCGGGGATAAGACGATGGCGTTCTTTCCGAAGGAGTGGAAATACTGCTCCATGTGGTAGTACGTGGATCGGAACGTATAGATGGCACTGCCATCTTCCTGAGCTTCGACCTTCACCGCCTTAGGACGATTGTGCTGATATCTGTTGTACATGGTAACGCCGCTTTGAGTCAGAAGGATGCGGCAGTCGGCGCTGTCTCCGAGCATGAAGGAAATCCCGAGATTCTTTGCCTTTTCCTCGATCTTCTGTCTTGTGCCTGTTGATATGGGATCTGCTTTGTTTCCGCTCTGCCGGATGTCTGCAATACCGTAGATGCGGAAGAGGGCAAGAAAGTCCGGGTGCGGGTGTTCCGGATCATTCAGCCTGTGGGAAATGCCGATCAGATAGTTATAATCCGTCTCATCCTCTCTGCTGAAACGATACGGAATGACCTCGAAGACTTCCTTTTTCCCCTGCCCCAGTCCTGCACTTTCCTGATATGTGATGATCAGGGTTTTGCGGGCGGACTCACTGCGGTCGAGCTGAACGCGGATCTTATCCATGGTTTCACGGAAACAGATCTGCTCCCGTTCATAGGTGGACCGCATGGCATAGTCCTCCAGAACTGCTCTGAGATATGTACCGGGGCGCTTGTACCATCCCTGTTCTGACCAGTAATCGGGAGCGTTGTGATCCGGGTAAAGCATTCCGAGAATGTTGTTGTTCAGATAGAGAACGACATGATCGGTGTTCTTATCTGCGGCCAGTTCACCGCAGGATCTTCTGACTCTGAGAGAAGCAATGTCGTGGATTTCCTGCTTCTCCTGATCGCTGAGACCTAAGATGCGTCTGCCGGTTTTCGCCTTTGCACTTTTATTCTTTCTGGCCTCCAGGACATCGTCCTGCAGTTCCTTTTCCAGCTTCTGGATTTCGAGATGCGCACTGGCACGGGAACTGTCCATGAAGTTTTCCAGAACCCGGTTGATGTAGGGACCGATGTGCTTCTTGTCCAGATCCAGATTCAGGAAGACCTTGGCATCTTCCTGGAGGGTTTCAAGGGCAGTGACACTCATTCTTATGGACGTGCGATGTTCCTGGTTAATTGACATAGCTTTTTCTCCGAAGGCCCCTGCAGTTCAGCTAGGGGTGCGCTTTTGTTCATCATACCATCAGAAATATTGAGTCTCAATGTCTGCAGAAACAGCAGCGGATTTCGACAAAAGGGGAGAAATACCATGGAAAGAAAAGACGGAAAGGACGAAGAAAGCAGGAATAAGGACCTGCGCAATGAGGACAACAGAGGTCTGTGCGATGCTGCGCTGACAGGCGCCACGGCTGACACGGCAAGGCGGTTTGGCGGTGCGGTCAGTGCCTATGAGACCGCTTACAACGGATATGACCCTGCAACAGGGAGAACCTATGACCGGAGCCTGAAGAGTGTCGGGGAGTATGCGGTTGATCCGAAAAATCCGCAGAAGAGCTATCAGCAGCATGCCGGTTTTTCGGCGGAGATTCTTGAAACCGCGAAGCGCAATGCAGAGCATGCCATCAATGATGACGGGGGAAAGTCTGCCCGTACGGACGATCTGGATCACACGGATTCCAGATATGACGGATACGGCGTCAATGATCAGTACGTCGATCTGGTAGAGCTTGATGAGAACGGGGACCCAATCACGGACAGTGAGACGCAGGTGAAATTCGTCGGCAATTCTCCGGAGGCATGCCTGGACAAACTGGCCAGTAAGAAGTTCCAGAAGTACCTTGACCGCGGTGTCAAGCTCATGATTCCGAAGGATTATTATGAGGAGGTCATGAAGGAGGCAGACCGCAGGATCGAGGATCTGCAGAAGCAGCTGGAGCATGCAAAGGAAACAGGCAATACGGAGCTTGCCCGGAAACTGGAGGCGCAGATTGAGCGCTACCAGCAGATTGAGAAGAGCCTCGAGCCCAGTCATCTGACAAAGAAGATGGCGGTCTTTGCGGCAAAACACCCGAAAACGGCTGCAGGCATTCAGATCGGCGAGACTGCACTGAGGGCAGGTCTGCAGGGAGCGGCAACGGGTGCGGTATTTGGCGGTGCAGTCTCCATTGTCAGTAATGTTGCTGCCTATGAGAAGGGAGAGATCACAAAAGAAGAGGCAAGGCAGAATGTTGCGCGCGATATGACCAGGTCTGCCCGCAGCGGATTTGTGACAGCTTCCGAAGGGGCGGTACTTACCGGAATCCTTGAAAACAGCAAGAATGATTTTCTGAAGGAGATCGGAGGGACCAATGCACCTGTCGCAATTGTTCAGGCTGCTCACAGCTCCTTCCGTATCATGAAGCAGTACAGTGAGGGAAAGATTGATGCTGCAGAATGCACCTCTCTGCTGTGCGAGACAACCGTATCCGAGGGTGCGCAGGCAGTTTCTGCAAAGACGGTCTCCGCAAAGGCGGGCTCGCTCATCACGGCAAAAGTCGGATCACTGAAGGTGGGCAGCGCTGTCGGCGGAGCATTGGGCGGTGTTGCGGGATACCTTGCGACACAGGTTACGCTAAAGGCTCTGCGGCAGGCAAGAGCGCAGTACCATGAAGCCCGTGAATACCGCATCATGACGGAGACTGCCTGTGAGGAAGAGATTGTCAGAATGGAAGCCCTCCAGGAGCAGATCAGATGTGCCTTTAACCACAACATGCAGGTGGTTGAAAAGGGACTGACCAGGGCAAATGCCATGATGGATTACGGTACAGAACAGAACGATGTATTCAGTTACCTTGGGGGGATCAGCAGCTTTCGGAGAACCGTTGGTCTTTCCGGGAACGTCATGACTCCGCGGGAGTTTGAAGGCCGCATGAGGTCGGCTCAGCCGCTCGTTCTGTAAGCAGAAAGGTGGTACTATCAGTCTGTAGGATAAATTGAGACGGGAAAATATGGGCATCATGTACAGTCATCCGGTGACAGGCAGACACTACATACATAAAATTTATAAGTTAATCAAAAGACGAATTTTGCCGCGCACCGCATGGAATAAGGCTTTGCGGGCATTTTGGTGATGGAAATGGAATCTCAGATAAGCGAAAATCAGTTTGCCGCGCAAAGTGCCTCTGGAGGCCTTGAAAACAGCGGGCTGTGAGGCACAGGGTTTGAATGAACGACACCCCGTAAGGGGACGGAAACTAGACATCCCGGCCTCTAAACAATCCTCTGCAGCAAAAGTTTGAATGAACGACACCCCGTAAGGGGACGGAAACCATCAATATTGTTGTGAGTAATTAAAATTTCATATATTAGTTTGAATGAACGACACCCCGTAAGGGGACGGAAACTTTTAAGGCAAGCAAACCTTTCACCAACTGGAGTAACAGTTTGAATGAACGACACCCCGTAAGGGGACGGAAACCTCATTTCAATCCATGCGGGAACGTCACAGCGTAACTCAAAGTCTGAAAGGACACCCCCCGTAAGGGGACGGAAACGATTAGACATACCCGGAATAATCGGGGTCGGACTCGTTCAGAGTCTGAAAGGATAACACCCCGAAAGGGGACGATATGAGTTTTACCTGTTGACAGAAGAAATAGGAGGACGAAATGGGCTTTCTATACGTAACAGAACATGGATGCTCTATTCACTTCTCCGGCAATAGATTTCAGGTTCTGAAGGACGACATGATCCTTCAATCTCTTCCGGCTGAGACATTGAACGGGATTTGCATCATGAGCGCTTCTCAGATGACCACAAGATGTATGGAAGAGTGTCTGATGCGGGGGATCCCGGTCTCCTATTTATCCAAGGGCGGTCATTATTTTGGCAGACTGATTTCTTCGACACATGTCGATGCTGAGCTGCAAAGATGTCAGTGCAGGCTATACGACTCGCCGTTTTCTCTTACACTCGCAAGACAGATCATATATGCCAAGATCCACAATCAGTCCGTGATACTGCGACGCTATGCGGTTAAGAACGGAGAAGACGATTCAGGCGTACGGGATGAGATGCGTCAGTTGGGAGAACATGCATATACTGCTGATACCATTGAGAAGATCATGGGATATGAGGGGAGAGCGGCCAGGATTTATTTTGATGCTGTTTCACGAAGAATTGATCCGGCTTTCTCTTTTCATGGCAGAAGCCGAAGACCGCCAAAGGATCCATTCAATTGTCTGATCAGTTTCGGATATTCTGTAGTGATGAACGAAATCTGTGATCAGATCGAAACGCATGGGTTGAATTCCTATTTTGGGTTCATTCACAGAGATGCAGAAAAACACCCAACATTGGCAAGTGACATTCTGGAAGAGTGGCGTGCTCCTCTGGTTGATACGCTTGCACTTTCTCTGCTGAATGGCCATGAACTGTCGGAATCTGATTTTGAAACAGACCGGAAATCAGGGGGCTGTTATCTTAATCGAGACGGCACCAGGAAGTACATCGGAAAACTGGAAAATAGACTCGAAGCAGAAATAAGCTATCTTTCAGTTGATAGCGGGAAGCAGAGCTTTAGGGAAGCGATGGGACAACAGGTGGAATGTCTCAAGAAGGCAGTCCGCGAAGGAAAAGCTGAACTGTATCACCCACTTTGGATCAGGTAATGACGGACACACAGAAAGACTACCTTGTCATCTACGACATTTCTTCGGATATTCAGAGAAAGAAACTTGCTGCTTATCTTGACGGATATGGAAGCAGAATTCAGAAGTCTGCATATGAGATGCATCTTTCGGAAACCAAGGTTAAAAAGCTTATGAAGGGAATGCCGCGGTTCTGCAAGAAGGGCGATAATATCAGGCTGTATGAGATACCGGATAAATCCGATATCATGAACTGGGGAGATGAAAGATCGACGAATAGCGATGATGTGGTTATCGTTTAGTCGGTTTAAACACATACGAATTGGTTATTGAACAATCAAAATTGAAATTTTGCCGCGCACCGCATAAAATAAGGCTTTGCAAGCATTTTGGTGATGAAAATGGGAACTCAGATAAGCGAAAATCAGTTTGCCGCGCAAAGTGGCCCTGGAGGCCTTGAAAACAGCGGGATGTGAGGCACAGGGTTTGGAAGACTAACACCACGGAAGGGGACGGAAACTCATTAAAGCCAGCGTCATAATCTATTAATCCACCAGTTTGGAAGACAAACACCCCGGAAGGGGACGGAAGACTTTAATACTTGAAGCTCTGATGGACATCTGAACTGATTGATTTTGGAGAGGAGAAGATTGAGAGGTTGGACGATCTGAAAAGATGTGGTCTGTCTAATCAGGTGAAGATGACAAGGGCATGTTGGGCAAGGGCAGCAAAATGAGCAGACTAATAATGATTAAATAGCCGCCGAGTGGTCTTGAGCCTTCTGGTTATTGTGACAGTCTGAAGGCGCATTGGAGGACGCTGAGAGGCAACCGTTACCGACTGTCACCATTTGTCACCTTTTGTCACCATTTGTAACTTTACCCCCGGATTCAGGCATCGTATTATTACACTGAACGAATGAAGAAACGTCAGCAAAGCGCTGGCGTTTTTTTATGCCCTGAAGGGAGGTGATGGAAGCGATTGAAGGTAAGCGTAACAACCGCAGTACGCTGACCAACAGTAGCCTCCCCTGTAGAATCGGTATAGCAGCTATCCGATTCTGCAGAGGAGGTGTTTTTTATGGATGCACATCAGCAGCAAATCCGTGATGAAAAGCTTCGACAATGGGAGCCTATCATCGATCAGTGCGATAAAGAATGGGAGGAATACGGATCAAAGGCAGCGTGGTGCAGAGCACATGACGTCGCCATTTCCACCTTTTACTACTGGCGAGGCATAATCTACGGGCTTCGGGGGATTCCGAGCCAGGCGAAGCCAAAGAAAGAGCCGGAACCGGGTGTGACTGCCGATGATTTCGTCGATGTCACCTCTGTCGTCAACAGCTATGATTCTTCCGGACATAGTGGACCGTCGGAACAGAGAAGCCCTGGCACTGCACCGGAGATCATGATGGAATGCAGGAAGTGCAGGGTCTATCTCTACTCCTCCGTACACCGCGAAACTCTGGCCATGCTGGCGGAGGTGCTTCATGTTTGTTGAAGGAACCGGATTCCGCAAGATCATTCTGTGTACACGGCGCGTTGACATGCGGCGTGGCATCGACGGTCTGGCTGCCTGCGCCATGCTGCACTACAACCTTGATCCAACGGATAAGGGCGTTCTGTATCTGTTCCATGGAAAATCTTCGCGGAGCATCAAGGGGATCTGCTTCGAGGGGATCGGCACTGTTCTCTATACTCTCCGGCTTGCTCCTGGAAACTCATTCCGATTTCCGAAAGATGCAACGGAAGCCATGGCTCTCTCCCCGGAGCAGTACCATCAGCTCATGAGCGGCATTGCATTGGAAGGAACCATTCGGGAAGTATACCCAAATATTGATCCGACCGCCGGTCAAACCGATTAAAGAACTATCTTACATTTCAGCCCGGAAATCCGGGCTCTTTGTATGCGGCAGAGCAAAAATCAGCGGGGTATAAAAATAAAATGTTTAAATTTATACTCTTTTACTGTTGACATTCAAGTATAAATATGGTAGTATACATTCATGAGCGGTAAGCTCCTGGAGGCATGCTATGAGCACGATTCATCTGAACAGAAACGGTACTATCTATGTCTACTCTTCGCATAAGTACACGGATAAGGAGACCGGAGAGAGCAAAACCAAGCGCACACTGGTAGGGAAGATCGACCCGGCTACAGGCGAAGTTGTCCCGACCAGAAGGTATGTCCGCAAAAAGCCCGTTAATACTGCGCAGACTGCTGAAAAGACCGAAGCGACAGCGCAGGCAGCATCGCCTGTCATGGAGAATAAGATCCAAAAGCTTGAAGCGATTAATGAATCTCTGCGGGCAGAGAATCAGAAACTGAGGGAAACCCTGCGGATCTATCAGGACGCCGCAAAGAAAGCGGGCGAAAGTCTGGCTGTGATTGCCGGCAGTAAAGAGATCTGACGCCGATGAATACCGAGATTTCCGCACATGACCTGCATGTGTATCTGGCACTGCTGGCGGCAGATAAACTTGAGCCGGAAAACTGCATATCCATCCTCACCCAGGTGCTGGAAGACGACATCGACAAAACGAACCGCATCGCGTCACTTCTGAGCACGATCCGCAAGGCGTCCGATGATTACAATGACCTGCTGAAGCGTTATGAGGATCTTCAGGAGAAAGAGAAGAAGGAAAAAGAGAACAACCAGCTCGGGCGGCGCGGCACATATGGAGTAAAATCCGAACATCTCACAGCGGAAGAACTCCGGACAGGCATGCCGAAGTGCAAAGCCGATGATCCGCAGGATCCGTTGTCGGAAGACCCCTCAGAAACCGCCGCAAAAGAGAGCAAGGGCACATCGACGCCTTCTGCAGATGATGCATCGGAATCAATGTCCACTGCAGGGAATGCAGGAAACAATGCCGCGGATTCCGATGAGAAATCGACGAAGGAATCCGGCGGAGGTAAAAAGGAGCCGAAAAAAAGACGGAGCAGCCGTCCGCCGAGGAAGCCGCTGTCCAAAGAATCCAAGGAACGGCAGAAACGTACAAAGGGCACCTGGGAAGAGGCTACCGCCCATCTGCCGCACAGGGTGGTCTATGATCTCAGCGACATTGATGCCGATAAACTGAAGGATCCGAAGTATGCTTCCCTGGTGAGATTTGAAAAGTCTGAGAAACTCGGTTATAAGCCGGCGCAGGTTTATGTGGAGGTCATCATAAAACCGACGATCGCCTACACGAAGGAGGCCGAGGATCCGGGCAATCCGAATCCTGAGCGGCATGAGATGGAACGTACCATCTATCGGCCGCACTCAGAGGGGTATATCATGCCGGGGTCGCGTGCAACTCCCGAAATCGTCGCGGAGTTCTACTATCAGCTGACTGTCATGTACCTCTCCTACAACCGTATCTCGATTGACATCACCCACCTCGGGTATCCCATGGATAAGCAGAAGGTCGTCAACTGGTGCGATAAATGCGCCGAACGGTATCTGCTCCCGGTATACGATGCTCTCTCCGTTTACATCATGGAGCATAAGTACTCGCAGATGGACGAAACCACCTGGCAGTCGATTTATGATTCCGATAAAGCCGGGGAGAAGTCCTATATCTGGCTGCTGGTTACCAGCGAACTGCTCGATTGTCCCAAGGCTGCGGTGTATTACTTCAATCCATCGCGAAGCGAGGAATTCCTGGAGAATCTCTACGCAGACTATCTGCCGCAGGGTGATGACAGTGAGACGGGGACTGCGGACACCGGCGCCGCCGATGAGGAACAGGCAGAACCGGCCACGATGGAAGAAGGCGGTGTCACGAAACGCGCACGGATCGTGATCAAGGACGACGCCTATGCTGCGTACACAAAGCTGGAGAAGAAGTCCGGCGGCGCCATTGCTGTTTCCTTCTGTCTGGCTCATCTTCGAAGGTACTTCTACCTTGCATGGCTCATCATGGTATCGGCGGCCGGAAAAAAGGCGGAAACGCAGGAAGGGCAGAAGGAGCTTTCAGAGACATGGGAATGGAAAATCCTCTATGAGCTCAGCATGGCTGAGAAAGAGGACACCGGGCTGAAGAAGGCAAGCAGGGAGGAACGGCTTGACGGAAGGATTGCCAGGGTAAAGCCCCATCTCGACAAAGCGTATCAGTATGTCTGCGAGTATGAAAACCAGTATCAGGAGTCGTTAAAGGCCTCTAATGGCGACAGGTCGAAGCGGGTGTCCATGTCAGCCACCATGCGCAAGGCGATGACGTATTTCGAGAACGCCAAAAAGGACAATCACATCGACAGCTTCATCTACGATCCCGACATCCCTGCAGACAACTCGTTTTCGGAACGCCTAATCCGCCCGATCGGCATCCAAAGGAGCAACAGCCTTTTTTCCTACTCCGATGAAGGGGCCATCTGCCGCATGATTGCGAATTCGATCTCAAAGACTGCCCAGCTCAACAATGCCGACCCCTGGTATTACTTCCTGTACCTGCTGCGCGAGATCCCGAAGTACCAGGAGCGGAAGGTGAATCCGGAGGAATACATGCCGAAGATGATGCCCTGGTCCGACGAATACAGAAGCTTCGAGACGAGGGAGAAAGAGTTGATGCTCTCCGAGGATACGCTGGGACTCAGGTCGGAGGAACAGCCGATTCTCCGAGAAGGCGAATGGATCCGCACCAGCGAAAACACAGATCCGAAGCCGGCAGCCTGATCCCGTACAAGTGAACAACCCTGCACTGCAGCATCCGATGTATGTCAAAAGACATGCATCGGATGTTGGCAGTGCAGAATAGAAATCCGGCGTATGCCGTTCTCATCGAGAACCCGCACACGCCGGATTTTTGTATATGCTGCACCCACCGTCTGTGCCCCCGCCACAACCGGCGTACCTGTGGACGATCGGAAGAACGGAATCTTCCGGGACCTTCCTGAATCCCACGCAGGCATTGCTGTTGCCTTTAGTGGAGGCCATGAACAGTGCACGTTTACCAAGAGCAGACACCCCGTTAATGATATCACAGCCGAAAACGTACGTTTGTTGTTACGCTTACGATTGAAGAAGAAACACCATGGAAGGGAGGTGAATGCGTGGACGATATCAGGGTCCGGATCAATCTTGATCCTCTCAATGACGGCATCGTAACAGAAGAGGAAGATCGGAGCCGGTATGGCATGATCCTTGCGACCAACGGGGAGATGAAGTACCTCAACAAGAACGAACTGCTCCAGTCTCTGCTGACCCTGGGGCAGCACCGGTACATGATGAATCTGTCCTGCTACAGGATTCTTCTGAACAGGAATCGAATCTTTGACTGTGACGGGCACGTCTGTTTTGCCGGCAGCATGGTGGTGGTCAGGACGATAGAACACAGGGTGCAGGAACTCGGCCACCGGGACCTGCTGTCTGTACTGGATCTTCTGGAGGAACGCATGGATATATGCCAGCTGGGCAGAACGGCTTTTGACGTGCTGCTTGTCGGTGAAGGGGCTTGATCAATGATAAACGAAGAAATCAGCAAGGAACTCACGGCACAAGGCGAGCAGGTTCTCCGTTATGCCTGTGATTATGTGGGAAAACTGACAAAAAAAGCGATGATGAAACTCATGACAATGCCGGTGCGGAAGAGCTGGAAAGCAGTCAAAGAACATCGTAAGGATCCGCATGGAAAGATGAGCGTCAAGAAACTCATGAGAAAGGACGAAAGTGCGCAGAGCGTTGATGTCTCCAAACTCGGGCTGAAGGATTTCAAGAAGGAGACAAAGAAGATGGGTGTGGACTTTGCAATCTACAAGATCCCCAACTCAGAGCCTCAGGCGTACAGGATCTTCTTCAAGGCCCGCGACATGGAAGCGATCAACACCGTGTACGAGAACTACACAAAGAGATCCATGAAGAAGGAAGAGAAGAGTAAGCCCAGCCTCCTGAAGGCGCTGAAGGCGATCAAGGAAATGATCGTGAGCCGTCCGCACAATAAGGCGAAAAATCGAAACAGGGAGAATGTCCTGTGAACAACCAGTTGAAGAAAAAGCTGATCCTCAATGTTCCCTATGTGGTGGCAGGCCTTCTCGGCACGAACCTCGGTGAGGCCTGGCGCCTCTCGGGAGGGTCAATCCAGGGTCTTATCACGGGTGGCGCACTGTCCGTGGCATTTGCTAATCCTTTGCCGAGTTACAATCCGCAGGACCTTCTGGTGGGAGCATGCTGCGGTGGGCTGCTGTACCTAGCGGTTACCATGAAGAAACAGAACGCGAAGAAGTTCCGGCATAACAGCGAATACGGATCGGCAAGATGGAGTGCATAATCTTAAGTGTAAAGAACTCTACATGGACGCACAGGAGGATATGCACATGAATGATTACAACAAAATCACAGCCCTTTACTCCCGCCTTTCCGTAGGCGACGAGGACAGG
>Ga0256406_1004493_pt1 | contig 15889 bp, 13 predicted proteins | sample RumenRJG_03DNA_FD_185986 | JGI IMG/M metagenome (GOLD analysis project Ga0256406, IMG submission 185986) | Bovine rumen microbial communities from Lethbridge, Alberta, Canada - RJG_03 | ecosystem: Host-associated > Mammals > Digestive system > Stomach > Rumen | place: Canada: Alberta | collected... | reverse complement strand
ATGACCTTCTTCCATGTTTCCCGTTGCCTCTGATATCTCTACAAAAGACGGCAGGGACCTGGAAGACTCTGCTGACTTGGATTCGGCGGTAATACCTTTGCGTATATCTGCTATTGTACGGCCTGTCCGATAAAGCCATTTCAGCATGCCGCGATAATAGACTTTGTTGTCGCGGCATACCTCTGATAATTTTGTCGGACGACCACGGCGTAGTGATGCCTCGAAAATGGTCAGTGCCTTCTGGTAACGCTCTTTAGCTGTTTCACACATATCTTTCATCTTTATATTTCAGATGCAAAGATACGCACTTCTTATTTTGACTACAATACGCAATCGTGGAGAAGCTTACGATTAGTGTTTACCTCCTACTCGATTATGCCGCCTTTTAGTATGCCGCCTTTGAGATGTCAAGATATCGGTTGATAGTATATGGCTGTCTCGTCAGCTGACAACAGCTATGGAGAAGAGGCTTCCTATGATCGTAACGGAAACATCCTTGGCCTTTGCAGACAGGGCGAGGGCAACAACGGCAGTTTCGGAACTGTCGACTCGCTGTCCTGCACATATGACGGCAACCGGATACTGAGAATCTTGGACAGTGCCGGTAGTCTGGTAAACAAAAAGGGATGCCCTTAATAACAAAGAGCATCCCCACTATGATGGTGATTATTCGATTACGACCGTTGTCCAGCCGTGTTTGTCTTCAACAGTACCATACTGGATACCACGAAGCGTATTGTAGAGTTTGGTTGACCATGGTCCGGGCTTGTCACCGAAGCTGTATTTCTTGCCCGTGTCAAGGTCGTCGAGCTCGCTGATCGGTGAGATGACGGCAGCGGTACCGCAGGCACCTGCTTCCTCAAACGTAGGCAGTTCCTCTTCGGGGATTGGTCGGCGCTCCACCTTCAGTCCCAAGTCCTCAGCGAGTTGCATGAGGCTCTTGTTGGTGATTGACGGCAGAATACTGGTGCTCTTCGGGGTGACGTAGGTGTTGTTCTTGATGCCGAAGAAGTTGGCAGCACCACACTCATCAACATACTTCTTTTCCTTGGCATCGAGGTAGAACTCTGAGCCATAACCCTTGCTGGCAGCAAATGTATGCGCACGCAGAGAAGCAGCGTAGTTGCCGCCCACCTTATAGATACCGGTTCCGAGTGGGGCTGCACGGTCCCAACTGCGTACGATGGCGTATTTGTTGCACTGGAATCCACCCTTGAAGTAAGGACCCACCGGCGTGACGAAAATCAGGAAGAGGTAATCCTTGGCAGGGTTGACGCCCACCTGTGGAGTGATGCCGATGAGCAGCGGACGGATGTAAAGCGTGGCTCCACTCTCGTAGGTGGGAATGTAGTCTTGGTTGAGACGGACCACCTTCTTTACCATTTCCTCAAACATCTCTGTTGGAACCTTGGGCATGACAATACCCTCGCATGTGCTTTGCAAGCGGGCTGCGTTGTCTTTGACACGGAAGATACGTACCTTGCCGTCCGGACAACGATAAGCTTTCAGGCCCTCAAAGGCCTCCTGGCCGTAGTGAAGACAGCTGGCTGCCATGTGCAGCTTGATATACTCGTCTGAGCATACCTCGATCTCACCCCACTTGCCATCGCGGTAATAACAACGAACGTTGTAATCGGTCTTGCGATAAGCAAAAGTCAAATTCTCCCAATCTAAATCTTTCATACGCTATATTGTTAAATGCATTATGTTGTATTTCTACCCGTATAATGGTTGTGGCTTATAATCTGTTGCAAAAGTAGTAATATTAATTAGTATTTGCAACAAAACAAGCCACAATCTAATTGTTTTCTAATATTTTCTTGATCTCTTCATCCGATTTTGTAAGTCGGTCTTTGCAAAACTTGATGAGTTGTTGTGCTCTTTTTAGTTTACTGCTCATCTCGTCGAGGTTGAGCTCGTTGTTTTCCAATCGCTGTACGATGGTTTCCAGTTCATGTACAGCCTGCTCATATTTCATTTTCTCCATACCTTATTATATATAATGGATTGATTACGTCGTATTTGTTTGCATGGTGAGTTTGCCAGGTGCAGCGGCCTACTCCACCCTCGACTTGATGCGCCCTTGCGCCACTCTTGTCTCTAGTTCATCGCCTTTCTTTAGCAGTGAGGCGTCGCGCACGGTCTTGCCATGAAACAAGGTGATGCTATAACCACGACGAAGGAGCAGAGCCGGGTCGAGTGATTTCATACGAAGCTCCAACCGTTCCAGTCGGTTTCGCTCAAAGGTACACCGACGTTCTACTGAGGGCTGCAGTTTATCGGTCAGTTGACGTAAGCGATACTGCTCGTTCAGCAGTTTCTTCTCCATCAACGTACTGATGGTGGTCGTCAGGCGGTCTATGTGATTGGTTTGGCGCTCTTTGACGAGAGAGAACAGGCTGGGGATGCGTTCCGACAGTCGTTGCAGTTTTGTCTTGGCTAAGTCCATGCGGTGGGTTACCTCGTTGACGATTCTGTTTTGGCAGTCGGCAACAAGGCTGGCCACCTGTGAGAGGTGGTCGACGAGAAATGCGGCTGCTGCCGTTGGTGTCTTCACCCGTTTGAACGATACCATATCTAACACGCTCTCGTCGCGGTCGTGACCAATGCCAGTAATGATGGGCAAGGGAAAGTTAGCCACGTTCTCGGCAAGGTTCAGTGTGTCGAAGCCGCTCATATCGGCCGTTGCTCCTCCACCTCTGATGATAACGACCGCATCGAATGCTTCAAGACGGGCGTTAATGGCATCGAGCGCGGCGATGACCGTGGGTTCAACCTGGTCGCCCTGCATCACAGCTGGGAAGAGCTCGGTTTCGAACCACAGTCCGGCTTCGTTATCCAAGAGTTGATGGCAGAAGTCACCATAACCCGCGGCACCCTCGCTGGAGATGACGGCAATGTGCTGTGCAAACATGGGGAGTGTCAGGCTCTTCTGCATGTCGATGACCCCCTCTTCTTGCAGTTGCCGGATAATCTCCATGCGCTTGCGTGCCATGTCGCCTAAGGTGTAGGTGGGGTCGATGTCCTGCACAATCCATGAGAAGCCATAGGCCTCATGAAAATTGGCCGTTACCTTTAGCATCACCTGCATACCTGCCCGTAGGGATTGACCGGTGGTCTGCTCAAACTTGACCTTGAGCCTGCCCCAAACATTCCGCCAACATTTGGCAGAAGCCTTGGCGATGGGCGTGGCGTAGCGGTCATTCTTCTGAATGAGCTCCATGTAGCAATGTCCCTGCACTTCACGTGCCTCCGACAACTCAGCTTCCACCCAGAAGCTGCGGTCGAACACATTTTCAATCACTTCGCGTACGAGTGAGTTGAGTTCATATAGTGTCAGTGCTTCTCTCTGCATCCTTTTAACGATGTTTATTCTGCAAAAGTAAGTTTAAAAAGGCGAAATGCCAAATATTTTGTTTACTTTTGCAATATCTTATGGACAACAAGAAAGCGACATTAGCGTTAGGAACCAAGCCGGTGGGTCAATTGTTGAGACAATATGCCCTGCCAGCAATCGTTGCAATGGTGGCATCATCCCTTTACAACATCATTGACCGTGCTTTTATTGGTCAGGTGGTGGGACCGATGGCTATTTCGGGTTTGGCCATCACTTTCCCGTTTATGAATCTCTCCGGAGCCTTTGGCGCGGCGGTAGGCGTGGGTGCTTCTACTGCTATCTCTGTCAAACTGGGTCAGAAGGATTATCAGACGGCGGAGCAATTGTTGGGCAACACTGTAACGCTCAATCTGCTTATCGGCTTTGTGTTCTCGGTGGTCTGTCTTGTTTTCCTTGACCCTATCCTCTATTTCTTCGGCGCCAGCAATGAAACGTTACCCTATGCCCGTAGTTTCATGCAGATTATTCTGTTGGGTAATATGGTTACTCACATGTATTTTGGCATGAATGCGGTACTGCGTGCGGCGAGCAAACCGCGGCAGGCGATGAACGCTACTATCTTTACGGTGCTCATGAATATCCTGCTCGACTCCGTCTTTATATTATGGTGGGGATGGGGCATCCGCGGAGCGGCAGTCGCAACGGTCTTGTCACAGTCCATGGCTTTGATGTATCAGCTTAAACTGTTTATGAACAAACAGCAGCTATTACATTTCAAACGAGGCATTTATCGGCTGCGTAAGGATTTGGTCGGCAATATCATCAGTGTTGGCGTATCACCTTTCTTGATGAACCTCTGTGCTTGTCTGATAGTTATCTTTATGAACAACCAGCTGGTGCGTTACGGAGGCGACCTGTCGGTTGGCTCTTATGGCATTGCCAATGCTATTTCAACCATCTTCATGATGTTTGTCATTGGTGTCAACCAAGGCATGCAGCCTATTGCCGGCTATAACTATGGCAGCCAGCAGTTAGACCGTCTGATAAAGGTGTTGCAGCTGGCCATTCTGTCAGCCACGATTATTATGACCACAGGCTGGATGATAGCAATGTTTCTTCCTTATTATTGCGCCCGTCTGTTTACCACCGACCCAACACTCATCGAGATATCTATTAAGGCCATTCGCATTGACATGTTGTTTTTCCCCTTTGTGGGAAGTCAGATGGTCATCACCAATTTCTTTCAGTGCATAAGAAAGGTGAAGGTCAGCATCTTCCTCTCATTGTCCAGACAGTTGCTGTTCTTGTTGCCCTTGCTCTATATCCTGCCTCAGTTCTTTGGGCTTGATGGCGTGTGGTACGCACTGCCTGCGTCCGACATCACGGCAGCTATCGTTGCCAATATCATCATGTTCAAATATATGGGTAGGTTAAAAAAACAGATAAAAACCATCAACAATGAATAACCAACCAATCATCATCAATATAGGTCGACAGATAGGATCTGGTGGCGGGCAAATTGCCAAGATGCTCGCCAAGGACTTCGACTGCCAGCTCTACGATAAGGAACTACTCAACCTTGCAGCCAAGGAGAGTGGCTTCAGTGAGAAGTTCTTTGAACAGAACGACGAGCAGAAAGGGTTTGTGAAATCATTGTTTCACTTGCACCTTCCGCTTTTCGGGGAGAACAATTTCTATAAAAACAACTTTTCACAGGAGAGTCTCTACCAGTTCCAAAGCGATGCCATACGCAGAGTTGCCAAGGAGGGCAACTGCGTGTTCGTAGGTCGTACGGCCGATTACGTCTTGCGCGACTTGAAGAATACGGTAAGTGTTTTTATAACTGCCAATATGGATCATCGTATTCAACGGGTTTGTAAGCGTCACAGTCTTGACCGTGCGTCTGCCCGCAAATACATTCGCCGGGGCGAGGATGATCGTGCTTCTTACTACAATTACTATACAGGAAAACGATGGGGACATTCGGAGAGCTACGACCTGTGTATTAATTCCAGTCTGCTGGGCATTGAGGAGACAGAGCGTTTTATCGCAATGTTCATACGTAAGCGCTTTGGTATGGAATAAGGATAGAAACGAAGTCTGGTAAAAAAACATGTAATGAAGAAAATAGGTATTATCAGTGACACTCACGGTTTTTGGGACGACAAATACGAGCAGTACCTCGGCGAGTGCGATGAGATATGGCATGTCGGCGATATTGGCAGCACCGAGCTGGCTGACCGTTTCGAGGCAATGGGGCCTACATTTCGCGCAGTCTATGGCAACATTGATGACTGGGACATGCATGCCCGTTACCGTGAAGTATTGCGCTTCCGATGTGAGGATGTTGACGTCCTGATGAAGCACATCGGCGGTTATCCGGGTCGCTACGACGCATCGGTTCGCAACATGATCTATGCCAGCCCACCTAATCTCTTTATCTCGGGCCACTCCCACATCCTTAAAATCATGCCCGACAAGACCCTCGGCTTGCTTCACATCAACCCTGGGGCCGCTGGCATCACAGGTTGGCAGAAGGAGCGTACGCTGGTCCGACTGACTATTGATGGGAGTGACTTTAAGGACTGTGAGGTCATAACGCTTGGAGAAAGACTTCATCGTTAAATCAACAAATTATGGATAAGATATCACAACCGCTGCATAATTATCTCAAATTGGCCCACCAGTCGGCTTTACTTGTATCGCAGGCCGACAAAGCTAATCTTAATGTCCTGTTGACGATGCTTGGCACACTCGACAAGGACATCATCGACGCCTATTACGGACTGTTCGCGACGCCGCAGGTTCCTATCACTCAGTTGGCTGCCAAATACAAGGTTACGGCCGAAACTATACAGGAGATTGTCGACAGAGACGTGAGAAAGCTGTCTATCACCCCCGAATGGCAGATGATGCTGCGTCAACTGTCACCTTTGGTGCGCAAGCGTATTGAGGCACAACGCTGATGAAGTTCTGGTAAGTGAATACAAACAATGATTCAGTTAGACCTAAAATTACAATAATGAAAAGGATTTTGCTTTTGGGCTCAGGCGAACTGGGCAAGGAATTCACAATTGCCGCCAAACGAGCTGGCCAGTATGTCATTGCCTGCGACAAATACGCAGGAGCACCCGCCATGCAGGTGGCCGATGAATGCGAAGTATTCTCCATGTTGGATGGTGACGCACTCACGGCTGCAGTAGAGAAACACAAGCCCGATCTTATCGTGCCGGAGATTGAAGCCATCCGCACGGAGCGATTGTTTGATTTTGAGAAGCAAGGCATTCAGGTGGTGCCTTCGGCCCGTGCTGTCAACTACACCATGAATCGCAGGGCCATCCGTGACCTTGCTGCAAAGGAACTGGGACTCCGTACGGCAAAATACTTTTATGCCAAGACGTTTGATGAGTTCAAGCGTGCCGCCGATACCATCGGCTTCCCATGTGTGGTCAAGCCGCTTATGTCATCAAGTGGTCATGGCCAGAGCTATGTCCACAATGATGAAGAGCTGAAAGAAGCCTTCCGTGACGCCATGGAGGAAGGACGTGGCGACGTCAAAGAGGTCATTATTGAGGAGTTTATCGACTTCGAGAGTGAGTTTACTTTGCTGACCGTCACCCAGAAGAATGCTCCAACTATTTTCTGCCCGCCTATCGGACATGTACAGAAGGGTGGCGACTATCGTGAGAGTTGGATGCCTTATCAGATTTCCGACGAGGCTTTGAAACAGGCACAGCACATGGCAGATGAGGTAACCAAGTCGTTGACAGGTTATGGCATTTGGGGTGTCGAGTTCTTCCTGACCAAAAAGGGTGAGGTCATCTTCTCTGAGCTGAGCCCTCGGCCGCATGATACGGGCATGGTGACATTGAGCCATTGCACTAACCTGAGTGAGTTTGAACTTCATTTCCGTGCAGTCATGGGACTTCCTATTCCTGCCATTCATCTTGAGCACTATGGTGCTTCGGCTGTGGTACTTTCGCCGGTTGAAAGTGACCAGCCTCTGGATTACAACCTTCAAGAAGTCTGCGCTGAGGATCATGCCCGTGTGCGAATCTTTGGTAAGCCTGTAGCTCATAAGGGACGTCGCATGGGTGTTGTGTTATGTTACGACAAGATAGGAAGCGACATTAATGCCTTGCGCGACAAGACAAAGCGTCTGGCTAAGACGGTGCTGGGCACTGATCCTTATATGAAGAAGTAGCCAGAGTCACCGGCCATCGCAGGGTGGGTTGCCTCCTTGCGATGCCCATGACGTGCCTTGGCAGGCTTCGACTGAGGTTTTGATTTCTGATGACCGCCGGACCACACCGAATCCTCATTCATGACGAGGATGGCCGTTCGGCGGTCATTGTGGCACTTTATAAAATAATCGCCGGGCACATACGTTAATAAGATAATGGAAACCAAGAATCAATTAGGTGAGATGATCACCTTGAAGAAGATAGCTGATCCACGCGGTAATCTCACGGTAGCCGAGCAGTTCAAAGACCTGCCTTTCGGCATCAGCCGTGTGTATTGGACTTATGACATCCCGACAGATGCGGAGCGTGGCGGACATGCACACATCCATTGTCGTGAACTTATTATCGCTTTGAGCGGATCATTCACTGTCACGCTCGACAATGGCAGTCAGCGCAAGCCGTACATGCTTACGCGACCCTATGAGGGGTTGTTTGTCGACACGGGTATCTGGCGAACGCTGGAGAATTTCTCCTCGGGAGCCGTCTGCTTGGTGCTGGCCGAAGATCCGTTTGATGTCAATGATTACATTTACGATTACGACCAATACTTAGCGTATATCAGTCGGATGAATCATAGGAATAACGATTGAGGCTTGATGGGCTCCTGTCTTACGCAGGTTGTCATTCTTCTCCCAAATAATAAGCATTTAAAGACTATCCGTCTTAAATCAGAATATTAAAGTTAAGCATGATGTCTTTTGAAATCAAGCGATACACGGCGGACGACGAGGCTGCGTGGAACGACTTCGTAGCCCACTCCAAGCAGGGCACGTTCCTTTTTGACCGTCGTTATATGGACTATCACCAAGACCGTTTCCACGATCACTCCTTGATGGTTTATAAAGACCGACGTCTCTATGCCTTGTTGCCTGCTAATGAGTCGGATGGTACGCTTTGGAGCCATCAGGGATTGACCTACGGCGGCTTGCTCACTGACCATCGTGCCACTACGGCCAATGTCTGCGAGGCTTTCATCAGCATCAATGCTTATCTGCGTGACAATGGCTTCCAACGGGTCGTGTATAAGTCTATCCCATGGATTTACGAACAACTGCCTGCTGAAGAGGACCTCTATGCCCTTACCAATGTTTGCAATGCGCAACTGATGGTCCGACACATCTCTACGACCCTTGTCCGAGACCATAGGTTGAAGTTCATTGAATCGAGACGCAGTGGTATTCGCAAGGCCCTGCGCAATGGACTCACTGTAAGGGAAAGTGGGGATCTGCAGGCGTTCTGGCACATTCTCGACAGTAATCTTGAACATAAATATGGTGCAAGACCCGTGCATAGTGAGCAAGAACTGGAACTGCTCAAGTCAAGGTTCCCCTCTCAGATAAGACTGTACATGGCCTACCGGGAGGAAGAGGCATTGGGTGGAACGCTCATCTTCGAGACGCCACAAGTTGTTCACACACAGTATATATCCGCGTCTGAAGAAGGCAAGAGAGACGGAGCTCTCGATCTGCTTTTCGACCACCTTATTAATAAGGTGTATCGCGATGTGCCCTATTTCGATTTTGGCAAGTCCAGCGATGGTGATGGTCATGACCTCAACAGACAGCTGATCTTCCAAAAGGAAGGCTTTGGCGGAAGAGGGGTTTGCTACGACTGGTATACCTATTCCATCAATCATTAATCATATTTCTACAAGTTGTCAGTAATGAACATTCCATATCTCTCTTTACAGAAAATCACCTCAATGCACCATCAGGCCATCAGCGATGCTGCTCAAAAAGTCATCGACAGTGGCTGGTATCTCAAAGGCGAGGCTACCGCCCGCTTTGAACGTCATTATGCGCAATATATTGGTGCCAGTCATTGCGTCGGATGTGGAAACGGACTCGATGCATTGACATTGATCTTCCGTGCATACAAAGAGATGGGAGTATTGCAAGAGGGCGACGAGGTGATCGTGCCTGCCAATGCCTATATTGCTTCCATTCTGTCAATTACTGAAAACAACCTGACCCCTATTCTTATCGAACCCCGGCTGGAGAATCTCCAGATAGATGCGTCGCTTATTGAACGTGCCATCACACCCCGCACACGTGCCATCCTTCTTGTCCACATGTATGGATGCTGTTCGTGGACGTCTACTATACAGGAAATCTGCAACCGGTATCATCTGAAAGTGATAGAAGACAATGCACAGGCGGTAGGTTGTCTTGCAGAGACAAAGCATGGAGCATGTCATACAGGCAGTTTGGGCGATGCGGCTGCTCACAGCTTCTATCCGGGTAAAAATCTCGGTGCATTGGGAGATGCGGGAGCCATCACAACCGATGATACCCAACTGGCCGAGCTCGTTCGAGCCCTGGGGAACTATGGTTCAAGCAGGAAGTATATCTTCCCATATAAGGGCAAAAACAGCAGGATTGACGAGCTGCAGGCTGCTGTTCTTGATGTGAAGCTGAGCTACCTTGATGAGGAGAACAGTCGTAGACGACAGATAGCCGACTATTACTATCGCAACATTCATAACAGCGATATCCTGTTGATGCCAGGACGCATAGCGTGGGAACAATGTCACGGCAATGACCTCTCTCGCAACTACCACATCTTCCCCATCCTCTGTGGTCATCGCGATGAGATGCAACTGTGGCTCAAGGCCCAGGGCATAGGCACAATGATTCACTACCCTGTCCCACCCCATAAGCAAGCATGTTATAAAGAATGGAATGCTCGTCATCTTCCTCTCACCGAGGCCATTCATGAGCAGGAGCTCAGCATCCCTTGCAATCAGGCCATGACAGACGAGGAAGTCGCCTATGTGGTTGAGGCCATTAATGAATTCAGAATATAAGAAGACAAAAGATGATAGTTTGTATAGCGGAGAAACCCAGTGTGGCACGCGATATCGCACGCATACTGGGAGCTACTGCCTCTCACGATGGTTACATGGAAGGAAATGGGTACCAAGTGACGTGGACCTTTGGTCATCTCTGTGAGTTGAAAGAGCCCAATGATTATCAGCAGAACTGGCGTTATTGGACGTTGGCGGCTCTGCCGATGATTCCACAGCGTTTTGGTATCAAACTCATTCCCGACAGAGGTATTGAGAAGCAGTTTGACACGATACAGCGTCTTTACAGTCAGGCCGACGAGATTGTCAACTGTGGTGATGCCGGGCAAGAGGGTGAGCTCATTCAGCGTTGGGTGATGCAGATGGCTCATGTGAAGTGTCCGGTTAAACGCCTTTGGATCTCATCGATGACCGATGAGGCTATCAAGGAAGGCTTCCGAAACTTAAAAGAGCAGAAGCAATACCAGAGCCTCTATTTGGCAGGTCTGTGCCGTGCCATCGGCGACTGGCTGTTGGGCATGAACTGTACACGTCTCTATACGCTGAAATATAGGCAGGACAAGAAACAGGTGTTGAGCATTGGACGTGTGCAGACACCTACCTTGGCGCTTATCGTCAACCGTGACAAGGAAATAGCTAATTTCAAGCCAGAGCCTTATTGGATCCTGTCTACCATTTATCGTGACACACTATTCAATGCCACATCAGGAAAGTTCTTGTCGGAAGAAGAAGGTAAAAAGGCATTTTCCCTTATCGATGGTAAGCCGTTTGTGGTGACCAGTGTGTCAAAGAAACCCGGAAAAGAGGCGCCTAAGCAGCTCTACGACTTAACGTCGCTGCAGGTCGACTGTAACCGTAAGTTCGCGTTCTCGGCGGATATGACACTGAAACTCATTCAGGGTCTCTATGAAAAGAAGCTGACGACCTATCCTCGTGTGGACACGCAGTATCTCTCAGATGATATCTATCCTAAATGCCCTGGTATTCTTAATGGTGTCAGCCAGTATTATACCCAAGGGCAAAAGCCCTATCTGCAACCCATTAAGACTTTGGCAGCTATGGGAAAGAAACTCACAAAGTCGAAGCGAGTTTTCGATACATCGAAGGTGACCGACCACCACGCTATTATTCCGACCGGGCAAGTGCCTGGCCAACTCACTGATGCCGAGAAGAAGGTGTATGACCTGATTGCCCGTCGTTTTATTGCCGCATTCTATCCTGACTGCAAATTCTCTACGACCACGGTTTTGGGTAAGGTTGACAAAACGGAGTTTAAAGCTACCGGAAAGGAAATTCTTGATCCAGGATGGCGCGCCGTATATGCCACCGACGATCAGAGAGGCAAGGATCTTGACGCGGACGAAGATGGGACACAGAAGCCGGAGGATAAAGATGAAGAGCGCACGCTGCCCAACTTCGTTAAGGGTGAACAGGGACCGCATCGGCCAACACTTACAAAGAAAATGACTACGCCGCCGAAGCATTACACTGAGGCATCATTGCTGCGTGCCATGGAGACAGCAGGCAAACTGGTTGATGACGAAGAGTTGAGAGCCGTGATGAAGGAAAATGGTATTGGGCGTCCTTCATCGCGTGCCGGGATCATTGAAACCCTATTCAAGCGCCATTATATCCGTCGAGAGCGTAAGTCGCTTGTGGCTACGCTTACGGGTATTCAGCTCATAGATACCATTCACGAGAAACTGCTGACCAGTGTGGAACTGACGGGTCAGTGGGAAAAGAAACTGCGTGACATCGAGCATCATAAATACGATCCCTTGCAGTTTATCAACGAGTTGAAGTTGCAGGTGTCTGAGATCGTACGAGACGTCATGCACGACAATACTGCACGAAGAATTGAATGGGTGGAGAAGACATCCGGTAAAAGTACATCGAAAGCCAAACATGCTACGCAGGATAAGGGTGTCGATAAGTCTGCCGCCAAGTCCAAAGCGAAGCCGGCTGCGTCAAGCGAAGCCGCGTCTGCCTCTGCGACTCAAAACACTTCGGACACTGCTTCTGCTTCCAAGAGCGTCTTGAATAAACAACCCGTTCCGGGTGAGCCTTGCCCAAAGTGCCATGTTGGTCATATTATCAAAGGCAAGACAGCGTATGGCTGTTCCCGATGGAAGGAAGGTTGCGATTATCGCGTACCCTTTAGCAATCAGTGAGGCCCAGCTTTTTGCCTACATTATTCATGGAGTTTATTATTCCACAAATTTCCACGAATTAACCACGAATTTCTCAAAAATATAATAATTCTTGAATGATTCGTGGTCAATTCTTGATAATTCAATGTTTAAATAAAGTAGAGTTAATGTTCATGAATAATGCAGGTTAGGGCCTCGCATCTTCTTGATACCCTTTAGCTCTTTGTAACTCTGGTGTTCTCCGTATCTCGGTCTTCTAAGTGGTCTATCCTCTACTTATGCCCCCAAAAGTACTTGTTGGCCCCTACCCTTTTGTCGATTATACTTTCGTTACTACCTGTTCGCCGGTCTTTACGATGCCATGCTCCCGTGCATAGCCTAACAAGTAAAGCGACTCCTTGCGCGAACAATTATAGTAGCGGTCTAGCGCTCTGAGAAAATCATTTCTTCTCATGCTCTCTGCGTGGGCCTGACTGAAAATCTTGTCGACGGCTACTTGCAGACCTTCGATGTGATAGTGATGGTTCTTCTTGTGGTGATACCCATAAGCTACAAAAGCAAGGCATACAACAACCACTACTAAAATGATGATGGTACTTGTACTCATAGTGATAGTTTTATGTGATGGTTTTGATATTTCGGTTTTCGTCTTTAGTTCATCTGTTGCAAATATAATATAATTCCTCTATTCCTACAACTATTTTATTAGTTTTTTGCACGCAAAGAGCAACAATTCCGTCTTCAATCCCGTGCTGTGCCATTTTGACATAACGCTTGCCAATATGTCGTTTTGTTGAAATTGGGTATACGCTTTGATGGTAGGTGGCTGTAACCATTAAAAACGAAAGAAAGGAAGATAAGATATGACATTCGACAAATTTACAATCAAAGCACAGGAGGCCATTCAGGAAGCTGTCAACACAGCTCAGGCCTCTCACCAGCAGGCCATTGAGCCGGTGCATCTGCTGCAAGGTATCTTGCAGAAAGATCACGATGTGACCAACTTTGTGTTCCAAAAGTTGGGTATCAATGCCATGCAGATAGAGAACCTTATCCAGCAAGAACTTCAACATCTGCCTCGCGTGGAAGGAGGCCAGCCCTACTTCTCCACAGACAGTAACAAGGTACTGGAAAAGGCTATAGACAATGCACAGAAGTTGGGTGACACTTTCGTCTCTGTTGAACCCATGCTCCTTGCTCTGCTTCAGGTCGACTCGCCCGTAAGCCGGATGCTGAAGGATGCCGGTTGCAGTGAGGCTGAGATGACCAAGGCCATACAAGAGTTGCGTCAGGGTCAACAGGTGAACAGCCAGAGTGATGACGAGAACTACCAGGCTCTCTCCAAGTATGCTGTCAACCTCGTTGATGCGGCACGCAAGGGCAAACTGGACCCAGTCATCGGTCGCGATGAGGAAATCCGCCGCGTTCTTCAGATCTTGTCGCGCCGTACCAAGAACAACCCAATCCTCATTGGTGAGCCGGGTACCGGTAAGACTGCCATTGTTGAGGGTCTGGCCGAACGTATCGTGAGAGGCGATGTGCCGGAGAACCTGAAGAATAAACAGGTCTATTCTCTCGATATGGGTGCACTGATCGCCGGTGCCAAGTACAAAGGTGAGTTTGAGGAACGTTTGAAGAGCGTGATTAAAGAGGTGACTCATGCCAATGGCAATATCATCCTCTTCATTGATGAGATTCATACGCTTGTTGGCGCAGGTGGTGGTGAAGGTGCCATGGATGCAGCCAATATCCTCAAACCAGCGTTAGCACGTGGCGAACTGCGTGCCATTGGTGCCACTACCCTCAATGAGTACCAGAAGTACTTTGAGAAGGATAAGGCCTTGGAGCGTCGTTTCCAGACCGTGATGGTGGAGGAGCCTGACGAGACCGACGCCATTTCCATCTTGCGAGGCTTGAAGGAAAAATACGAGAACCACCATAAGGTGCGTATCACTGATGATGCTTGCATTGCCGCAGTCAAACTTTCGGAGCGTTACATCTCCGATCGTTTTCTCCCTGACAAGGCCATCGACCTGATGGATGAGGCAGCCGCTAAGTTGCGCATGGAGAGAGACTCAGTGCCTGAGGAACTGGACGAGATCACGCGTCATCTGAAACAAATCGAGATTGAGCGCGAGGCTATCAAGCGCGAGGGCGACGAGGATAAGATCAAACAACTCGACAAAGAGATTGCCGAGTACAAAGAGAAAGAACACTCGTTCCGTGCAAAATGGGAGGCTGAGAAAGGTCTTGTGAATAAGATTCAGCAGGACAAGCAGCAGATTGAGAATCTCAAATTCGAAGCCGAGAAAGCTGAGCGTGAGGGAAATTATGGTCGTGTGGCTGAGATACGCTATGGCAAGCTGAAGGAACTCAATGATGACATTGCCAATATTCAGTTGCAGCTCAAGGCTACGCAAGGTGGTGAGGCAATGGTTCGTGAGGAGGTGACCGCCGACGATATTGCCGAAGTGGTGAGCCGGTGGACTGGCATACCTGTAGCCCGCATGATGCAGAGCGAGCGTGAGAAGCTCTTGCATATTGAGGACGAGCTCCACAAGAGGGTTGTTGGTCAGGATGAGGCCATCAAGGCCGTGGCTGACGCCGTCCGCCGGTCGCGTGCTGGCTTGCAGGATCCGAGACGTCCTATCGCGTCGTTCATCTTCCTCGGTACGACGGGTACAGGTAAGACGGAGTTGGCAAAGGCACTTGCCGAGTATCTGTTCAACGATGAGAATATGATGACCCGTATTGATATGAGTGAGTACCAAGAGAAGTTCAGTGTCTCTCGTCTCATTGGTGCACCTCCGGGGTACGTAGGTTACGATGAAGGTGGTCAGCTCACTGAGGCTGTACGTCGCAAACCGTACAGCGTGGTGCTCTTCGACGAAATCGAAAAAGCTCATCCCGATGTGTTCAACATCCTCTTGCAGGTACTTGACGACGGACGACTTACTGATAACAAGGGGCGCACGGTGAACTTCAAGAACACCATCATCATCATGACTTCCAACCTCGGCAGTCAGTATATCCAGAGTCGCTTTGCCGATCTCAACGATTACAACCGCAATGAGGTCATCAAGGACACGCGCAACCATGTGATGGAGATGCTCAAGAAGACCATCCGTCCTGAGTTCCTCAACCGTATTGATGACATCATCATGTTCTTGCCGTTGACCAAGGATCAGATTGCCAAGGTAGTGACCTTGCAGATGCAGCGTGTTCAGAAGATGTTGGAACCGCAAGGTTTCAATCTTAAATGGACGCCAGATGCTATTGACTGGCTTGCCAATGTGGGTTACGATCCTGAGTTTGGTGCACGTCCGGTCAAGCGCGCCATCCAGGACTATGT
>Ga0256406_1004491_pt1 | contig 15894 bp, 11 predicted proteins | sample RumenRJG_03DNA_FD_185986 | JGI IMG/M metagenome (GOLD analysis project Ga0256406, IMG submission 185986) | Bovine rumen microbial communities from Lethbridge, Alberta, Canada - RJG_03 | ecosystem: Host-associated > Mammals > Digestive system > Stomach > Rumen | place: Canada: Alberta | collected... | reverse complement strand
TGATCTTGGCGCCTTCGATCACATTCTGGCATCTTGAGCATTTCCGGTCTGCCTCCTTACCATCTTCGGTACAGGTGGCCGCAACAGCGCTTCCTTCGACGGTCTGATAGTCGTGGCCGAGAGCCTCACCCTCAGTCGCCTCGCAACGCTTGCATGTCTTAGGATCGGTGCAGGTCGCTTCCTTCCAATCGTGGCCGAGGGCATCCGTATCTTCAGGAGCTACCAGGATCTCACCGCATGCGGAACACTTGGTTCCGGCGGTCTTGCCGCCCTCTGTGCATGTGGCAGGAACTGCCGGGATCGTTTCTTCGCTGTGGCCCTTGGCGTCGATCTTGGCGCCTTCGATCACATTCTGGCATCTTGAGCATTTCCGGTCTGCCTCCTTACCATCTTCGGTACAGGTGGCCGCAACGGCGCTTCCCTCGACCGTCTGGTAGTCGTGACCGAGGGCTTCGATGTCTTCCAGTGTCTTGGTCTGTACACCGAACGCTTCGCTAGTGAATGCACCTGATGTGTACTTCGTCTTACCCTTTGCTTCACATGTGGGATCGAGCACTACCTCTGAAGCAACGTCTACTGTTTCTTCCTCTACATGCTGAGCATCTCTCTTACATACTCTCTTCGCTGTGACCTTAGTGTTGTCATCATTCCAGGTGTATGTAGGCGCATCCCAGTCGTGATTGAGCTTGGGGCCTGTTATCTCTTCTTTGGTCTGTATCTCGAAGGCATTATTCTCAAATCTCGTTGAGATCCATCTGGTTTTCTCTTCAAGTGTACACGAAGCCTGCTGTACCACCTGTGATGTTGTTCCTACGGTCTCCTCTTCAACGGCTTCACAGTTGTCGCGGCCGCATTCCCTCCTGGCCGTTACGTTTGTGTTGTTATCATTCCAGGTGTATGTGGCTTCATTCCAGTCGTGGCCGAGGGCATCACCCTCAGTCGCCCCGCAGCGCTCGCATGTCTTAGGAGCGGTGCAGGTCGCTTCCTTCCAGTCGTGGCCGAGAGCATCCGTATCTTCAGGTGCCTGAAGTATTTCGTTACATACGGAGCACTTCTTGCCGGCGGTCTTGCCGCCTTCTGTACATGTAGCAGGTATTGCATCTATGCCTACTTCAGTGTGACCAAGGGCGTCGATGTCCTCTGTCTTTGTTTCATGACAGACCGAACATGTGAATGTCTTAACACCCTTCTCGGTACATGTCGGCTGCGTTGTTACCTCACCCTCATTCCAGGTGTGGTGGTGTATCTCAGTTCTATCAAATACTGCCGTGTATGTTACATCGGCCACAGCTGCCGGAAGTTCATCTTCAGGGCCATAGTTGTCAGTTCCGTCCGTCCAGCCTGCAAACGTATAAGTATAATCCTCGTCATCCTCCTTGGCGGGCGCTTCACTCGTAAATGAAGGGATCTGTCCTCTTTCTACCATGCTGTCCTGAAGAACGTTACCCTCTTCATCCACAAACTTGATATTCTGCGTCCTGATAGTTACGGTGGTTTTCTCGAACAACCTTACCTGAGCACCGTCGTTTGCAGAGTCGCTGAGCCCGAATGTGCCATTGTTGCAGGTGAAATAATATGTGGAACTACTGCTGCTCTTTTTCAGATACAGTTCACCGCTGACGTAGTGAGCTTCTCTTCCTGTAGAATCTGCGATCGGATAGTAGTTTCCGGTGCTACCCGTTCTGTTGATGTGAAGAGAATTATTAGTCAGGAACTGATCACTTGAAGTGTATCTCCAAGGTACAGCAGTGTTGTCCGTCACTATGTAAGCTGCATCGCTTCCGGAAGCGGGTACTACCGAAAGCGTTTCACTTGAAACACGGGTCGACGCCCCTGCGTTGGCGACGGCATAAACAGATGAATCGTCCTTTGTGACAGCAACTATGTAATCTTTGCCATCGGTGAATTCCGCCACCTCAACGTAACGTTCTTCGGTGGACTCATGGCTCCTGGCCTCTCCTTCTGTCTCATGACAGCGTTTGCAGGTCTTAGGTGTCGTGTAAGTTGCCTCTTCCCAGTCGTGTCCAAGAGCTGCAGGCCTGGTGTCATCGATCTCTTCCTGATCATCGAACATCGGATCCTCGAAACTTGCGGTATACGTAGTCTCTCCGGGCTCCGTGCATGTGGCTTCCCTGGTCACCGTTGCCTTTGCATATACAGTCTCACTTACCACTTCGTCGCAGTCGACAGCGGTACAGTTGTACTCTGCCGTTACACTGCTCATATCGTCAGCCCAACGGTATATCGGCTTACCCCAGTCATGCCCGGTAGCTTCGGGCCTGGTTTTGTCTACTTTTGTCTGCGTATCAAAATCTTCATTCGTGAATTCTGCAGTATATGTAGTTTCTCCAGGCTCTGTGCATGTGGGCTGTTTGGTCACTTCTGAAGAGGTTTCTACTGTCTCAGTCACTTCTTCATTGCAGCCTTCTGCCATGCAGTGATACTCTGCCGTTACGCTGCTGCTGTCCTCAGCCCATTCATAAGTCGGCTTGCTCCAGTCGTGTTCAGCCGGGATCACCCAGGCACCTTCCTCGACCTCGATCTCACCATCTTCGTCAGCGAAGTATTTGTTGCACCTGTCACAATCCCAGTATTCCTCGTTACCTGCCTCAGTGCAGGTGGCCTCAACCGCCGGGTGATGGGTCATGTGATGACCGAGAGCGTCCGTATCGACTCTCTTGGCCTGAGCCTCAAAGGCTGGATTTGTGAAAGTCGCCACATAAACGGTCGTACCCTTTTCGGTACATGTCGGAGTTATCACTTCCTGATATGTGGCATTGGCTGTTTCCGTCTCTTCTTCTCCACAGCCCTCGCGCTTACAGGTCCTCGATGCAGTCACCTGCGTATTATCGGGATTCCATTCATATGTCGTCGTATCCCAATCATGATCAAGAGCATCGATCCCGGCACCTGTGATCACGTCATGGCAGCGGGTACACTCCTGATCAGCTTCCTTGCCGGCTGATGTGCAGGAAGCTGCCTGACCGGTACCCTCAACGACCTGATAGTCGTGTCCCAGAGCAGGCACCGTTTCCGTGCGGGTCTCTTCACAGATGGTACAGGTGAATGTCTTCACACCCTCCTCAGTACAAGTGGGAGCCGTCGTTACTTCGCCGTCATTCCATACGTGATCGGCGATATCATATGTATATTTATATGTAGTATTTTTTGTTATCGCTGTAGTCGTGTTGGGAGCAACGTCCCAGGCACCAGCTTTGTAATGTGTGTCGGGCTTGTCACCCACAGCCGGTATCTGATCCGCGGTCAACTTGAGTTCAGTTCCCGCAGGACCGGTCAGAACGACTGTCTTGTCTTCTGCATTGTCATCATTCCATTTGCCGTGCTCTACCCGGAAGGTGACGGTATGGCTTACCGGGAGGGCGGTTTCTTCGAAGATATATACTGTCTGCGATGAAGTTGGGCTTGTCTCCTTAGACCTAGTAAACTCATCGTTCTTGTAATATACATAGTAGTAGGAAGTACCTGTTGCTTTGTAGTTTCTCAATGTATGATTGCTGCTGTTGTATTCCCATGGTCTGTTGTCTCCTGCAGTTTCAAGCACCTGCAGTCCATCGCTGCTTGCCATCAAATAAAGGCCTCCGTTGAGAAGGTTACCTACCGTCGTCCCGCTTCCCTGTGCCTCGAATACTATGTCCTCATTATCTGCGTAGATGGTGTCTCCATCGATAGTGACCGCTTCCTTTGATACGGTGCCATCACTGTTCGTCAGAGCGTAGGCATTACCCGAGTTGGCACTTACGATGAGGTAGTTCTTTCCCGGGGTCAGTGTGTTCGTGAGAACGTAGGGTGTGCCCGTGGTAGTGCTGGGGGTGACCTCGATATCCACTGTAGCCGTGAAAGTATTTCCGCCGACACTGTCGACGAGAGCTGCTGTGATCGTAGCCAACCCTTCCGAAACGCCGATGACCTTGCCGTTGTCATCAACTGTCGCGACTGTTGTGTCGCTGCTGCTCCATGTCACGGTGTGATCTCTGGCTTCGGACGGTTCTACAGTCGTATGAAGCTGAAGTGTGCGTCTGGCTTCAACGCTGAGTCCTGACCCGGCAGCCTCATCTATCTCAAAACTCTCTACAGCGGTAGGCACGGTCTCCTCAAAGGGACCACCGTTTTTCGTGACTGTAGTTCCGTCAGCCTTGTGATATGCGAGGGAAATCAGGCCGTTGCTCTTCACAGTAGCTACCAGCCCTTTACCTTCTACTTTGCCACTGCCGGAATCTTTTTCCGTGTCGCTCATACAGCCTGCGGCTGCATAGTAGAACTGGGTCTCCTTCGTATGCCCGGAATCATACTGAATCGAAGATCCTTTTTGATAGATCGTGTCATAATGAGAGTCATTGGGATTGCTCATTGAATGATTGTGACCCCAGAGGAAAACGATCTTCTTATCATCCGATGGATCGTCCGGGGTACCGCCGGTAGCGGCAGTGTTCAGTACATCGATAATATCCGATGATCTGGTGATCGTTCTGGAACCGTTATAGTGAAGTGGAAAATGGGTGATGATGAAAATTGGCTTGGAGTTGTCCACTGCGGCCAGTTTGCTGCTCAGAGTGCTGACCTGATTTGCCGTATAGGCGTTTTCAGCGTAGGTATAGTTGCTGGCTTCGCCTACTCCCAGGCAGTAGATCCGGAAGTTGTGATCATCATCGGAGACCGCCCAGTCATTCTGTATGTACTTTCTCGTAGTATCATTCTTGTCAGGATAGAAATCGTTCGTAATGCTGGAATCGTGATCGTACTCATGGTTTCCGGTGGTGTAATAGGCTGCTATGCCCTTGCCTTGGACAACGTCCATGGCACGCTGCGTTTCAGACCAGAACCTGGAATCAGCCGAATCATACTGAGCCATATCTCCGCCAAAGGCCATGGCGTCTATCCTGCCATATTGACTTATGACGTTATCGATCCACGTCCCTAAACGAGTTTCACCCGTGTAGTTATCCTGGTCATTGTGAATATCCGAAGTGAACGCAACCACAGATGTGCCTTCGTCCACCGCTCCATATGCTGCGTCCGTCGGAGAGAAACCGGCCTGACCTATTACCAGAACCAGACCTACTATTGCTGACAATAACAGTCTTTTTCCTTTAAACAGTTCCTCCATCTTGATCCCCCTTTGGCATTCTTCGTATGCCCCACGACAGCTTTCCCATTTATTTATGTACTCTACTCCCACTTTGGTTACAGAAAAGTGACTCATTTTTATTGCCAGAAAATCAATTTTATGTTAAAATATTACAGTACTGGAGATTTAAGTATAAATAGGAATATATAAGGAATAGGAGTGTAACGATGATCAAGGAATGTAAACTGATTCAACGACTGGCGGCGGTAGCGCTGAGCATCATGATGGTATGTGTATTCATGCCCTCCGTTGCCTTTGCAACACCAGCAGAAGACGACGCCCTGGAGGCATCAAAGTCCGAGCTCGAAAAGGCAAAGGCGGCTGAGAGCGCAGCTAAAAAGGCAATGGATGACGCGTTCAAAGCCAAGCCGGAAGAGGCGAAAAAAGCATACGAGGAGTCGAAAAAGACCTACGACAACGCCAAGAGCAAATACGACAGCACCGTCAAAACCTCCGATGCCAAGTCCAGGGAAGTCGATGCAGCCAAAAAGCAGAAAACCGATATAGATAAGAAAATCACCGATCTTACCAAGAAAAAAGACGCAGCACACAAGAAGGTGACCAGCCTCCCCAAGGAGATCGAGGAGTCTGAGAAGGCCGTGACCGACGCACAGGCAGCCAGCGATGCCGCCGGTCGCGAATTCATCAACAAGAAGATCAACGAGAATAAGGGCAAGGATCTGGACGCTATGATCGAAGCCTGCAAGGGCAGCGAAAATACCACGGTTGCCCAGATCGCCGGCTCCGAGGATTTCGGGAAGCTGGTGAACCGGGGTTGCTCCTACGACAACCTGAAAAAGAGCATCGCATATATCAAGAAGGCCAATGAGCAGCGAGCCACAGGCGAAAACAAGTCCGGCGAACTGAAGGTCAGCTACCAGCTCATGGGTACCGCCATCATTTCAGGTGCCATCGATGTGTACAAGACGGGAGGTAGCCTTCTCAAGTCGAACAAGGACTCCGCTTTCTGGAAGTCGGGCAACTCCAAGACATCTGCCGAGAACCTGGCCTACAGCAAGTCTGCAGTCACAGCGGCTGCCAAAGACGAGGCTGCTAAGGAATGGGATCCTATCCAGACCTGGTGCGTCGACGAGAAAAAGGCAGGTAAGACCGACCACTACAAGACCCTCACCGACAAGAAGTACAAGGCAACCGGTTTCGCCTACATGGACGGCACAGACTACAAGGTCGGCGAGTACCCCTGTGTTGCCGTCCAGGAATTCAACGACGACACCACCGCTTCCGTGACCATCGCCGATTTCGAGAAGGAGCTTGAGACTTTCTTCGAGCCCTACCTCAAGCCTCTCAATGATGCCAGGTCAAAGCAGAAGGATCTGGAGAAGGAACTGGAAAAGGCTAAGAAGACCGAAAAAGAAAAGGCCGCTTCTATCAAGACCAGAAAAGGTGAACTGAAGAAGGCGACCTCAACACTTACCAAGAAACAGAAGGAACTCAAGAAGGCCGACAGGGCCAAAGCCGACGCCAAAAAGGCCATGGACAAGGCCAGGAATAACATGGATAACTGTGAGTCCCTGAGCAAGAAGGCCATGAGCCTCGATGCGGACAAGCCCGATACCTATAAGGACTTTGCGGACCTTAAGAAACTGGTCGACGCCTACGCCAGGGCCAAAGAGAACACTGCTGCTAAGCAGTAGCATCTGTTCATCTTCAACCTTCGGTCTTGTTTTCCTCGACCATTCTCATCAGTTTTGAAGATGTGTTGTGTATGAAGTCGCTCTTTCTCAGGATCACTTTTCTGATCATTCTGTAGATCGGGGCGTCTTCATTTATCCTGTCTACTTCCTTCCAGATCTCACACAGCACCTCTTCATCAGTGTAATCGGGCCCGAGAATCTCTTCCATCTCCTCCGGGTCTATTCTGATGGAGGCAACTATCTGGGTGTCGTCGCCCGTTGGCTCCGGGTTTTCAAAGACAAACGACTCCTGGACGAAATCGATCAGGTTGAGCTGATACTCGATCTCTTCGGGATAGACATTCTTGCCTTTGGTCGTTACGATGACATTCTTGGCTCTGCCCGTGATATATGCGTAGCCATCTTTGTCTACGTAGCCCAGATCTCCCGTATGGAACCACCCGTCCTCATCGATGACCTTCGCAGTCTCCTCCGGGTCTTCGAAGTAACCGAGCATGATGTTCGGTCCCTTGATGCAGATCTCGCCTATGCCCTCTTCGTTGTCATCTATGGTCTTTATCTGCTGCCCGGGGAAAGGAACCCCGAGAGAGGATGACTTCGGCGAATCCTGAGGATTGAAGGCACCGATGGGTGCCGCTTCAGTCAGCCCGTAACCCTGGAGAGCATTGAATCCAAAATCACGCAGGCCATCCAGTATCTGCGGATCGATCTTGGCACCTCCGCATATGAGAGTCCTCATTCTTCCTCCGAATATGTCGCGGATGTCCTTGAAGAGCTTTCCGCCCAGGTCTATGTGGAATTTCTTTGTGATGTTATTGATCTTGATTGCCTTTTTAAGAGCTTCCTCCTTACCCTGCTTGCGGGCGGTCTTCCAGATCTTCTGGTACAGCGTCTCGTAGAGGGCCGGGACTCCCAGCATCATAGTGGGTCTGACTTCCTTCAGGTTTTTCGCGATATAGGCGAGTCCCTGACAAAAGGCAACAGTCGACCCCTTGTATATACTCATCAGAAGGCAACATGTGCATTCGTAGGTGTGATGAAAAGGCAAAAACGACAGGTAGATATCATCTTCTCTGAGTTCAAATATGGTAGGCGCGATCATCAGTTCTGCGCATAGATTTTTCTGGCTGAGCATGACTCCCTTTGGCTTGCCCATGGTCCCTGAAGTGAATATCAGGATGCTCATGATCTCATTGTCCACCTCTGCATCCAGATAGTCGGTGTTTCCGGCTTCAATGAGCTTCTTGCCCTCCTCCTTGATCTGCCTCCATGCGTGTACGCCGTCTTCCTCCTCGTCGAAATCGAAGCACGCCAAAATCTCAAGATTAGTATCGCCATCGGCCTTCATCTGTTTGAAAGTATCGAGATGCTTTTTATCGAATACGACTGCGGAGACATCCGCTCTCTGGATCTGGTTCTTCAGTTCAGCTGCATTCAGTTCCTTGTCCAGAGGAACGATGCACCCGATGCCTCCGGCAACGGCCAGATAGGTAGTACACCACTGATAACAGTTGGGGCCGATGACGGCGACCCTTTTACCCGCAAGACCCTTCTCCATCATCCAGGTACCCATTCCGTTCACATCTGCCAGGACTTCATTGTAGGTAATGGGCTCGAACTCACCGTTCTTGTCCCACTTCTGCAGATAAGCTACATTATCGCCGTAGAGCTTCGTGCTGGAATTAAGCAGATCCTTGATGTCAGTGATCGATCTGGACTCCTTACATTTGACGAATGGACGCGGATCGTTTTTTACTTGGGATACCACTTCCTCCGCCCAGGCAATAGCGTTCGATCTTCTTTCACTGGCATTTGTCATGTAGTTGACCTCCTAATCAAATTATCCAAGATATGCTTTTGCTATTATACCATATAAGAAGGCCGTCAGATTATTCCTGCACCGTTCAGCGATCGTAGTGTACCCTTGTCTTGTGCCTAAAACTGTCGTAAAATCTGAACATCGAGACAAGTGAGGCAGATAATGAACCTACTGGAAGAAAGAAACGGGAAGGGATAATAGATGATCCGATTTATCATGCCGGAAGCGGCATTGCCTTTGGAAGAAAAAAAAACCCTCCTGCAGGAACAGTTCGACACCTTCCTGCAGGCGGATGCGCTGGAAGATATCCTCTCTGTCATCGACATAGACCGAGGCCATCTGGCCGAGAAATACGACGGCCGGCATATGGCATCCGGCAGCATAATCGAGTCTCAGGATATGGCCGAAATGTCGGAGCTTGAAAATATCCGGGAGCGGCTGTTTCCCCTGTTCAAAGAGCTGGGCTCCTTCGATATCGGCGATACCTGCCGTGGGGATCATAACAGGCTGGTGATCTACGGCGGCGCCCTGGGCGCATGTTTCGACCGGACCAATTATTCGGTGCGTTTTCTGACGGAACGGACCGTATCCATAGACGCCCTCACCTGCTACCGACCCATCAACCCCGTCGAACGGGACCGGACAGAATCCGTCAGTGATGCGGATACGGAAGCCGGCGCTATGACGGAGGCCCTGGAAAAGGTCTACGGACTGAGCGGCGGTACCTGGGAGGATTCCTTCAGCGGAGACAGGAACCTCAACGCTATCGCCTGCCGCAGGATCTACCGTGGCGGGACATGCGGGACTGCGAGCCGCGAAGATGCCGGCGCTCCGGTATACCGGGTGTTCTCGGCACCCTCTTTGGAGCCCGAACTAAGGCGCGCCGATACCGGAGACTGCATCGACTACTATATTCAGCAGGCTTCCGTTGAAGACGGGGATTCCATCCTCGCCGTCACAAACCGCCGGTTCTGCAACCGTCAGTTTATCCAGACCGCTTATCAGCTGATAAAAAATGATCAACGTATCGATTTTGATATCGTCGGGTGCCATCGCAGAGGCATAGCTCCGACGGCGGACACCTACGATCCCCTGCAGTACCTGCAGGACCTCATCGGCACACTTGACTGGATCAAGAGATTCCGGCAGCTTTAGACTGCTGAGATGAGGAGGAGAGGAATGAGTGTTGGAAGGGCATTGAACAGGCTGCTTTACGACGTGTCTCTGAAGGCGGCCAGATGCGCGAAAGACCATTACTATAGAACGACTGTAGAGACCTTCAACGAAGGCCTTGCCGCAGAGTTGACGGAAGGCTGGGATGAGAGCATTCGCGCGGAAGAATACCATGAGGCGGTACTGCCATATTGGGACCGGTTTGGCCGGCACCCGAAGATGATCTGGTTCGAACTTGCAGGATCCCGGGATCACCGGATGGATCCGCGCTTCATCCCCTCCGATCTGTATTACATGGAACTGCTCCCCTACTTGAACAACATGCAGTTCCGCTTTGCTCTGGAGGACAAAAACTCTCTGGACATGCGGTTTCATGATGTGAAGCAGGCGAAGACCGTCTGCCGCAGAATAGCCGGTGAATTCTACGATGATAAGATGGAACTGATCCAGTTGTCAGATGCGCTGAGGCTCTGTCGGGATCAAGAGGAAGAACTCTTCATCAAACCTTCCCTGTACAGCGGCTACGGCAAAGGTATCCAAAGCTTCATTCCGGCTGAATGCACCGACGATAGAATAGAAGAACTTTTTTCGGATACGGGATCGAACCTCATAGTTCAAGAGAAGATACACCAGCACTCAGCTCTGGCATCTCTGAATCCCGACGCCGTTTGCACCATCAGGGTGCTCTCACTGTTCATGGATGGCAGCGTCTACATCCCAAATGTGTATATAAGAGTCGGGACTGCCGGCCTGTCACATGTGGTGAGCGGAAGCGAATACAACGCAGAGATCATGCCGGACGGAACCATCAGCTCTAAGATATGCCTCGATGAGGGGCGCTGGTTCGACAATCGGGAGGAAGGCATCTTCGATAAGAACCTTGTCATCCCGGGCATGGACCGGGTGATCGCAGAAGCTGTCAGGCTCCACCCCAGAGTGGGTCACTTTAAGTGGATCGGATGGGACTTTACTCTGGATGAGGATGGCGCCCCACTCCTGATCGAATTCAACACGGCTCCCGGAGATCACGCCCAGCGAGTCTGCGGCCGGCCCCTCTTCGGAGATATGACGGACCGGGTGCTCGAAGACTTCTTTTTCCATCGCAGCATGGAGGATTTCCAGCTTCGTGGATGCTGGGTCACCAACGAAGATATCCGCAGATACAGAGAGTAAAGCGGGAGGAAGACTATGATATACGAACAGGTCTATAACGGACTGTACGGTCTGACCCGAAGTGTGAAGAAACGGTACCTGGCGAAGGCTCTTGAAGAGGAAGCTCTTCGCAGCTTCGAAAACATAGATATTGATGGATGGAGCCTTAAAGAGCGCGAGGAGGCATACAGGGAAGTAGTCCTGCCCTATTGGAATGTCTTTGGTAAAGCCCCCAAACGATTCTGGTTCGAGATGATTGGCTCCCGGGATCAAATAATGGATCGCCGATTCCTTCCCATAGATCTTTACTATACGGAAATAATACCCTATCTGAATCACGGGATCCAGCGTGCCGGCCTGGCTAACAAAGGATATCTGGACTACCTCTTCAGCGATGTCAAGCGGCCACGGACGGTGGCCCTTAAGATCGAAGGGATCTATTATGATGAAAAAAGGAACATCGTAGGAGAAGACGGTGCTCTGGCTCTGTGCCGTGAAAACCGTGGTGCCCTGTTTCTGAAACCTTCCATCGAAGCAGCCAGAGGCGATGGGATCGTGGTCTTCACTCCCGCCGACTGTTCCGATGATGACATCCGCAGTATACTTCAGGAATCCGGTTCCAGTTTCATAGTGCAGGAGAGAGTCCGGCAGCATCCTGTCCTCGACAGCCTCAATCCTACATCCGTCAGCACGGTTCGGATCTACTCGCTGCTGATGGAAGATAAGGTCCATATCGAGAGTGCCGGACTGCGGGTCAGCGCTCCGGGCAGGGCCTTCGTTACGGTCTTTGACGGCGGCTTCTACGCCGAGATACTGGAAGGGGGAAAACTCTACCCGAAGGTCTACTCTGACATAGGCGAATGGTACGATCATGGAAACGGCATTTTCGACGACAGCTTCGCGGTACCTTCCATGGAAAAGGTCTATGATGAGGTGAGGAAGATCCATCCCAGAATGGGCCATTTCAAGTGCCTGGGCTGGGATTTTGCCATCGATGAAGATGGGGAACCGATACTGCTCGAGTTCAACGGGTTCCCAAACCTCGGCTGCGCTCAGATCGCTCGCTGCAAGCCTGTGTTCAACGAAAGGACCGACTGGATCCTGGAAGACATTTATCTCCGCCGCTCATGGGCGAAGAACCACCGCCAGGATTTCCTGATCCCTTAGAATGTACTCACGGGGTTACTCCCACTCTATCGTCGACACGCCGTTTTGTTATGCTGTAAAACCGGTCCATGCAATAAAATCCCTCGCCCGATTGTTATATCTATAAAGGGATATATGAAAATAGGAGGAGATACCATGAAACGCATTATTTTGATAGGACTGGTGGCCGTCGCGGCTCTGACCGTATGCGTCCACGCAGCGGCATCGACGACTACGGATAAAAAGGCGACCCCCAGCGATGTAGTCACCACAGCGGAAGCCGCCCAGGCCTCGAGGATCACCGAAGATGATGCCAAGCGCATCGCACTGGATCGCGTTGGTCTGAAAGAAAAAGACGTGACATTCCTGAATGCGAAACTGGACTATGATGACGGTCAGTACTACTACGACGTGGAATTCTATCACGACATCGATGAATACGACTTCGAGATCGATGCCTATACGGGAAAAGTTCTTGAATTCGATTACGATGTGGAGAACTACGAACTGGAGAGGACTCCGGCTACCGAAGTTCCGGCTACCGAAGCCCCCGTACAGGCAACCGAACCGGCACCTGCACCTAAGAGCAATTCCGGTGGCATATCCGAAGGTCAGGCCAAAAAGGTGGCTCTGTCACATGCCGGCGTCAGTGAAGGCAACGTAGCCTACATTTACGTGAAGCGCGACTACGATGACGGCTACTCCGTCTACGATGTCGAGTTCCAGGCCGGCACCACAGAGTACGAATACGAGATCGACGCAAACAGCGGAACGATCATCGAATTCGACGCTGAATCCATCTACGACGATTGAGACTCCGGCAAAGCTTTATATGAGCGAACATGTTATAGAAAACACAAAACGGCTTGATCATATAGATGCTGCAAAGGCAATAGCGATCCTGATGATCATGCTGGGCCATATCACCGAATTGGCCAACCCGGTCGACATGTGGATCGTTGGTTTGACCAAGGTCGCAGCACTGGAGCTGGCGCCGAGAAACATCCGTGTCAACTGCATCTGCCCGAACACCATGGATACGCCAATGGCTTACGCTGAGGGTTGCGAGACAGAACTGAACTGCATGAAGATCCAGACTCCACTTGCCCGCATGTGCGATCCGAAAGAAGCAGCAGCGCTGTATCACTTCCTGGCATCTGACGATTGCAGATACATCACCGGCGAAGACATCTATATTGACGGAGGCAAGAAGGCCGGCCCGGCAGAACAGCTGCTTGATTCCATACTGAAATCACTGGAAGTATAAAAGCAGAAACAGCTATAGGTATGCTAAAGCGTCAGAATCGTTGAAATTTCAACTATTCTGACGCTTTTATAGATTCACTTTTGCAACTATTCTTCCGTCCCGCAGCTATTCCCACTCGATGCTGGGTATTATAACATATGATCCGTTGTAGTTTCTACGCTACACTTATTGTCTGTATTGCTGATTGTTTCGTTGTGTGTTTTCTTTTGCCAGAGTTTTTGTACTCAAAGTGGAGTCACTTAAACTTGCTCATCTGATCTAAAGCCCATTCCATATACGCGTCCATGTTGATGAAGATGAAATGATTATTCCTTAATTCCATCATGAATTCTTCTATTGTCCCCGGACGATATCCGCCTTCAAGTTCAAACCCCTCAAAATCTTCATCCTCATAGCCTAAAACTATCTTTAAAAATTTTCCCAGATCCTTGTTTGCGTTATTGAGCCTGCTTAGATATTGTTTTGCCTTTGCATAATTTCCTCTCTTATAGTAGAGAATCGACAAAGGCAATAGCATCTCGGTCTCGTCGTATGAATCAAATCTCTTGTGCAGGGATATTGCAGCATCTTCATCTTCAAAGTAGGAATAAATGTGCATAAGATTGTATCGCATGCCCATGTTGTCCCCTTCACACAAGCGTAGTAGTTCTTCACACTCGTCCCTTGCCTGCCCTATCATACCGCACTGAAGAAGTGCCTGAACGTAACGGCCACGAAGACGCATATATGGTCTCGTTTCAAGAATCCCCCAGAAAGCTCCAATGCAGTCATCCTCGAAATAGCCCTCTTCATCCATGTGCTTAGTTGCCTTTTGAACGGCTTTAGCATAATCGCGAACCGTTCTGGTATCGTCCCACGTGCTTAGGTCAATTACTGCAATTTCAGCATCGTAATTGTGAGGATCAAGTTTCAAAGCTTTTTTCGCATATTTCTTGGCCTCTTTTATGGTCTCTGCATTATATGCCAACTCAAGATAATCGTCTGATGTCTCCGCGGTATCCTCCGTTACCGGTGCCGGAATATGACCGTTATAATGTTCCATGAAGTCATTCACAAGACGCCGGACATCATCTTCCGTTCTGTTTTCATCAGAGTTCTCATCAAGGTATTTATGGAGGGCCTTAAACATGCTTTCAGTTTCTCTGCTCATTACTTGCATCTCCTTTTCTCTATAGAGGGGCAATTAGAATATGTCAGCTTTTCAGGATTCTAAAGTCCCAGGATAACCTTCAGTTTCTCAGATACTATCGTCATCTCATCTTCGGAGATATGTCCTATTCGCTCTCCGAGCATACGCCTGTCTACCGTTACGATCTTATCTGTCATGACATAACTGTCCTTGACGAGTCCATTATCTTCTGAAGCCACGACCAGTACTCTTGTTTCGATATCATTGGACTCATATGATGTAAACAGGCATAATATAACCGAATCAAAAGACATACACTCATCGCTTTGGACGATTATTACCGGTCTTGACTTAGATGCATATTGCTTATCCCTAAGTGTCCAGATTTCCCCTCTTCTCATTCAACGATCTCCATTGCCAAGTCTGAAGCAAACCTTGTCGCCTCTTCCTCTGAATCAAAAGCCTCTATTTCCATCCTTCTGCTACGTACCGGGTACGGAAATCCGTGATGATCATTGAATGCGTATATAAACATTCTCAGTGCATCTGCAGTAGTTGTTCCTATATTGGCCGCTGTCGCCTGGAACAGTTCATATTCCTTGTCATCGATTCTTGTAGCTGCCTGCTTCATCTTGTCTCGCCTCCTTTATAGCAAAATAATAGCATTTTGCTATAAATGTGTCAACTGTCAGAACCGTTGTTTGAGGCAACATTTTCCTTTGCTTTGGGAACATATAATGAAAATATGCAGAACTATTATCAATATCTGCACCCACATAAATGACCAATATATGATTGATTGCTAATCTCGCCATAATCACCGTATTTATAATACCAGTGATATGCTTTTTCAATTTCATCCAAATCATCATCTCCCTAATTCCTTTCTCAAAAAAATAAGCGCGACGATTATCGATCACGCTTATCATAGCAAGGCTATTCCTAAATGTCAATTATTTCCTGGTAATTATTCCCACTCCTCGGTGACTGCCGTTATGGCCGGTTCGACAGCTCCTTTTTACAGGGGAATCTATCCGTTTCACCCGGAAAATCCGTTTCATCAGTAGGGTTCTTAAACTTTTTAGAACCATTTTAGAACCACGGGGTTATCGGCTGTCTTCGGACTCAATGACTCCGTAGGTCCGCTCAAGATAATATTTCCTGCTGACGCGGCCAGGTACAACCAGGTATCCTGCTTGCTCCAGTTCCTCGTTCAATTGCTTGATCATTTCATATGCTTTGGCTCTTGAAACTCCGAAGTCTTCCTGAACTTCCTTAAATGTGTTAGGGTCGGGCTAATTCAGCCACATAGCGTCGGGTTAATTTAACCAATCCGAGTCGGATTAAAAGAACCAACCATCCGGCTATCATATATCAGTTACTGCTTAGTCCGCTGTCGAGTCAGCT
>Ga0256406_1004490_pt1 | contig 15897 bp, 13 predicted proteins | sample RumenRJG_03DNA_FD_185986 | JGI IMG/M metagenome (GOLD analysis project Ga0256406, IMG submission 185986) | Bovine rumen microbial communities from Lethbridge, Alberta, Canada - RJG_03 | ecosystem: Host-associated > Mammals > Digestive system > Stomach > Rumen | place: Canada: Alberta | collected... | reverse complement strand
GGGATGCTTTGGGCTGAGCGAAACAGACATCGATGAGCAATGCAAGCAACTTTCACAGTAACTGTGCTCAGCATTGGAAGTAAGCCGAGAGGCCTACGAGCCTATATTTTTTCAAGAAGTTAGGGTTATTTATCACTATGCGCCGCAGAAACGGAAGCGGATTGTTCTGCTGCTGGCGGATCTCATTTTTTATACACTGCTGGCAGGAAAGCTGACAGCAGTGTTTCTTCTCACATGCCTTTTTACCTGGTGGATGGAGAGACGGATCGGGAGTGCATCCGGCAGAGGGAAAACCGCGTGGTTCCTTGCCGGAATCATCGTTCTGTTCGGGACGCTCTTCGCATTCCGGTTCCTCCGGCTGTTTCCGATGAGCCCCACAGGAATTTCCTATTACACCCTGATGGCGGCGGCCTGTCTGATCGAGGTCTTTTGGGGGAGACTTTCTCCCATGGGGCTTTGTGATACATTTCTTTTCCTTGCTTTCTTCCCGCAGGTTCTGCAGGGACCGATCGTGCGGCCGCAGGACACGCTGGAACAGATGAAAAACCCTTCTGCTGTGCGCCGCAGCGACATCCGGGCCGGACTGCTGCGGATCCTCTGGGGACTTTTCAAGAAGCTTGCCATCGCCGACCGCCTGAATATGGTTGTCGGCATGCTTTTCCGTGAGTATACGAACTACCATGGAGCCTGGATTCCGTTTGCCGCTGTCTGCTGCACCCTGCAGCTGTACATGGATTTCTCCGGCATGATTGATGTCACCATCGGCTCGGCACAGCTCTTCGGAATCACGCTTCCCGAGAACTTTCGTCAGCCCTTCCTGTCTGAGGACGCCGGAGAATTCTGGCGCCGCTGGCATATCACCCTGGGCGTGTGGCTGAAGACGTATGTCTATTACCCGATTGTCACATCGAAGCGCGTCCTCCGGCTGATGAAATCTGCAAAGAAAAAACATGGAAAATATGCAGCGCAGCTTCTGGTAAGCTTCCTTGCGCTGACGCCGGTCTGGCTCTTCAACGGCGTCTGGCACGGGCCGCATCTTAACTATATTCTCTACGGTGTCTACTACCTTGTCATGATTCTTCTGAATGAGGCGCTGAAGCCCGCTAAAACTGCTTTCTACCGCAGGACGGGATTCCGCAGGGAGGGTGCGTTCTTCAAGGTCTTCCGGATCGTCCGCACGCTGATCATCGTGGTCACCGGTGAGCTTTTCTTCCGCGCAAAAGGAACGAGAGCAGGACTTTTCATGATTGCCCAGACCTTCCGGGATTTCGACCTTTCCGAGCTTACACTCACCAATCTCCATACGTTCGGCCTCGACACGGCGGATTACGCCGTGATCCTGTTCGGGACAATTCTGGTTTTTGCCTATGATCTGATGCGCGAACATGGTTTTGACGTGAATACATGGCTGTCCGGGAAGAAGCGGGCTGTCCGCTGGGCTCTGTATTATGCGGCCGTGGCGCTGGTGCTTGTCTTCGGCGCATACGGAACCGGATATCTGGCAGTAGACATGATCTACGCGAACTTCTAGGAGGAATCTGTGTGATGAAGAAAACAAGATGGCGCAGTATCCTCTGCTTTGTGCTGGGACTGTTCCTTATTCTCGAAGCATTGTCCTTTGTCAGCATCGTAATTCTCATGCACTCCGATCGGACGATTCAGAAGAGAAACGCGACGGAACTCGACTTCGTCCGGGTGCGCAGAAACTCGCTGGACGGCGTGGTTCTCGGCAGTTCACTCGCCTATATGAGCATTGACCCGGAAGTGATCGAAAAGGAAACGGGCGAGAAGTTCTATGTGCTGGGACTTCCGGAGGAGAAGATGGCGGAGGCGTATCACCTGTTCCGGCTTGCGGACAGGAGACAGAATCTGAAGGTCGTCGGCATCGAGTGCGATATGCTCTTCCAGGAGCGCAGCAAGGCACAGGAGATTCAGGATGTGGCCATAGAGGTCTGCGCACAGATTCTTCCGATCGTCAAAACACATGATGCCTGGAAGGCGTTCTTTCCGCATGAGAAATCCGATGAGATAAGAAAAAACGGATTCCGGATTGAGAAAAATTCTTCCGAATCGGTGCCGGCGGATACGGCGGGATACATGGAAGAGACAGACAAGTGTGCACCTCTTTCGGACTACAGCAGGACGATTCTTACAAAAATCTGTAAGCAGTGCCGGAAGGAAGGCATAAAGGTAATTCTTTTCAGCGCACCCTCCGTCACCGACGGCAGCATGGAGAAGCACAACACCCTGAGCCGGCTTGCGGATGAGCTGGGAGTTGCGTATATTGATTTCAACACAGAGGATATCGGTATCGACTGGAACAAGGATACCTACGACGGCGGAGAGCACCTGAATACAGACGGCGCCGCCAAGGTCTCCAGTGCCTTTGCAAAGAAGCTCGAAACACTGGAGGCAGACGAATAATCGGATTTGGAACGATCCTTGGAGGAATCATGAGGGATACAACCATACTGGACGGTCTCGAGCGGATGGCAGCAAAAGAGCCGTCCCGAATTGCTTTCATTGATCCGGATAAAGAGATTACTTTTGCAGACCTCGTCCGATGCTCCAGGAGAGTCGGCACCTTCCTTGCGGGCAAAATCACGAGGAGAAGTCCGGTGGCCTTTTATATGGAAAAGAGTGTGGATGCACTCTGCGCAATGTTCGGTGCAGTCTACGCCGGCGGTTTTTACAGCTTCGTGGATGTACGGCAGCCGGCGGCCAGAGCGGAGAAGGCACTGTCCGTACTGAAGCCGGCAGTTCTTTTTTACAGCCGGGCACAGGCAGAGAAGGCGGCATCGCTTTCGGTAAGCTGCCCGAAGTTCTGTCTTGAAGATGTCCTGAACTCGCTTCCGGATGCGGACGAGGCGGCCCTTGCAGCCATCCGGGACGGACTTCTTGACACAGACCCGCTGTACGTCAATTTCACCAGCGGGAGCACGGGAACACCGAAGGGGGTCGCTGTCTGCCATCGCTCCGTACTGGATTTCATTCCTTTTCTGGTGCAGATATCCGGCATCAGCGAATCTGATATTCTGGGAAATCAGGCGCCTTTTGATTTCGACGTCTCCGTCAAGGACATCTACACAACCCTCTATACCGGAGCGGCGACGGTCCTGATTCCGAGAGAGTATTTCTCGGCTCCGACGACGCTGATGGACTATATCTGTGACCATGAGGTGACGAGTCTTTGCTGGGCCGTCTCTGCCATGTGCTTTGTTTCCATCATGAATGGTTTTGGCTACCGCGTTCCTTGCAAGGTGAGAAATGTGATGTTTTCCGGCGAAGTCATGCCGATCCGGCAGCTGAACGTCTGGCAGAAGTTTCTGCCGCATACAAGATACATCAATCTCTATGGTCCTACAGAGATCACCTGCAACTGCACGTATTATGTCCTGGACCGTTCTTTTGAGAAAAATGAAATCATCCCGATCGGCAGGCCTTTCCCGAATGAGCGGGTATTTTTGCTCGATGAAAATGACCGTCCCGTGACGGATGCGGGGGTCGAAGGAGAGATCTGCGTCTGCGGGACGGCCCTCGCGCTCGGCTACTGGAATGATCCGGAGAGGACAGCACAGGTATTTGTGCAGAATCCTCTGAACAAGGCATTTCCGGAGCGGATGTATCGAACCGGCGACCTCGGAGCATACGATGCAGACGGGAATCTTGTTTATCACACCCGGAAAGACTTCCAGATCAAGCAGATGGGACAGCGGATCGAGCTTGGGGAGATTGAGGCTGCAGCCATGGCGCTGGACGGCGTATCCAGAGCCGCCTGCGTCTATGATCCGGCGAAGAAGAAAATCCTGCTCTTTTATACCGGGGAAAAGGAGGAGTCCACTGTGAAGAAAGAGCTCGGCGTGAACCTTCCCCCTTACATGATGCCCGGAAAGACAGCCAGAATGGACTTTCTTCCGATGAACAAGAACGGTAAAATTGACCGGGGAGCACTTCTGTCGATGGCCGTCCCTGACTTCTCATGTGGAGCAGACAGTCATGATAAAGGGAGAGTTTAATGGTAGAGGTTCTGGTCAGCTGGATTTATATCGGATTTATCTGTCTGCTTGCCGGCACCGCAGTCCGGGGGCTGCTGTCGGGGCGGTTTCCGCTCAGCGCATCGGCGCATCTGACGGAGACAGCTGTTTACGGTATCGCCGCAATTACGGTATTCGGTGAGTTCTGGAGCCTCTTCGGCGGAGTTTCCGCGGCCTGCCATCTGTGCGCGGTCATCCTGTCCTGTATTGCCGTTTTCGCCGTTCCCGAAAACAGAAGGCTTTTCTGCAGCCTCATCCGGCGCATCCGCCGTCTCTTCTTTTCCTGGCAGGGCCTTTTTTATCTCATCACCATCGCGGTGATAGCCTATTTCGCATCGCGGGGAGATTTTCATGCGGATACGAAGATGTATCATGCCCAGGCGATCCGGGTGATCGAGGAGTACGGATCGGTCCGGGGCCTTGCCAATGTTCAGCTCCATTTTGGCTACAACAGCAGCTATCTTGTGTTCTGCGCCTTCTTTACCATGAGCCGGCTTGTCGGAACGGCACACGCGCTGCACACGACGACAGGGTTCCTGATGGCGCTGTTTTCCTGCTATGCACTGCACGGCCTTGCCGGAATACAGCGGCATAAGAGATACGGCGCGGATGCGATGAAGATCGGCATGCTGATTTACATCCTGACAGAGCTCTACTATGCCATGTCTCCCGCTACCGATTACGGAACCATGCTGATGGTTCTGTACCTGTTCTGTGCATTTCTGGACAATGCAGAGACGGAGGGAAGCTCGCCCGCCAAAACTGCAAGATACGGCATGCTCTCTGTTCTCGCCCTGTTCTGTGTATCGTTAAAACTGTCCGCCGCGGTCTGTTTCCTGATTGTCCTTTGCCCGCTGGTCATGCTGATCCGCGGGAAGCAGGGAAAGCAGATTCTGCGGTATGTTCTGCTGTGTGTGATCGTTATTCTGCCGTTCCTTGCAAGGAACGTAAAGATCAGCGGCTGGCTGTTCTATCCGTTCGAGGCAATCGATCTGTTTGATGTCGAGTGGAAGGTGCCGGCGGCATATTCTCTCGTGGATTCCAATCAGATCAAAGCGTGGGGAAGATGTCTTTACGATATCAATCTTGTGGACAGGCCGATGAGCTACTGGGTCCCGATCTGGTGGGCAGGGCAGGAGCATTATGAACAGATGCTGATCTATGCGGCGGTTCTCTCTTTGCCTCTCTATATCTGCGATTTCTTCATGGCTCTGTCGGCAGACCGGAAAAAGAAAAAGAAAATCCGGCCGGAGATAGCAGTCTTTGTGGTGATGATGTTTGCCTCCTTTGCGATGTGGTTTGTGACGGCACCATTCGTCCGGTACGGCCTGGGGTTCCTTCTCGGGCTGCCTCTGCTTTCGATTGCTCTTTTCATTGAAAACTACCGGTATACGAAGAACCTGTTTACCGTGGCGGGCGTCTTTCTTTCCATGCTGGCAGTCATGGATTTTGCTCCCTGGTTGGACCATTACCTTACGGATGATCTCGTTTTTGCGAAACATCATCTCGCGGAAAACTACTACGTTGTTCAAAAGCCGTTTGATGAAGCGGACATGGAAGCGTACGACATGGGGAACGGCGTGATCGTGTACTACAATGCGGATGCCACTGAGAATAACAGCTACTACGTCACACCGGGTACAAGCTACAAGTTCATGATCGAGCGCTCGGAATCCATGGGGGACTCCGTGAAGGACGGATTCCGGGCAAAATAGTCTCGCTGATTGTACAAAAGTGTAGTTGGTGCTATGGACATCCATTCCGATTTTGACTATTCTATTCATTGGTGACCTCCTTTTGTATGTGGTAAACCATCCTGCTATGTTGACTAACACCCATAGTATTGTGGCGAATCCACGTTGCTACAAATGTGAGGTCACTTCATATTATCTAAGATGGCGACCTTGTTCGCCCTGTGGCTGCCGCCGAATCCCGCTTCCCATGAGGAGCGGATCTTTTCCGGGTCTTTCACGGTTCCCGGCATGGAAAGGCTGCCGGAGGGACGGACCGGGAGAGGGCCCATTCGGGCGTTTCTCCCGCGGGTGCTGCAATAAGCGCGGAACGGGATACAAATGAATGAACAGAAAATCAAAGAACTTGCGGTAAAATTCGGGACGCCGTCCTATATCTTCGATACAGAGTCGGTGGCCGCCCGGGCCGGGAGAATCCGGGAAATCCTCGGAGACCGGATTCATCTGTGCTACTCGATCAAGGCGAATCCGTTCCTTGTTTCTGCGATACTGCCGTGTGTGGACAGGCTTGAGGTGTGCAGCCCAGGGGAACTTGCGATCTGCGAGGAGCGGGGAGTGCCGGGAGATGTGATTTTGTATTCCGGTGTGTGCAAGCTGCCGGAAGACATCTGCGAAGCCGTCCGGTACGGCGCCGGTATCTATACGGCGGAGTCCGTCCATCAGTTCGAACTGGTGCATGCGGAGGCGGAAAAACAGGAGAAAACACTTCCGATTCTGCTTCGCATCAATGTCGGTTCTCAGTTTGGAATGAGCAGAGAAGATCTGCTGTATCTGATCGATCACAGGGCGGAGTATCCGCATCTCTCGATCGAAGGTATCCACTGCTTCGGCGGGACCCAGAGAAAGAACCTCCGGTTTCAGCGGCAGGAGCTTGCGATGCTCCGGGACCTGTTTGCGGAGATCCGGGAGAAACACGCGTTTCTTCTTAAGAAGCTGGAGTATGGCACCGGCCTTCCGGTTCCGTGCTTCGAGGGAGATGATTTTGAAGACCCGTTCCGGCTGCTCGAAGAGCTTGCGCCGGATCTTGCAGCGGCGGCAGATTATGCCGACGTGACGGTGGAAATGGGGCGCTTCTTTGCCTCTCCCTGCGGATATTACCTGACGAGGGTCTGTGATATCAAGCATGTCGGAGATGCACATTATGCACTGGTGGACGGCGGCATTCATCATATTCATTATGACGGCCAGATGATGGGAATGAAGGTCCCGAAGATGCTTCATCTCCGGCAGTCTTCCGGACAGCCCTCCGGTGACGGGGAGGAAGGAAAGACACTTCCATGGACCATCTGCGGGAGTCTTTGCACAACCAATGACGTGCTCGTCCGAAGAGTCGGACTTACGGATCTGAAGCTGGACGATGTCCTGTGCTTTGAAAATCTCGGGGCGTATTCCGTGACGGAAGCCATGACACTGTTTCTTTCACGCACACTGCCGCGGGTTGTGCTGTATGATGGGTGCAGTGGAAGACTTGCAAGAGATTTCAAAGAGGCGTGGAGACTGAATACGGAAGAATAGTGGAGGAAAAATACATGGAAGAATTACTGAAAGTTCTTGAAGATGTGACAGATGAGGTGGACTTCACCAAAGAAGAGCACCTGATTGATGACGGGCTTCTCACTTCGTTTGATATTCTGCAGATTATCAGCGCACTGGATGATGCATACGGAATCTCGATTCCGGCATCGGAGATTGTTCCGAAGAACTTCAACAGTGCAAAGGCCATGCTGGCTCTGGTAAACAGACTGCAGCAGGAGGGCTGAAACAGGCGGACATCATTTGATGAAGAAAGGCTTATCATCAGTCACAGAATTTACGATTGTTTTTTGAAGAGAAGTATGATAAATTCGTTGTTGCTGAACGCGTCCTGTGCTGCGAACCGGCAGGACGGTGGTCAGACAGCGTGGAGGATTACCCAAGCGGTTCAAGGGGGCGCACTCGAAATGCGTTAGGCCGGCTGTACCGGTGCGTGGGTTCGAATCCCATGTCCTCCGCTAATTATGAAATATAAAGGAACCAGTCTTGTGCATTTCGAAGACATGAAAGTGGCTGTAAATCCTCTGCCGGAGGGTTACAGTCATTTTTAGTTGTATCAAGTGCGTGTATCAATTGTGCTATATTTCTTTTATTCCATCCGTCTTTAATTTCACTGTTACCGATGCTGTGCATCTTTACTCAGCTCTGCATACGTCCTTACACGTCCTTACAGCATATATTGGAATACACTTCTGAACCAAAGCCTTCGCATTTAATGTATAATGAAAATGACTTTTCTGCGGTTCCGGAGGAAAGAGGCTTGAGACAGCGGACTGCAGATGATGGATTCGGTCCAGTTTGGGGTTTCGATTCTGATTTTGGAGGAGGCGTAACATGCTCAGAATAGGTATGCTCACGAGCGGCGGCGACTGCCAGGCGCTGAACGCTGCAATGCGAGGCGTTGTCAAATGCATCTATAACAATGCAAAGGAGCCGGTTGAGTTCTATGGCTTCGAAGACGGCTATAAAGGCCTTATCTACAGCAGGTTCCGCATGCTGACCGGGGAAGATTTCCAGGGCATACTGACGCGCGGCGGCACGATCCTCGGCACAAGCCGCGTTCCGTTCAAGACCATCCGGGAGCCCGATGAAAACGGCCTCGACAAAGTGGCGGCCATGAAGCAGAACTACTACAAGCTCCAGCTTAACTGCCTTGTGATGCTCGGCGGCAATGGCTCGACCAAGACCGCAAATCTTCTTTCAGAGGAAGGCCTTAATGTCATCACCCTTCCGAAAACCATCGACAACGACCTCTGGGGAACGGACATGACGTTCGGCTTCCAGTCCGCCGTGGACATCGCGACGACGGCCATTGATCAGATCCACACCACGGCGAGTTCCCACGGCCGTGTCTTCATCGTCGAGATCATGGGACACAAGGTCGGTTTCCTTCCGCTGAATGCAGGCATGGCCGGCGGCGCCGATATCATCCTGATTCCGGAGATTCCGTACGACATCGATAAGGTCATCGACAAGATCGAGGAGCGCGATGCGCACGGCAGCCGTTTCACCATCATCGTTGCGGCCGAGGGCGCCATCTCCAAGGAAGACGCAAAGCTCTCCAAGAAGGAATATCAGAAAAAACTCGCGAATTATAAATTTCCGTCCGTCTCCTATGAGATCGCGGATGCAATCGCAAAGAAGACCGGGCGCGAAGTACGTGTCACAATTCCGGGCCACGTACAGCGCGGCGGCGAACCCTGCCCGTACGACCGTGTTTTTGCGAGCCGTCTCGGTGCCGAGGCCGGCGAGATGATTCTCAACAAGCAGTACGGCTTCATGGTCGGCTATAAGAACCGCGAGATGGTCCACGTCCCGCTGAAGGACGTGGCCGGCAAGCTCAAGACCGTCGATCCGAATTCGGATATCATTAAGGAAGCACGCATGCTCGGTATCTGCTTCGGAGACTGATCCTTCGGGCACCTCCCTGAAGCGAATGCATAAACAGAGCTTTCATAACAGAGCTTTCAGTACAGTACGATGCAGGGCGCCGCTTGGCGCCCTGTTTTATCACACTACAATCGGAGCTTCATTCACAATAGAAGTTTCATTCACAACCGGAGCTTCATTCACAATCGGAGTTTCATTCATGGCCAGTTCTACAGGGTATCTTGCACTCTATCGGAAGTACCGACCGCAGACCTTTGATGATGTGCGCGGGCGCGACGCGATCGTGCGCACACTGAAAAACCAGATCATCACGAACCGCATCAGCCACAGCTATCTTTTCTGCGGCACACGTGGCACGGGCAAGACGACCATCGCCAAAATTTTTGCGAAGGCTGTCAACTGTGAGAATCCGCACGACGGAAATCCGTGCGGAGAGTGTGCGATGTGCAGGGCGATTGCGGACGACGCGAGTTTTAACGTGATCGAGATGGATGCGGCATCGAACAACAGCGTCGACGATATCCGGAACGTGATCGATCAGGCGGCATACACGCCGACGGAGGGGAAGAAGAAAGTCTTCATCATCGACGAGGTCCATATGCTGAGCACCGCGGCGTTCAACGCGCTTCTGAAGACGCTCGAGGAGCCGCCGGAATACGTTATCTTCATCCTGTGCACGACGGAGCCGGACCGGCTGCCGCCGACCATCCTCTCGCGCTGCCAGCGCTATGACTTCGGACGGCTCGGCGTTGCCACCATCGAAGGCCGGCTTCGCGAAGTGGCGGACAGGGAACAGATCGGCGTCGAGGAGAAGGCGCTTCATTATATCGCCGGGGCAGCGGAAGGTTCGATGCGGGACGGCCTGTCGCTGCTCGATCAGTGCACAGCGTTTAATTATGGCAGCGGCGAGCTGACGTATGACCGGGTGCTGGAAATTCTCGGTGCGCTCGACACGTCGGTTTTCAGCGAGCTCTACCGGTATATTCTCGCGGGCGATGCGGCCGGTGCGCTCGGCATTCTCGACCGCGTGCTGATGCAGGGGCGCGAGATCACGCAGTTCGTGTCCGACTTATCGTGGTACATACGGAATCTGATGCTGCTCAAGGCATCCGAGGATGTGGCTTCCGGTCTCGATGTATCGAAGGAAAATCTGCAGCGGATGATCGAGGACGCACGGCACTCAGAGATGACCTCCATTCTGCGGGCCATCCGGATTCTCTCGCGTCTTACGGATGAAATCCGGTATTCCGGAAACCGCCGGATTCTGACAGAGGCGGCACTCATCCGGCTCTGCAGGCCGCAGATGGAGACCGACACGGACTCCATCCTTGCGCGCCTTCATGACGTGGAGCGGATGAATCTTGCGCTTAAGAAGGAACTCGAGGATCTCAAGGGAAAGCTGAAGAGCGGCGCTTTTGCATCCGCTGCGGCGGAAGTTGCCGGGGGGGTTGCTGCGGGCGGCGCTGCGGGCTATGGGCCCGGCGGAGAAGGCTGTGCCCCGGGAAGCGGTGATGCGGGATATGCTGCGGGCGGTGCTCCGTCAAAACTCTCCCGCCCGAAGGAACTTCCGAAAGCTCTTCCGGAGGAGGTTCACCGGGTCCTTGAAAACTGGGATAAAATCAAAAGCGATATGCAGGACGGTCTCGGCAAGGCCTGCCTCGAACAGGCGAAGCCGTCCATTGATCCGAACGGGCACCTTGTGATCGTCTTTGACAGCAGTTTTTACCAGGATTACTTCACCTCATCCAACAATGGCCTTGCGAGCAGGATTCTTGAAAATTATCTGGCGGAGCGGACCGGGAAGAAGGTCCCCGTCGAGTATAAACACCTTGACAAGGACGAGAGTTTTTCAGACAATTATCTGGATTTGAGCGATCTCGTAGACCTTCCGATCGAAACGGACAACTCCCTCAATGAAGTAAAGAAAGAGGATTTTTACGTCGAGGAAGTTCCGTCGGAGGATTCTGCTGATATGCCTTCCCGGGAAGGACAGGCCGATGCCGGAACTGCGGAAGCCGCCGGAATTTCGGCGGGAGCGGACGCATCGGAGCCCGATGAGGAAGAAGAGGAAGAGAGCGAGGACGATGAGGATGACGAGGACACCGGGGATGAACCCGATGACCCGGATCCGAATGACGAAGAACAATGATCACAGTACAGGAGAAGTAACATGGCCAAACACGGCGGATATATGGGCGGAATGCCCGGAAACATGCAGAATCTCATGCGGCAGGCGCAGCGTATGCAGCGTCAGATGGAAGAGAGCAGGAAAGAGCTCGACGCGAAAGAGTTCACAGCGGCAGCAGGCGGCGGAGCAGTGGAGGTTACATTGACCGGCGATCATAAGCTCAAGAGCATCAGAATCTCTCCGGAGGCGGTTGATCCCGATGACGTGGAGATGCTGCAGGACATGATCACAGCTGCCTTCAACGAGGCACAGGCGGCCGTTGACAAGGCACAGGAAGACACATTCGGCGGCATGTCCGGTATAGGTATGTGATTTCGAAATGGGCTTAGAATGGATTTATATTCAGGCTATCTTAATAAATTAATCGACGAACTGGCGGCGCTGCCGGGGATTGGAAACAAATCCGCGCAGCGCCTTGCTTTTTATATCATCAGCATGTCGGATGCACGTGTGAAGAAACTCTCGGACACGATTGTGGCGGCCAAGAAAAACGTGCACTACTGCAAAATCTGCCAGAATCTCACGGATACGGAGATCTGCCCTATCTGCGCTTCCGACAGGCGGGACAAATCCACCATCATGGTGGTGGAGACCTCGCAGGATCTGGCTGCCTATGAGAGAACGGGACGCTACGACGGCGTCTATCACGTCCTGCACGGCGCGATTTCGCCGATGCTGGGCATCGGACCGGAGGACATCCGGCTGAAGGAACTGATGAATCGTCTGAAAGATGACGGGAATGTCGGCGTTCCGGTCCGGGAAGTTATCATTGCCACGAATTCGAGCCTCGAGGGCGAGACAACCGCGATGTACATCAGCAGGCTGATCAAGCCGCTTGGCATCAAAGTGACCCGCATCGCGAGCGGTGTTCCGGTCGGCGGAGATCTCGAGAACATCGATGAGGTGACACTTCTCCGGGCGCTCGAGGGAAGAACAGAACTGTAGCCGCGCGGATGGATCATATCTGATAAATTCCGCAGTGTGCTTCATGGATTTTTGCGTAAATCTGTTTGCAGGTTTCAGCAGACCGGGCCGCGGGCAGCCTGGGAAGGGGAAAGGTATGAGTGTAGAAACAAAGGCATTTGGTGTAACAAAGGACGGCCGGAAGGCGTCCCTTTATTCGATTTCAAACGGCGGAATCACAGCCGAGGTCTCTGATTACGGAGCTGCGCTTGTGAATCTCTTCGTGCCGGACGCGGCAGGAAATAAGAAAGATGTCCTGCTGGGTTTTGACGATGTGAGCGGATACGAGGAGAACCCGTGCTTTTTCGGGGCAGTGATCGGACCCAGCGCGAACCGGATTGCGGGCGCAAAGCTGCCAATTGACGGCACGGAATACAGCCTGCCGGTGAACGATGGGGCGAACAATCTGCACACAGACCATGAACACGGAACGAATAAGCGCTTCTGGAGCGTGAAAACTGGAGAAAACAGCGTCACGTTCTCGCTGGAGCTTGCGGATATGGACCTTTATCTTCCCGGAAACCGCCGGATCACCGTCACGTATACGGTGACGGATACAGCGGCTCTCCAGCTTCATTACAGCGTTACGACGGATAAGAAGACGTTTCTTAATTTCACCAACCACGCATATTTCAACCTGAACGGACAGGGCGGCGCGAAAATTTATGACACGAAGCTGCGTCTTTTCTGCAGCCGCTATACACCGGTTGTGAAGGGTGCAATTCCGACAGGCGAAATCGCGGAAGTCAAAGGAACACCGCTTGATTTCACCGGAGAGAAAACGATCGGCCGCGATATTGATGCAGATTTTGAACAGCTGAAACTGGTCGGAGGATATGATCACAACTTCGTCATCGACGGATGGACTCCGGAGAGCGGCGCAGCATGCAGGATGAATAAGACAGCATCTGTATACGACCCGGAGAGCGGGCGGCGGATGGAGGTCTTTACCTCCCTTCCGGGTGTGCAGTTTTATGCCGGCAACTTCATCGCAGGGATGATGAAGGGCGGCAGGCCGGCCATGCCGCGCGACGGATTCGCACTCGAGACGCAGTATTACCCGGACAGCATTCATCACGCAGATTTTCCGCAGGCAGTTTTCAGCCCGGACAGACCGTATGAGTCTGTGACAGAGTATAAGTTTTCATGGCAGTAATCAAATTCCCCGGATCCGCATCCCACCGCGGCAGCGGCAGGGATAATGCGGGTTCATACGGGGACGATCGAATTGAAGAAGGATACGACTCGGACATCGATGACGACGGATATATCGATGATGGGCACGAGGACGAGCGGGACATAGAAGGTGCCCGCGAGGCCAAACGCCTGCACGAGGAGGCCGCTGCGGAGTCCGCGCGGCCGCGCAGACAGAAGACGCGCGCGCAGAAGGTCCGTTTTGCGATGATCCTTGCGCTCATTTTCTGCGGAATTGGTGCATTCTGCCTGTTTCTCCTGAACCAGAACGAAAATGCGGAATATTCGCAGATGGAGCTTGCGTCGGTGGCGTCAATTTCGATCCCGGAGACGGTTTCGTTTGCCGATCTTGATGACAAAGGACATGTCCTTCTCTATAACAAGGATGGCGCGAGCCTGATTGATTCAAAGGGCAGCAGTCTCTGGAATATTCCATTTGAGATGCAGCAGCCGCTCGTGTCTGTACAGGACGGCATCGCCGCCATCGCGGATTATGACGGCAGCACCATCTATATCTGCGATGTATCAGGTCAGATCGGCCAGGTCGCGACGAGTCTTCCGATTCTTCAGATTACAGCTGCCAGCAACGGAAATGTCGCAGCTGTTCTGGAGGACTCCGGCACCATATGGATTTACCTGTATGATAAGCAGGGCAATACGATTGCCTATATCCGCCGCACCATGAATCAGAGCGGGTATCCGACGGGAATTGCACTTTCTCCGGACGGACGCCTGTTTTCCTGTGCGCAGCTCACGACGGACGGGGCGGACATCCAGACGAGTATCGTTTTCTATAATTTCGGCTCCGTCGGGCAGAGCGCGGTGGATAACGCGGTCGGCGGATACAACTATGCGTCGGAGGTTTTCCCTTACCTTGCGTTTCTTAACGACAGCACGATGATCGCGGTGTCTGACTCGCGGATTTCGTTTTTCAGCGGAGAAGATGTACCGCAGAGCATTGCGGACGCCTTTCATCCGGCTGAGCTTCAGGATGTGCGGACAGGGGACGGATACTGTGCACTTGTCTTCCCGGACACGACCGGGGAGGAGTTGAGCGAGCTTGATGTATACAACGCACAGGGCAAGTGCACAGGGACCATCAAGTTCAGCCTGGAATACACAGGCATCAAAATCAGTGGCGGTCTGGTAATTATCTACAACAGCGAAAACATACTGGTCTACAATGTGAACGGAGAAGAGCGGTACAGCGGGAGTTTTGGCGTAACCGTGAATGACGTCGTGCCAACGGGACACGCGAATAAATATGAACTCATCACGGATTCGGATGTGGAGACGATGACATTCCGGTGAACGGCTGAAGGAAACGGAATGGTTTTATTTTACGAAATTATTCTCATGATCATTGCGATTGCGGTCCTCATGGGATTCATGACACACGGGTTCAAAAAAGGAGCGGCGGCAGAGATTTCTTCTCTGTTCTCGGTCCTTTTTGCCCTGCTCATTCTCTATCTCCTTACCACAGCATGGAACAACTTCATGACAGAGCATCTTGGGGCGATTTTCTCGACGATCCTCATGATCGTCATCGTTGTACTTGCCTATAAGCTGCTTCATATATTCTTTGCCGGCATCAATATCCTTGCCAAACTCCCTGTCATCAACTGGCTTGACAAAGGACTCGGGTTTGTCGTTGGCATCATCGAGGGATTTGTCGTTCTGTATATCCTGGAATATCTCCTCATTCACTACCTTCTTGCGTGAACTGCAGGGCCGCTGCTGTTCTTTTTTCATTTTTTCCTTTTTCCCTTTTCGTCTGTTTTATATTTATACCCCGCTGAGGCAAAATCCGCGGATGCGGTTTTGCCGAATGCGGCAGCCGGTGCTTCAGCACCGATGCTGCGGTTTGAAAGTCCTGCATCAGCAGGACTTTCAAACTTGCTCCGCTTATTTCAATTAATTTTCTGTCTCATCCGATACGGATTTTGCGGATTGACATACAACATTTAGACATATGTAATTTGCGGACCGCGAGACCTTGCGCTCTGATCAAAAATGGCCGAAAACCCGCGTAAATACTGACAATTCTGAACTTGAAAATTGGTCGGATTTTCTGTTGCTTTTGAAAAAAACCGATGTTATAATGCGAATCACCGCTGAGAGAGCGGGACAATTTAAGGACATCGGATCACAGTCACAGCATTTGATTCTGCGGAAGCAGAAAAAAGGAATAAAAAAGTTGTTGACAGACAGAAATACAGATGATATGATGTCTGAGTTGCGTCTCCCAAGGAGATGCACAAAGAAAGGGACCTGTCCTGCAGGCCCGCTGGTGAAAACCAGAGCAGCGATTTGACAGACGAACAGAAATGCAACCCTGAAGATT
>Ga0256406_1004487_pt1 | contig 15907 bp, 9 predicted proteins | sample RumenRJG_03DNA_FD_185986 | JGI IMG/M metagenome (GOLD analysis project Ga0256406, IMG submission 185986) | Bovine rumen microbial communities from Lethbridge, Alberta, Canada - RJG_03 | ecosystem: Host-associated > Mammals > Digestive system > Stomach > Rumen | place: Canada: Alberta | collected... | reverse complement strand
AACCGTTATTAATTTGCGTGATTAAATTATAGCACGCCAAAGATACAAAAATGTATTACGAAACAACCAACAAAAAAACTTTGCTCCAAATCCATGTTTTCTAGGGCCATGTGCACCTCACAAACTTTAAAAAGTAGTGAACATTTGTTTTACTGCACAAAAATATAGTAAACCTAGGGAGCTAGTCAGGCCCTTTTGTATCGCCGAAGTCATGCTTCGGCTGTCAAAATGAAAATTCTTGCACGAAACCTACGCCTCTAGAACTACTTCAAAATCACGTTTTTCACACTAACTAGATAAATTTACCAAAGTTCGTAAGTATAGCCTTCAAAACTGAAATACGAGAAATCTTGCAATGAGTCCGGAACATCTATTCGGGACCTGCAATGCAAATTGCAATCCGCCGACAATTGGGATTCCGCCAAATTCACAGATAACGTATCGCCAGAACGTTCAAACAACAAATTGGCATTGGCGCCACAATATTTATCTTGCCAATACTCAATTTGAACAGAACCGTCACTACCTTCAATCGGAAGGGCCTTTTTGAGACTATCCGCCCCCTTTTTCAACAACACCTCTGTCCGCGCCAGACATTCGTAAATCGTAATGGTCGGAACTTTCTTATTAGTCCTTGTTTCGGCCTCCCTAGTAGAATCCAAGTCGACTTGAACAGGCGGCTCACAAGAAATCATTACAACACTTGGCGGGGGGCACACTCCCGACTCCCGTGTATGAGTTCTTACGACATTACCGTTTTCTATGTAGACCGTATCTGGACAACAGGCTCCAGGATTATAGTAGACGCCATCAGACGAGTAAGCATCCGACCATGGATAAGCAAATGACGAAGACGATTTCTGAGATTCACCTGGCTGCGGGATTGCGCCTGCACTAGACTGCGGACTCGCACTTGATGCAGGAATTTCACCAGCACTTGACGAAGATTTCGCGTCGGACGTTATAATCCCAGGATCTTCGCTGACAGCCGAAGGCGAGCTCGATTTGTCATCAGAGCAAGCCGAAAATAGAATTACAAGACAAAACAGCGCCCCAAGCGCAGTCCATATTTTCTTCTTCATATTCCTCCCTCCCCAATGGGGTTACCCCTAATATATAAAAAACAGGCTCCCCGAATTAACGAATCGTTAATGGAGAGCCCCCGCTAATAAAATTCTAGATTCCGCATTCCTTGAGTGCCGAAAGGGAACCGGAAGAATACGCCCTCTTGATGCATTCCGTAATGGAGTCTACCAGGTCCTGGACTTCCTGGGGAATTTCAATTTCTGAATCATCATCTTCTTGGATATCTTCATCTTCTTGGGCGACCATATTCGCCTTAATGATAGAATCCGCTACCGCCTGAGCAATGGAGTCGGCAAAGGCCCGTTCCTTCTCCCTGCGTTCTTCGGCTTTTTTGTAAACCTTCGCAGGGACGCGATTCAGTTCAACACCGTTCTTGCTCACGACCTTGACAAGGCCGTCATGAATCCCGTAGTAGAACGCAGAAACGCTACAAAGGTTAAAATCGCTTTTAGACGCATCAAATTTCAGAACATCGTAATACGTGGAATCGCCGACCTTGAGGGAATCCACCATTTTCAGTGTGTAACCATCTTGCGTTACTGGGAACACAGGTTCATAGAAATAGATTTTCCTATCCTGGCTCGGATGGCAGGAAACAACAATGGTTCCTTCACCAGCATCGGGAAGCGCCTGCAGCTCGATATCGATGGCAGACGCCACCGCCTTGGCGGAGTAAACCAGTTTAGGGTGATCCTTTTCACCGAAGTCGGCGGACTGATTTAATTTATCTACAAACTTGACGGAATCCGCCAGATATATGACAGAATCCTTGCTGAAACCTTTTTCGCCATCCAGTAAAACCTGAATGCCGCTAGCAGGTTCAATCTTGTAAATTTCGCTACTGTCGTCACCACCGCAAGCCCAAAGCAATGCGCCAACCGCAAGGAGAATCAGCTTATTCTTCATTAGTCCTCCTCATTGATAGCGATATAACTACCGTCTTCCAATTCGATTTTCAAGATACCATTCTTTGTCTGGTAGTACAGCTTAGCATCTGACGAGACCATTTCCCCCCGAGCTCCCTTTATACGTCCTTCACTTACGGCAACATCCGTATAAGTGACACCATTCACTTTCAAGGTATCAATAAAGGACGAGTCCGCTTTACCTGTAAAGGCAAGGGGATTCTTGAGCGTAAAGAGGTATTGGCCGAAACGGACTTCCACTGCATCACGATTCAGCTTGTCCTTTTCATCGAAGTAGAACGAAGGCGCTTCGGCAGAAATCGAAATGGAATAGATGGGATAGGCCGATTCCAGCAACGTGTTCATACGCCTTAAGCAGAAGGTTTCATCAATGTACTTATCCCTACTGACAACCGTGAGAGAAAACAGGTAACCATCCGAATGCCTGTAAGCAATCGTTTTTCCCTCTTTGTAATCGCCAAAACTCTCTTGAAAGCCTTCAAATTCCGCCACATCTGCACATGTCTGGCTGTAAGAGGGTGGAGGAGAATCAACCTCGCCACAGGCGCTGAATAGTCCTAGGGAAGTGAGCAAAGAAAGAAATATTCCAGAATACAGTTTACTCATATAACATAATGTACATTTTTTTTGCTCACACCGGGGCCCTTAATGATGCTATGCCCTTGCGCAACCGGTTCCAGAACAATCCGCTGAGGAATGCTATCTACCACCGATTCCACATGGGTAATGATTCCGAGCATTTTCCCCTTGCTTTCCTGAGCACGCAGGCAATCGAGTACATCATTCAGTGTATCGGAATCAAGCGTTCCGAAGCCCTCGTCCATGAACAAAGAATCTACGCGAACGTTACGGCTCGCATATTCTGCAATACCCAGGGCGAAGGCGAGACTGACCAGGAATTTTTCACCACCCGAAAGGTTACTCGTGCGGCGGGGTTCGCCAAAGAAATCGTCCTTGACGCAAAAGCCCAATTCTCCCGACATGACCAACTGATAGCGATCCTTCATTTGCAGCAGTTGCCTGTTGGCAAGTTTCAAGAGCGATCTGAAAGTAAGTCCCTGTACAAAGGTTACAAAGTCGCTACCATCCGCCTTTCCGAACCAGGTTCTCATGACATTCCAACGGTTAAATTCAGCCAATTTGTCATCGAGAACCTTACGCAATTCAGCTAATTGCTTTTGCTGTTTGTTGTAGGTGCGTATCGCCTCTTGAATCGCACCCGATTCCTGCTGCAATTTCTTCAGTTCTTCGTCGGCGGTTTTCTTTTGCGTTTCAAGTTCCTGCATCGGCGTCGCATCTTGGCTTTCGGACTTGACCTTTTCCAATGCGTCAAGAGCATCGCGATGCGATTGTCCGCAAGCAACCAACGCTTCGGCAATTTCGGCACGACGGAGCAAAAGGGCGGCAAACTCCTTTTCCGGCAACGCGAATTTCAAAAATTCCTCTTCGCTTGCGATGTTCTTCGAGGCTAGTTTCTCCGCAAAATCAGTCTCTGTCCGAGTCAATTCTCCGGCAAGTTTTTGCAAGGACTCTTTCGATGCCGAGAGGCGTGTCGAAAGGGTGTTGCGGTTATTTTCAATCTCGCGGAATTTCTTGTCCGCTGCATCAAGGTTTTCACACGCGGTTTTCAAATCCGTTTCGGCCTTGTCAACCGCCTCTTGGACATTCTGTTCGCCAAAGATTTCGTAGCGACGTTCCTGAAGCTCTTTGTGGCTATCTAGCGATTTTGCGAAGGATTCTTCCTCGATTTTCAGCTGCTCTTTGGCGCGGTTAACCGTCTCGATACCATTCTCGTAACGGCTCCTAACGATTTTCAAGTCATTAGAAACCTGATCCAATTCCTTTTTCGTCGCATCAAACGCGTCACGGCGACTTTTCAAATCCGCCAACTGCATAGCAGCATTCTTGCTATCAAATTCCAGCCAAGGTTTCCAAAGCGCAGAGACCTCTTCGATAATGGTCTGAGCCTTTTCACACGACTTTTGCATCAGTTCAGACGCATTCTTTTCGTCGGATTCAGCCTGGATTTTCTTGTTTTGCAAATCCTGCAGCTTGGCATCGGCAGTCTGAATTTTACTGTTCAATTCGCGCACCTTGGCAGCAACATCTACCGCACGGGATTCATCTTCTGTCACAGCCACCGATTCGCCATCACAAGCCGGGTGTTCCCTGGAGCCACAAACCGGACATGGCGCACCATCTTCCAGGTGCTTTTGGATAATATTTGCAAGCACCAACACATCGTTACGGAACAATTCCTGCAGTTTATCATCCAAAGAATGGCGGTCACCTTGCGTCCTTTCCAACTCCACTTGGAAATCAGCAATCATCTGCGTCGCTGCGTTTTTCGTCTTTTGCGCCGACGCATACTCCTTTCGAGTGGACTCCAGTTCCTTCACCTGCAATTCGCTTTTCGGCAAGACATCCTTGAGCGATTCGTCTTCCACAGAATCGGCAACTTTCTTCTGGAGATCCTTCTCACGAGTCTCGAAAGTCTGCATTTCCAAAAGGGACTTCGCCTGTTCATCTTGCAGGAGCTTCAATTGACGCGTCGCCTCATCGCGGCGTTTCCCTGCCATTTTCAGGTTTTCCGACGCACCCGCAATTTTCACATCGAGCGAACGGACCTCGTCCCAGAGGGTGCGATGTGACAACACGAATTCATCCGCCACATTTTTCGCCGTCTCGGCAGCAGCCTTGATTTCACCCTGTTTCGTCAGGGCATTTTCAGCCTCGGCGAGCGAATTTTGCAAACTATTCCTTTCTTTTTCTAACGAAACCTTGTCTACTCGCCATTTGCGTAGCGTCTGGTAGAGCGGGCTACAATCTTTGGCCTTTTCGGCTTGTTGCAAGCGCAATTCACTTTCGGCAAATTGGGTCTTGTCGTCATTTGCCTTCTGCAATGCCGCTTCAGCTTTTTGCAATAGCGCCTGTTTTTCATCCAAGTTCTTGTGCCACGCAAGCAACGAATCAATGCGGCTGCGTTCCTTGAAAATTTCAGATTCCCGTTGCTGAAAACCGGAAAGTTTTTCCTGTTGTTCCGCTATTTGTTCGGCGCTAGGAATTGAATCCGCCAACGTACCGAGATTTGATTCGGCTTCATCCTTCGCTCGCTTACTTTCGGACCAGTGTTCCGACACCTTCACCGCGATGCGGCGGTACTTTTCCATACCGTTCAGCTTTTCCAGAATTTCGGCACGTTCCTTTTCGTTACATGTCAGGAACTTGCTAAATTCCCCCTGCGCAAGCATAATAGAGCGGCAAAATTCAGAATAATCCAGCTGGATAATTTTCGTATTCGCCTGAGCCAACTCTTCGCGAGAACCCGTCTTGCCGTCAAAAATTCTTTCATCGGGACGATCGACACTATAGACCAAGCCCTCGGCTGGCTGCAACTGACCATCGACACGGTCGCGGCCCTTACGCTGCGACCACCGAGAAACGAAAGTTCCCTTTTTGCACTGGTAAGTCACCTGGGCAAAACAGTTGCCCTTGTCGGCTGTCATGACACCGTTTCCATCGTTGCCATAAATCTTTTCTTGTCGCGGAGTTCGTCCGTAAATAGCAAGCGTAATCGCATCGAGAATCGACGTCTTGCCCGAACCAGTCTGTCCGCTAATCACGAAACGGTTACCCGCCTGCGCATAAGAAGGATCCGTAAAGTCGATTTCCCATTTGCCCGCGATACAGTTGATATTTTCGAATTCAACCTTCAGGATTTTCATTACTTGCCCTCCTTGCTATCGCGTTCAGCTTCTTCTAGGACCTGCTCAAAAAGCGGCAGGAATTCGGCATATTGGGCTTCAATTTGTTCATCGGCTTCCTTGAGACCAGCCTGTTTCATCAACAGCAACTTGAAAACATCACGTTCATTGGGAATTTCGACCCCTTCGTTGGCGTCGTCGGTAAAATCAGCAGCACACAGCGCACCTAATCGATTCGCCTTCCAGCTGACAACCTCGTAGGATTCCCCCTCAAGAATATCCTGCAGTTCCGCATGTACGTTCACAGCAGGATTGTAATCGTAAAGAATTTCCACCTTCACGGGATGTGCCTGCGGAAGGCTACGCAGCGCCATCAATTGGCTCCGAATCTCGGCGACAGAACCCTTGATCCGACGAAATTCGAAATACGGGGGCACCACGACTTTTCGCACCTGCGGCACGCCCCCTTTTTCCAGCTCCACCTGCAAAATATGGTGAGGAATTTCCGCTTCATCGAAACCCAACACAAACGGCGATCCGGAATAGCGGATCTTCGGATTTTTAGCCACCATGGTGGTATAATGAATATGTCCCAAGGCCACGTAATCAAAACCCTCCGGGAAAACCGACACCGGAATAGTCCCCAGATTACCCACAATATCGCGCATGCCGTGTTCTTTGGCATCGCTACCATTATCGTTGTCGGGGCGGCCTTCCAGTTGGGCTGCATACAGGTGACCCGTGGCCAAAACCGGAATAGGGCGACCATCGCGAACTTTCTCGGCAGCCTCATAAACCGCCTTGTACAACCCCTTAAATGTATTTTGGGCAAAATCCGCTACATCTTCGGTCTTAAACCGGCGCAACTCCATTTCGCGCACATAAGGGACGGCGGCACTGACGCCAATCACATTGCCCGAGTCATCTTTCAATTCCTTGACCAGATCCTCGACTGGGCGGTCTCCAAGGGAACCCACCATCTGGATATTGAGAGCCTCCAGCAAATCACGAGGAGCATCCAGCAAGGCACCCGAATCATGGTTGCCACCCACCAAAACGATATTTTTACAGCAAGTATCCAACAAAGAGGCCAAAAAACGGAAATAAAGACGGCGTGCCTCCACGGAGGGGTTTGTCGTATCAAAAATATCGCCCGCCACCACAAGGCATTCTGCACCAAATTCCTCAATACGTTCCTTGAGCCAATTCAGGAACAGCTTGGATTCTTCTAACCTATCGATGTCATGCATCGAATTGCCCAAATGCCAGTCGGCTGTGTGTATCAATTTCATACCCCAAATATACTATCGCAAACCTGACACAAAATGTCAAGTTGGAAAAACACCCCGTCAAAAAACTACAAATTACATACACAAACGTTCACCAAAACATACCTTTCACTTTCAAAAAAGTACGTTCATTTTCCAGTGTTAAACACCGTCTTACAGAAAACGGTCTAATCCATTGTCAGACAACAAGTTACGCATTTGTTTTCGAAAAATTTTCCAGACTGAATTCTGCATATTTTCTATAATTATGGGCAAGTTGATCAAGAGACCGACGACATTTTTCGGAACAGCCGCCTTCGCCACGGCTGTTGTTGGCGCCATTGCCCTTGGCGTCTGGTCTCTGCATGCTCTTTTGGAACGCTTCCTGTCCACACCGCATACCGTTGCAGGGGTTACCATTAGCCCCTATGGACACAGGATGGAAGACCTCCTTACCCACCACTTTGATTCTATTCGAGTTTCTCTTGAGGGTACCGACATAAAGGTCGCAAACCCCAATCTCGAAATAACCATCCTCGGAGAACCCAAGGGGATCAACCTGCAATCGGATTCGGTCATAGCCGAAATCAAAATTCCAGAAGAAAGCGCCCCGGAAAAAAAATCCGGCGAAATCCCCCAGTTCCCAGAAAAGCTGAAATTTCCACTCCCTGTACAAATCGATGTCAAAGAAGCCCGGGTGTCCCTTTCGGACGGCAAGAGCTGGCAAGCAAGCAATGTCCATCTAGAAAACCGCGGAGAAAAGGCTCTCTCAGCCAGAGCGAACAATATCAGCGGCGATTACATTTCGACACCGGCCAATTTCAAACTCGACGCCGATTTCAGTAACGACATTATCAAGGTGTCCGGCAAAGTCAAGACCTCAAAGGATTCCGTGGTCTTGAACGTGGAAGCCCCCAAAAACAATCTGGGACGCATCAAGACCAAAACAGACTTGACCATAGACAATCCCAAGGATTGGATTCCGGCAGAACTTCCCACCGCCGTTCCCACAATCGGAAAAGTCAAGGTTAGCGCCAATGCCAACATTGACTTGCAAAAGAACCGCACCACCTATAAAGCCCACATCAAGACCCGCGTAGGAGCCTTCTGGCCGCTACTGGCCGAAAACGTGACCGTTGACCTCTCCGGCGATATGAACAATATCGAAGCCGACGTTTTGCTCCAAAACGACGAAGGCGGAAGCATCCAGCTCAACGGAACCCTGGACAAAGAAATGAACGCCTTCTTTAGCGGGCGCGTGAAGCACATGAGTGCCCAATTCGGCCCCCAGATGATGCCACTCGACATGGAAATCAGATCGGGCGAACTCTACGACAAGGAACTTACCGTTTCAGTCGAAACAAGGCAAGGCACCTTGGTGGATGCAGTCATCAACTTTAAGGATTCCCTATCCCTTACCTTTACCGGAGACATTTCTCCCTACGAACCATGGGCCCTAGACTGGACACAAGGCAACCTGACCCTGGGCGCCCGTTCCAAAGTCTACGGATCTTTTGACGGACGCTCCCTCAAGATTCTCGCTAAGATCAATTCCATCATCAACGCATACCACATTGCAGCAGACTCCCTGCAAGTCTCGCTGGACCTCAACAGCAAGGGAATCGATTTTTCGAACGGAACGATCTACACTCCCGACGAGACCTTTGATTTTGACGGCGATGTCAAATGGAACGACGAACACCCCCATACCTCCTGGAATGTCAGACAGCAACACGGCGGCAAGGCCTCGGCCTACATCCATATAGGCGACACCATCGCCCTCGATGTAGAAGCAGACAAGGTCATCTTCGAGACCATCCCCTTCTCGGATATTAAGCTCGGAAGAAACATCCGCGGAATGGTGAGCGGAGAATGGCATCATGACTTCGACAACCGCATCGGAAAACTGGATGTTACCGTAGATGGCGGCATGGACGCCTTTAACGTAAGCCTAGAGACCTCTATCCGCGAAGACGGCGACACGATGTTCATCGACAACTTCAGGGCAATCCACAACAAGAACTCCGTAACAGCATCCACCGTATTTATCTTGCCCAACGACTCTAACCCCGACTTTAAGCCAACCACCTTCTTGCCGATACAAGTCCTGTTCGCCAACATTTCGTCCCATGAATTCAGTATTCCCCTTTTGCTAGAAGGCTTTAACGATAGTACCCTTACCTCGGGCATGCTGAACGGCGACCTCACCTACAACCAAGGCAACAAGCTCATCGGAAACCTGAACTTCACCGATATCAATTTCCGAAAGATTCCGCCGGAACTATTCAACATCCGCAAGCTCAACATCTTTGCCGAGAACGACAAGATCGAACTCAATTCTTACCTGGACATTGGCGGCGGTGGCTGGACCGGCAACACCCAGGTAATTATCGACAACGTCTTTAGCGACAAGCGACATGTCAGTTTCTCTCACGGTAGCGATAACGGCGGGACCCTCTGGGCCGAAGGCTTTATCGACAACGATTTCGTATTCAAGGGCACTGTAGATGCAAACGGATCCTGGTTCATCCCGGGAACTGTCAGCGAAATCAAGAACACCGACTTGCATGTGGACATTGCAGCTGATTTGCGAAAGGGACTTACCGGAATTACCGCAGACATGAGTCTGGACTCCACCATTTACGAACCGCCCAAGACCAAGGTGCAGTTCCCCATTTACATGCGCGGCCATATAGAAAACGGGTTGCTCAACATTTACGAAGGCAGGACCAAAAACGAAAACGACGAAGTCATTTCGGGCACATTGCAGTTCAACCTGGATAGCATGAAGTTGGATTCTATCAACGTGCATTCGGACAGGTACTCCATCAAGACCGCCTCCCACTACCTTGTGCTGGAAGACATCAACAGCACCATGACCGACAGCGAAGAGGAACTGCTGATTACCGCCAACATTCCCAAGATTTCGTATAAGTTCAACAATTCCCTCTATGGAGAAGCCGAAGCCATTGCCCGCGGAAACATCGGTTTCAGCATTCCGCACAGCCAAGAAGGAATCATCAGGAACAACACCATTACAGGCGACATTTCTATTGACAAGATGGTTTTTTACAGAGAAGTGGATATCGACGTGACGCCGACAGCCCTCGACAAGTACCTGACCATGTTCAACAATTTTGTGGCCAAGTTGCGCAAGAGCGGAAGCCAGGAAGAAAAACTCTCGGCTTCTAGCCCAATCAACCTTTCCATGCACATCAGCGACTCGCAAATGGACTCCATCGCCATAGTAACGCCATTCGCCACCTTCCCCTTCACCGTAGACATCAGAATACTGGGCAACACTGCAAGGCCTCTTTTGCGCGGAGATGTCACCAACACAAACAGCGGCTTTATTGGCGTCAAGGACATTTATGAATTCGAACTGAACTCCTTCATGATTTCTTGGAACGACGTTCCCTGGCAAAAGGGTGCTGTAGATGTTTCAAGTAGCCAAGAACTTCCCTACTGCTCCGAAACCAACGAAACAGACAAAGAAACTTGTCCCATCAACTTGGATGTACAAGGAACCATTTCGAACTTGCAGGCCAAGCCCTCTTCTAACTGCGGTACAGAAGCTTCTACCGCAGCCATTTACTACAACATTTTGTTAGGATGTATCGCAAACGATAACGGCGAAGAGGCAGACTGGAATAAAATCGCCGGCAAGGCAATCGGAAAGGTAATTACCACAACCGCAAACAAGACCCTTGGCGGTGACTACATCGGCGATATCGACATGAAGGTGATGTTCTTTGACAACAACACGACCAGCGACAAGGACTCCAGTTATTTCAAGATTCCGATTTCTCTGGACCGTTGGGTAAAGAACTTGAGCTTAATCTTCGGCTATACCCAGGACCAAAGCGAAAGCCCCACGTACGATCAATCTTTCCAGTTCGGCGTCAATTACACTCTGCCGGTATTCCAGGAAGACGTTTACTCTCACGAGAATCACCTGTCGCCCACCCTGTACCTGAACGGCATGCTGACATCTAAGCAATACTTGACCAGCACTGGCGCCGGGAGCAATGACCGTCTGGAAAAGAACGTCGGTGTCAACTACGTGTACCGATTCTGGAACCCCTGTCTACTGGGCATTGGACGATGCGAATCCATTGCACCGTCTTTAAAGCAAAAGGAGGATTCTAAATGAAAAAGATCCTACTCCTTCTTTTAGCCCTGACCGTCTTTAGCTTTGCCGAAGAAGACAAACACCCTTGGTATCTAGACATCAAGGGAAACAAGGCATTTTCGAATTACCAGCTAGAAGAACAGCTTGACATTCCCGAAGAATTCGGCAAAATGGATACCACCAAGCAAGACTTCATGATGCGTCTTTCCCTTGAAAACATCAAGGCCCTTTACTACTCCCGCGGTTACTACAGTCTCAGCTTGACGATGGACATTCAACGCAACTATGTCGCCCAGGACAGTTGCATTCGAGGCTACTACATTACCATTCGCGACGGCGAACGTTACCGTTTTAACGGAGCAAAACTAATTGTTCCCGAAGACCGCAAAGTTGAAATCGACGTATCCAAGTTAAACATCGCCCAAGACCACCTTTACAACCAAGAAGACATCGCCGAAGACATGGAAGATATCCAAAAGGCTTACCGCCGCGAAGGATACCTACACACCACCCTTTCTTCCATCGAAAGAATCGATACCACGCAAAAAAAGATCTATGTCGAAATCACCATCGAGCCCGGCGCAAAAGTTATCATGGGCAACATGGTCTCTTACAGCCACCGAACCAAAGACAAGCGCAACCACAACATTGCCGTTACAGAAACGGGGCTTACGGACACCGCATGGCTTTCGAGCCTGTGGAGAATTCCCGAAGGCGAAATCATTGACGGTAACCAGTACAACACCTTTAGAAACAAGCTTTTCTCCACGCAGCTGTTTACCCAGATCAAGATGAGCGATTCCCTGAGGGAAGACGGTCTTTCGGATGTTTACCTGAACGTGACTGAACGCGTTCCCGGCGAAATGCGCTACGGTTTCTTCTTTGAAGAAATTTATGGATTCGGAGCCCAGGCCTCGGCCCGGCACAAAAACTTCTTCGGACGACTCCATGAATTTTCGACCAGCGCCCAGATTGCCCAGCACAAGCAAGAAGCATCTATCGGCTACGCGAACCCGCTCCTGTTCGGAACCTCCTTCAGTTTCATTCCTACGGCTATCCGCTTTGAAGACCGCTTTACGCTGAACCACGAAAAAATCAACCCGCCGGCCTACCCCGACAGCCTCGAAGAACGTTACGAAGTCATCAACCGTGCTGACCTGACATTCGGCATTACGAAGCATATCCGTTTCCGCGGCACATTCGATACTCGATACGTGAACAAGAACGAAGACAAGTTGTTCAAGATTAAAGGTGAAACCGCTCTCACGTTCGACTACACCGATGACTATTTCAACCCGACAACGGGTATCCGACTTGCCCCCACATTGGGCGCCGGTACAAACTGGAGAGCCAACTTTCAAAACCTCACCATGGTGGGCGACCCCTACTCTTACGGTGAAATGACCGTCAACCTTTACCACCCCCTATTCTGGACGTTTAACGGAGCCGTTAGCGGAAGCGTCGGTAAGTTCTTCGCAAAGGCCCTTGAAGATGACGCCAGAATCTTCTACCAGGGCGGTACACGTTCTGTGCGCGGTTACAGATTCCGCAGTATTTTCGCCAGCGACACCACTTACGAAAATTCCACTGACGATGAAGGCAACGATGTCATAGACACAGTCATCAACACCGGCCTCACACCGCTTTATTTCAGATTCAACGAAGAAATCCGCTGGACTCTGCCGTGGAAATCTTGGCAGCGCTGGCAGATTGTGCAATTCTACGACTGGGCGAAAGTCACCGATAGCGAAAATTCCAAATACACCGAAAAAGAACGGGAAAGCTTCGGCTTCGGTATCCGTTACCGCTGGCAGTTCTTGACATTCCGCCTGGATTATGCGTTCAAGAAGGATTTGACCAACTGGAATTTGGAAAGCTTCGGCTGGGGCAGATTCGCCTTTGACTTGTCGCAGACGTTCTAGGCGCCGACCGTCTCCCGATAAATATTCGCGAGGTTCGATGCGGCAGGCACAACATTCGCTTTAATTCCGGCGGCAGCGAGGGCTGCGCGGATTTGCTCTAACGATGCCGAAGTGTCCACCCTGAAAGTTGCGGATTCGCCGGCAAGATCGTCGACACGCCCGCTTTTCAAGAGTTGCCCGCGGTCAATGATCGCGTAGTCCGTCGCTTCTTCTTCCATTTCGGCCAAAATATGCGAACACACGATAGCGGTTCCGCCCTCGTTTTTGCGCCAGTCGGCAAGCAGGCTCCACACGGTTTCACGCGCCATCGGGTCGAGATTCGCCACCGGTTCATCCAGAATCAAAAGGCGCGGGCTCGGAGCCATGGCACGCAGCAATTGCACCTTCTGGCGGTTTCCGAGCGAAAGTTTGCCCATGCGGGTTTCGTGGTTCGGCAATTCCAGTTTTTGCGAAAGCAACTTGATGCGCTCGCGGGCAGCAGTTTCATTCCATGCAGAATTGCGCGCCGCATAAAATCCAACGAAATAATCCACGTATTCCGCAATCGAAAGTTTGGGGTAAATGCCCGGATTTTCAAGCAAGATTCCGCAAGCAAGAGGATTCAAGAATCCGTTCTTGCCGCGCAAGCCGTCTGCAATTTCAAGCAATCCCGCGAACTTCGAGAACCGCCCACATAAAAGTCGCAAAAGTGTAGTCTTGCCCGCCCCATTCGGGCCCAGCAACGCAAAGAAACTCCCCTCGGGGATTTCAAGTTTTACCGAGTCAAGCGCCTTATCCGACGCACCGGGGTAAGTAAACGAAACACCTTGGACCTTAATCGCAAACATAAGGTCAAATATAGAAAAAGCCCCCGGCTTTGAACCGAGAGCTTTTAAATGATTTTCGCGAGCGGTTATTCGTGAGCCTCAAAGCCACAAGCGTTAAGCTGTGGCGGAGGCGAGAGCGAGCGCTCTGGGTACGTACTTGTACGATTGGGCGCGAGCGGTTATTTATACAACGGGTGCTTCTTGCAGAGAGCCACGATTTCTTCGCGGATCTTGGCGAGAGCGGCATCGTCGTCCTTAGCCTTCACGCAGCGGTCGATGATGCGAGCCACTTCGCGGGAGTCTTCTTCATCGAAGCCACGAGTCGTGATAGCGGCAGTACCGAGACGGACACCGGACGGATCCATCGGCTTGCGCGGATCGAACGGAATCGTAGAACGGCTGCAGGAGATGCCGACCTTTTCCATAGCCACTTCGGCTTCCTTACCGGAAACGCCCTTGGAGGTCATGTCGACCACGATGAGGTGGTTGTCGGTGCCATCGCTGATGACCTTGTAGCCGAGCTTCTGCATTTCGGCGCAGAGAGCCTGAGCGTTCTTGATGACGTTCTTGGCGTAGGTCTGGAATTCCGGCTGCAGAGCTTCGAGGAATGCAACGGCCTTACCGGCGTTCACGTGGTCATGCGGACCACCCTGCATACCCGGGAACACGCCCTTGTCGATTTCCTTGGCCAAAGAAACTTCCTTGAGTTCGCCCTTCACCATCTTCTGGATGGTGCGGTCCTTGCACATGATGATAGCGGAGCGCGGGCCACGGAGAGTCTTGTGGGTGGTGGTCGTCACGATGTCGAAGTACGGCACCGGAGATTCGATAGCCTTACCGGCAATGAGACCGGCAATGTGAGAAATGTCAGCCATGGTGAGCGCGCCCACTTCGTCGGCGATTTCCTTGAAGCGCTTCCAGTCGAGGTTACGGCTGTAGGCAGAGAAACCGGCGAGAATCATCTTCGGCTTTTCGCGGAGAGCGATTTCGCGAACCTTGTCCATGTCGATGCGGCCCGTTTCCTTATCGACTTCGTACTGCACGAAGTTGTAGAGCATGCCGGAGAAGTTCACCGGATGGCCGTGAGAAAGGTGTCCACCGTGGTCGAGCTTGAGGCCGAGGACCTTGTCACCCGGTTTGAGGACGGCGAAGTACACGGCAGCGTTGGCCGGAGAACCGGACAGCGGCTGGATGTTCACATGGTCGCAACCAAAGAGCTTCTTGCAACGTTCGATGGCCAGAGCTTCCATCTTGTCGATCACTTCGTTACCACCGTAGTAGCGCTTGCCCACGTAGCCTTCGCTGTACTTGTTGGTCAGCACGGAGCCCATGGCTTCCATGACGGCCTTGGAGGTGTAGTTTTCGGAAGCGATGAGTTCGATGCCATATTCCTGGCGTTCGGCTTCTTCCTGGATGATGTTGTAGATTTCCGGATCGGTCTGTTGCAGTGTAGATTTGAGCATTTAGCTACTCCTTGATTTGTACGGCGCAAATATAGCTTTTTAGACGAGAGACCCAAGGCGAGAAACGAAAGATTTTTCTAAAAACAAGCATAAAGTGACGCTATTGGGGGGGGAGGCCTCCCCCTGCTTGCAGCCCCGGCTTATGCGTATGGCCTTCGCGATGTTGTTACCCGCTCAAGGAGCGACCGATCGGCTTTACAGCCTCTCTCTCGCAATCGCCCTCGCTTAACGCTTGGGGCTTATTGCTCACAGACGGAAAATTCCGAGGCTCGTTCGCTTGCTAACAACATTCGCTTCGGCTTGCACGTCATTGCGAGGAGCAAAGCGACGAAGCAATCCATAGCCGAGGCTTCCAGCACCCCCTCTAACGGGCGCTCAGGCGCCGCGCCCGTAACGCCCTGGGCTGCAAATGCCCCTCACGCCCTAATTATTTTGTTTAAATTTTTTGGTTAATTGACTAGTTTTGGGCCAAGGGATTATCGTCGTCCATTACACAACGGACAGAAAAACCATACTTTTTGTAAACAGCTTGTTTAGAAGATGTTGTTAAAGAGCGTGTTGTATATCCAGCCAAAGCTCCCTCATCTGGATATTTATCCG
>Ga0256406_1004486_pt1 | contig 15909 bp, 10 predicted proteins | sample RumenRJG_03DNA_FD_185986 | JGI IMG/M metagenome (GOLD analysis project Ga0256406, IMG submission 185986) | Bovine rumen microbial communities from Lethbridge, Alberta, Canada - RJG_03 | ecosystem: Host-associated > Mammals > Digestive system > Stomach > Rumen | place: Canada: Alberta | collected... | reverse complement strand
TACATTTGTAGCAAGATAGAACTCAGCCCTTTGGGCAGGCTTGTCGTTATGCCTTATGTAATATGTCAGGCCATTGTCAAGCTTACCAACGCGGACTGCCGGATCGTTTGGCAATTGCGGAGCCTCCTGCGCGCCTGCTACGAATGAAGCAGCTGCTAACGCAAAGGCGGATAATAAGATTAAGATTTTTTTCATGTCAAAATAATAAAGTGTTTTATATCTCATTAATGAATCTTGCTATTGAATTGAAGAAGTCAGCACGGTAGAAATAAAGTGGGTCCGACTGGTATTTGTTTTCGATAAAACCATATCCATGGCCGCCGTCAGGGAAGGCATGCATCTCGCAGCGCACCTTGTTATTCACGAGCGCCCTATAGTAACGAAGTTCGTTCTCCGGGGGCACGCCGCCGTCATTCGAACTGAACACTATGAATGTAGGAGGAGTGTCAGGAGTCACTTGCTTATCCAATGAATATCTCTCCAGCAGCTTCTTGTATGCCTCTTTCCTGCTCCCCCACTCAGCGAACGACGACGCCGTTGTGTCTGACGAAGCCTTTCTCGAATTCCATTTGCTTGGACTCCCGAGTAAGTTCTGGAACGAGCCTTCATGAGCCACGCCCTTTTCCGAGGATATCACCGGATACACCAGAATCGAAAAATCCGGCCTGGTGACAGGATCCACATACAGCGTGGAAGCGGTTGCTGCAAGATGCCCTCCGGCAGAGAAACCCATGATGCCAATTTCGTTCATGCCCCATTGCTTCGCATAATGGCGGCAGTAACGGAATGTGTTCTGCACATCTCTCAGCGGCACGTTCCAATGCCCGTTAGGCAAACGATAATTCAGCACGGCTGCGCTTACCCCATGGTCATTAAGCCACTTCGCTGCCATTTTCCCTTCCGTGATGCCTGCAGTGAAAGCATAGCTTCCGCCAGGGGTAATGATGACCATCTTTCCGTTAGGATTCTTAGCGAAATAGAGATCGAAACGGACGCTATCCCCCGTGAAGGAGTGATGCTCATTCCTTGGATTGATTTCTTCCGGCTTATCTAAGCCATTAGATTCGCCAGGGCCCAAGGTGATTCCAAAGATGCCTTCATCGACATTCTGTCCCTTAGGATAAAGCAATATGGTACTGTCTGGATCATAGGAAAATACCTGCTTCTTTGCATCCTGAGCAGCCAGGAATTCCTTGGTATTGTCTGTCAGTCTTAGTTTCAGCCAATTTTCAAGCGCTGCCGAGAATTCTGGCCGGCAAGAGCCTAGATTGTCTTTGAACTTATTCGGATCCAAGCCTATCTCCGGAGTCGTAAATCCCCAGCCATGACCTCCGAAAGGATAAATTTGCAATTCGGCAGGAACCCTCATTTGGACAAGCGAACTGTAAAACTTCAATGAATTCTCGACAGGCACCGTCTTATCGTCTGTGCTCACGGCGATGAATGTCGGAGGCGTGTCCTTGGTAACGTTCAGGTAAGTAGAATACTTAGTGACAAGTTCCTTAGATTGCTCACGGTAATCGTACCATTCCTCAAACGTTAGCTTGTCCCTATCCACCATGTATGGCGGTTCGCCTATCAGGTTATCTTTAGTTCCCTTGTGAGTCACGTTCTCGCTGAAAGAGATGACAGGATATATCAGGATAGAGAAATCCGGCTTGGTGACGGCATCCACGTACATCGTGGAGACCGTGCTTGCAAGATGCCCGCCAGCGGAGAATCCGATGACGCCAATCTGGCTCACGCCCCATTCTTTAGCGTGGAACCTGCAATAACGGAAAGCATTCTGTACGTCTTGAAGCGGAACTTTCCAATGACCGTTAGGCAGGCGGTATTTCACTACGGCGCAAGCTATTCCCCTATCGTTCATCCACTTGGCGAGATAGACTCCTTCATTCCACGTAGACAGGTTGTAATAACTACCGCCAGGACACGATATGACCATGAGTCCGTTCGGGTTCTTTGGCAAATATATGTCAATCCTAGCGCTATCGGACACGTCTGTCAAAAAACCCCATTTCTCAGCCTTTTCGGGAGTCGTTACGCCATTAGACTCAAGCGGGCCTTCCGTTACGTCTATTTCATCTTCTTCGATTCCCTGATCGACGTTCTGTCCCTCTGGATAAAGGTAAATCGTCTTCGTTGGAGCGTAATCGATAGCTATTTGCGAATTGGCCTTCAATTTTTCTTCAACCGGAGACGCCTCTCTGTCTGGATGAACATAAACCTTCGTTCCATCCAGCACGTGGTGACTCGTCTTTGATTTTTTCTGAGCCATCATGTCCGTCCCGGAAATAAAAGAAAGACCCAGAGCAAGAATCGCCAGAAATCTAAATGCAGTGTCTCTCATACAGCTTATAATTTAATTGACCAGCAGCATATAATGGGGCTGATTAGTACAAATATATCCAAAAAACCTTTCAAAAAGAATAAGTCTTTCAAGATTTATAGAATCATGTAACGATTATTTAATGAATCTATTAAATTTGCGATATAAGGATTGCTTATGATAGAAGATTTCAGACTCAGAGTTTTCAAGACCGTCGCAACAAGAGGAAGCTTCACCCTGGCTGCGAAAGAACTAGGAATATCCCAGCCTGCCGTAAGCCAGAACATCGCAGAGCTTGAGAAAAGCCTTGGCTGCGAGCTCTTCATGAGAAATCGCGGCACCGTAACCCTCACTGCCTCAGGGAAAAGCTTCCTTGAATATGCAGACAAGATTCTTTACTGGTACCATGCAGCAAGCAATTTGTTCAGCGAAGGAAGCCAACTGAAGAAAACAACGCTCCGAATCTGTGCCGATACATTCATCTCCGAGGCCATGCTGCCGAAGGTCGTGAATGCGATCTCGGCCGTATCGAAAAATGTCATATTCGATATATTCACCGATAGCGATAAAGAATACGACGTCAGGCTCTCGTGCCATGATGCTTCCAAGCCTCTCTCCTTGATGGAGAGCCGGCTCGCAGTGACTACGTTAAATGCCTCTGCGATGACATCTAATGAGAGATTCTCGCATGCTGAGAGCCTCTTTCAGATTCCAGACGAAGTTTCATTCGCAGTCTGGTCCGGATATTCAGGAGCACTTTCTCCGGACATCGTCTCAAAAGCGAAAATATATTCAGACAGTCCTTCGCTCATCTGCGAGAAAGTGTCATCATCTCCTCTGACCATAGGGATTCTGCCAGAAAGGGCTGGCAGCGAAAAACTGCTGAGGCTTCCTATCATCTTTGATGCCCTGAAAACAGATATTCTCATGGAAACGTCAGAAACCCTAACAGACGATGCCTTAATAGGTCTGATAAAAAAATCTTTATGAGACATAAAAATAAATATTTCTGTTTCTTTTACTTTTTTACATTAAAATAGCTCATATTTGCAAGGTTTTCAGAAAATAGGATTTAGGTGAAATGAAAACTAACTTTTGCAAATTCGAGAAGCTATGAATGTAACAAGCGGGTGGCATGCGGCCATCCTTATCCTCGCTCTGGGAATATGCCAAAGCATTAACCTTTCCGCACAGCAATTCACCGTCAGCGGGCATATCACGGATAAAGCATCTGGAGAGACGTTGATCGGAGCCGGAGCAGCCTGCGGGCAGACTGGAGCGGTGACAAATGAGTATGGGTTCTACACGCTGACCATAAAAGGCGGGAAAGGGATAAGCATTACATATTCTTATGTGGGCTATGACGAGAAGACTGTAGTTTTTGACCTTCGCAAAGACACGACCATAAACGTGGCCCTCACAGCCAATTCCAAAATCACCGAGGCCGTCGTGTCAGCTAAGAAGGAGTCTGGAATACAGGCAACGAAAATGAGCGCAATAGAAATTCCCATTAACATAGTGAAAGCAACTCCTACGCTTTTCGGCGAGGCAGACGTACTTAAAACAATCCAGTTGATGCCTGGGGTACAGGCTGGAAACGAAGGGTTCTCGGGAATATACGTCCGTGGAGGAGGCCCGGATGAGAACCTGTTGCTTCTGGACGGCATCTCGATGTACAATGCCGAACACATGCTAGGCCTGTTCTCCATCTTCCAGCCTGAGGCAGTGAAGAAGGTGACTCTGTACAAAGGCTCTTTTCCGGCGCGTTACGGCGGGAGGATTTCCTCCATAATCGACATTAGGACGAACGATGGAAACATGGAAGAGACTCATGGCACGATCGGGGTCGGGGTGATAAGCGACAAATTCCACCTGGAAGGGCCTATTTTCAAGGGCAAGACATCTTATTCAATCAGCGCCAGGGGGATGCACACAATTCTTTTCGACCCGCTGATACGTCTTGCAAGCAAGTCGTTTTCCGCTGAAGGGGGCACTGTCTATGGCAATTACTATTTTTACGACCTGGATGGAAAGATATCTCACCGATTCAGCAACTCGGACCGCCTATTCTTCAACACATACTATGGCCGTGATGCCCTCCTGGCAAAAGAAGACGAAGACTACACCGATAGCTACGGCTCTTCGTGGAATGACAAATCTTTCATTCGCTGGGGCAATGCCCTTGCATCTTTAAGGTGGAACCACATATTCAATGGCAGGCTGTTTTCCAACGCTTCAATTGCCCTGACAAACTATAGGATGCACATGGGCTATGACAGCAAGACCACAGATGCCTACAGTGATGGCTCCAAGTCCAAATCCAATTACGAGTTCGACTACAATTCAGGGATGCGGGACATTACAGCCATGATGGATTTCGACTACACTCCGAGTCCTCGCCATTCTATTAAGTTCGGCGGGCAATACATCTATCACACGTTCATTCCTGAAACGTATTCCACGAAAGAATCCGAAAAAGCAAACGGGCATGCCGTCACCGACACGTCGTACAGCAACCATTCCGAGAGCCTTCACGGGCATGAGATATCCGCATACATAGAAGACGACTTCACCATCGGGCGTTGGCTGGACCTCAACCCGGGCATTCATTTCGCCGTGTTCAATACACAGGGCAAGTTCTACATGTCTCCAGAGCCAAGAATATCGGCAAAGGTGAATTTCGGGAAAGGACTCAGCACGAAAGCATCATATTCAAGGATGGCGCAGTACGTCCATCTGCTGTCTTCTTCCATGATCACCCTGCCCCTGGACCTCTGGGTGCCAATCACGAAAGAAATCAAGCCTGTGACATCGAACCAATATTCATTGGGACTGTATTACGACAATATTCCAGGCTGGGAATTCTCCATCGAAGGGTACTGGAAAGAGATGGAAAACATTCTGGAATACAAGGACGGCGTTTCTTTCGTCGGCTCATCGCAGGGATGGCAGGATCTGGTGGTGATGGGCAAAGGGCGCGCCTATGGAGTGGAATTTTTCTTACAGAAGACAATGGGGAATACGACCGGATGGATAGGTTACACGCTAGCGAAGAGCGAAAGACGCTTTCCTGGCGGAGAAATCAATTTCGGAAATTGGTTCCCTTACAGATACGACCGCAGGCACAATGTCTCGGTTGTCGTCAATCACAGGTTCTCGAAAAGAGTAGACATGAGCGCCACATGGGTTTATGCCACGGGCGGAACGACTACGATTCCAGAAAGAACCATGACCGTGGAGGGACCTGACGGAACGATCCATCAGGTTAATTACGCTCCTTATAGAAACAATTACCGTCTGCCTGCAAGCCATAGGCTGAACGTGAGCGTAAACATACACAAACAGAAGAAGCGTGGCGAAAGAACCTGGAGTTTCGGCCTCTACAATGCCTACAACAGGATGAATCCGAATTTCGTCTTCGTCAAGCAAGACGACAACTACAATTCAGGCGAGACCTACATCCGAAGGATGAAGCTGAAATCTATAACCATCCTTCCTATAATCCCGTCGATAAGTTATGCTTTTAATTTCTAAGGCCATGAAAATAAACGACATATTCATTTATTCGCTTTTGCTTGTCTCTCTGGCATCCTGCCAAAAAGACATTCCGTACGATTTCGATGCTGCCGAAAACAAGGTGGTAATGAATGCGCAGATACACACAAACGAGGATATTCATGCAGTGTATCTTTCCATCAGCACGTCGCTGTCCATCCAAAAAATAAAGTCTGGAAGCGTAACTTGCTACATCAATGGCAACATGGCAGCAGAAGCGCAGCTTGACACCTCAAAAGATGATGACGATTTCATCCGAGACGAGGCTCTCTACGGTTTCCATGCCGTGGGTTCCGCCCCAAGCAGAACAAGGCAGACGAGATTCGTGTTCAAAGCCAACTTCAAGCCCGGGGATAAAGTCAGGCTGGAATGCACTGCAAACGGCGGGGAATATTCAGCATATTCCGAAGTGATTGTTCCGCAGCCGCCAGTATTCCACGCGGTTGACACGAGCCGCTACTACAACTCCGACGAGAACAGCAATTCTTATAATCGCTGGGTATATAGAATTAGGATAAAAGGCAATGACATCGCAGGAGAAAGAAACTATTTCAGGCTGACAAGCGAATACGACAAGACATTGCACGTGGAATATATGGACGGTGAGGATGAGCCAGAAGACGATGAATCCTACGAGGAGGGGCCGCTCCGCATAGACAGAGGCAAAGATCCAATCCTGTTAGATGGGGCCACCGAAACCGACATGGACATTTCGGGGGCATCAGAGAATTATTACAATGCATTCTCCGATTACCTGTTCAGGGATGGAACTTACGATTTCACGTACCAGGTGCGAGAATCCGAATTCCTGAGTGATAACGGATATGACACCGCTTCCAAGAGGGTAAATCTTACCGCCAGAGTCTACCCTACCTTATGGGGGATCACTGAGGCCGAGTACAACTTTCTGAAAGCCTTGAGCTTGTACCTCTACAATGGGGACGACATCACGTTCACAGGTCCTATCTCAATTCCGACTAATGTAGAAGGCGGACTAGGAGTCGTGAGCATAGCCACGCCATCCAGAGACACAGTCGTTTTCAACCGCACGCTGTACAAGAACCCGAATCTCTAGCAGAAAAGTTCGTGACCCCGGATTCAGTGGCGTGGGATGTCAAATACATCCAGGTCATTGGCCGCATACGACTCTGGGAATATGCTCCTGCACTCGCTCTGAAATAGCGCGATGTCCCTGATTCTGGAAGAATAATGACCGATGACAAGCTTGCCTGCCCCTGCCTCCAGGGCGCATTGTGCCGCCTGGAGCGTGGTGGAATGATATCTTTTGGCCGCCTGGTCGGCATATTCATTGGTATAGGTAGCCTCATGATACAGAAGATCCACGCCTCTCACCCACTCAGCCTCCTTCGGGAACGGGGCAGTGTCGGAGCAATAGGCGAAGGAGCGAGGCTCGAATGGCTTGTAGCCTAATTCTGCGAAAGGCAGCGTTTCTGAGCCGCCGTCAGCATGTTCGCGAATCACGTCTTCTCCCCTCTTCACCGTCCCTATCTCGGTAAGCGAAAGCCCATACTCATCAATTTTCTCCTTCCTGACGTTCATCATCGGTTCCTTCTCTCTGAATATGTAGCCGTACGTTTCTATCCTGTGATTCAGAGGGAAGGCCAGGATTTCAAAGGACTTAGTGGAATATATCACCTCCGGCTCCTTAATATTCAAAGGATTGAACTTTATCTCAAAGAAACTGTCATCCCAGAAATATGATTTATAGAATTTCAAGATAGGCCCGAGATTCGACGGGCCGTATATATTCACAGGAGCAGCCCGCCCTTGCATTCCAAGAGTGGAGAGAAAGCCAAAAATCCCGAAAAGATGATCCCCATGTATGTGAGAAACGAATATGGAATCTATCTTCATCGGAGATATGCCAGCCTCCTGAAGACGTGTCTGCACGCCTTCTCCGCAGTCAATTAAAAAGAAGCGCCCATGTACGCAAAGTACCTGGGCGCTCTGAAATCTTCCTGGAGCCGGCTTGGCCGAGGCCGAGCCTAGCACCGTCAAAGTGAAATTCATATATGATTATTATTCACTTTTCTCAAGCTTGTCTTTGAGGGCAGCAAGCTCGCTGATATCTCCGAGAGTCGTCTTCTCAACATTGGCGTTGATCTTCTTAACGGCCTTCTTCGTGTTCTCAGCCTCACTAGCCACCTTTTCAGCAGCAGCCTCAGAATATGTTCTTACGTGAGAGAGCAGGATTCGGCGTGTGCTTCTGCGAAGTTCAACCACCTTGAATGGCAGGGTCTCACCAGCAGTTGCAGGCTTACCATCTTCCTTGATGAGGTCGCGAGTGAATGCGAATCCTTCGTCATCACCTTCCAGTTTGATGTTAGCTCCCTTGTCAGTCATGGAAGTAATCGTGCCCTCTACGGTAGAGCCGACAGGATATTTTTCCTCAATTGCGTCCCAAGGGTTAGGGGTGAGCTGCTTGTGGCCCAGGCTGAGCTTGTGGTTCGCCTCATCGAAGTCAAGGATCACGACATCAATCTCATCTCCAGGAGAAACGATTTCTGAAGGATGCTTGATCTTGTTCCAAGACAAATCGCTGATGTGGATGAGACCTTCTACGCCGTCCTCAGGCTCCGCAAACACGCCGAAGTTCGTAATGTTGCGAACGATTGCCTTATGAACCGAGCCGATAGGATATTTCTCGCGAATGTTCTCCCAAGGGTTGGCAGTGAGCTGCTTGAGACCGAGAGACATCTTCCTGTTCTCGCGATCGATGGAAAGAATCTGAGCCTCAACCTCATCACCTACCTTAACGAATTCCTGTGCGCTGTGAAGCCTTGGAGACCAGCTCATCTCGGAAACGTGGATGAGTCCTTCTACGCCTGGCTTAATCTCGACGAATGCGCCGTAGTCCTGAATGAGGACGACTTTACCCTTAACGACGTCGCCAACCTTCAGGTCAGGATCCAAGCTGTCCCAAGGATGTGGAGTAAGCTGCTTGTATCCTAGGGCGATTCTCTTCTGCTGAGGATCGAACTCCTTAACGACGACTTTAATCTTCTCGTCAAGATGCACGACTTCCTCTGGGTTTTCGATTCTTCCCCAGGAAAGATCGGTGATGTGGATGAGACCGTCAACTCCGCCGAGGTCTACGAACACGCCATAATTGGTGATGTTCTTAACCGTACCCTCGAGAATCTGGCCTTTCTCCAGCTTGGACATAAGCTCTGCTTTCTGTTTCTCTTGCTCCGCCTCAAGCAGGGCCTTGTGAGAAACCACAACGTTCCTGAACTCCTGATTGATCTTCACGATCTTGAAGTCCATCGTCTGATTGACGAACGCATCGTAATCACGAATAGGCTTGATGTCAATCTGGGAACCAGGCAGGAAGGCCTCGATTCCAAATACGTCTACGATCATGCCACCCTTCGTGCGAGTCTTGACAAAACCTTTGACGACTTCGTTATTGTCGTAAGCCTCGTTAACTCTCTCCCAAGATTTGAGAGCGCGGGCCTTCTTATGAGAAAGGATGAGCTGGCCCTTCTTGTCCTCTGCGGACTCGACAAGCACCTCAACCTTGTCCCCGACCTTCAAGTCAGGATTGTAACGGAATTCAGGAGCCTGGATCACGCCCTCGCTCTTGTATCCTATGTTGACGATCACTTCCCTCTTGTTGATTGACGTAACCGTTCCTTCAACGACCTCATTCTCAACTACGTTAGAGAGAGTCTGATCGTAAGCTTCTTCAATTTTCTCTTTGCTTTCGCCTCCATAAATGTTGTCCTGGTTCTCGAAAGAGTCCCAATCGAAATTCTCAGGAGCGACTGAAGCGTTGAGCTGTTGTTTTTTAATTTCTTCTGCCATAACACTGAAAAAATAAGTTGTTTAACATTATGTCTTGACGCCCTACCGCACTACGCTGCCGCGCGCCGGTCAAAAGGCCTGCAAAAGTAGAGAAAAATTATTGATTTTCAAACTCAAGGGCGAAAAATCAGAACATTTTCTTTTTCTTGAAAATGTATATTACGAAAACCACCAGAATTAGCATGAATATCACGATGGCAAGCCAAGCAAATCGCCATCCTCCGAACGGCAGGAACACATTCATGCCATAGAAACTGGCCACAAGGGTTGGCGGCATCAGCAGGACGGACACCATGGTGAATATCTTCATGATATTGTTCTGGTCCAAATTTATGAGACCGACCACTGTGTCTTGCAGATACTCCAGTCTCTCGAAACTGAAATTAGTATGGTTGATCAGAGATGTAATGTCCTGCAGGAGAACGCCGAACCGCTTGTTCAGAGCATCAGGGCACTTCTCGCTTTTCAGCAGGTTTGTGATCAGCCTCTGTTTATCGACTATGTTCTCGCGCACGATCATCGTGTTTTCCTGCAGCTGATTAATGTCCAGAAGGAAATCCTCGTTGATGTCTTCCCTCTGGTTGATGCGTTTGCTGAACTGGGATATTTCCTTGGTCATCAGCTCTATCATGTCCGCATCAAGATCGATACGCTGATCCATGATGCTGGCAAAGACAGAGTAACCGCTCACGTAACCTTGCGGCATGGCCATAATCCTTCTCTGAAGCTCCGTGAAGCTGCGCAGAGGCACGTCTCTGAGCGTTGTCATGCAGTTATCCACGAAAGTGAAGGACACGGCCTCCATCGTGTAGTCCTCTGGCCCAGGCATAAGGAAGTTGGTGTTAGCGAATATCGCCCTCTCGTTCTCGGAGAAACGAGAAGAGCTCTCGATTTCCTCTGCCTGAGCCCTGCTCTGGATGACTAATCCCAGGAAATCATCCACAGAATGCTTTTCCTCACTGGTAGGAGCGAGGATGTCTATCCAAAGGACATCTTTAGTCGAAAGTTTGGAAAGCTCCGTTTCTGACTGTGACATCAGCAGCTTGCCGCCAAGTCTGTAGAATATTGTTATCATACTCTTCCAGGTTTATTCCGACCATCGCGCCGGAGGGTTCTACATCAATGACGCTGACATTACGGAGAAGTCAGTCAGCAAAAGTAGGAATATTTTTTCTAAAGTTCCTGCTTTTTCAGGATATTTCTTCAATTATCCAATCCCAGTAGTTTTTCTATGCATTCTATGAGTATGTGAATCACGATGGAATGGATTTCCTGGATCCTATCGGAATGGGGAGCGCATGGAGCCATGATTGCAACGTCTGACATAGATGCGAGAGGATTCTGCTCACCACCATCAGAATGGTGAGCGGTGAGGCCTACTACGGTCAGTCCAAGGCTGTGCGCGCTTTCAACTGCCATCAATATATTCTTTGACTTTCCGCTTGTGCTGATTGCCAGGAACACGTCCCCTTCTCTGCCCATTCCTTCAACATAACGAGAGAATATCTCGTCGAAAGAGAAATCGTTCCCAGTGCAAGTCATATAGGCGGAGTCATTGATTGAAATTGCAGGGAGAGGTCTTCTGCTGCCCCTGTATCGTCCTGTAAGTTCTTCTGCAAAATGAGAGGCATCGCAAAGGGAACCTCCGTTGCCGCAGCAAATAATCTTATTCCCCTTCCTGATGGCCTCGGCACAACATTCGGCAGCTTTCTGGATATCTTGAACGTTCTCGCTGCATTGAATGAATGCAGAAATCTCACGCTCGGCCTCGCCCAAGCTATGCCTTATGGTATCTGATATATTCATATTCAACATATTAAGAAATCGCAACCGACAATGCGGCGAAATCGCCGATGCTCTCTCCTAGAGCCGCAGGCTTGATATCGCATACCCCTAAAGCATTCGAAAGAGCTTCTGCTTCCAAACTCTCCCGCATTGAATGTTCCAGAAGTTCTCTGCTCCTGGCATAGATGCCGCCTAGAACTATGACTTCCGGGTTGATGATGTCTATCACCACGGAAAGTCCCTTTCCAAGGAAACTCCCTGATATCTCGTAGATTCGTTTAGCCAAATCATCTCCTGCGAAAGCAGCGTCCGCCACCGTCATTGCACTGACGGAGCCAATGTCCTCCGGTCTGCACCAAGACACTTTCTCCCCTCGCTGGAATTTTTCTTTCAGCATCGACTTTGCCAGCTGGGCTATGCCGCTGCCACTCGCAAAACCTTCGAAAGAGCCGCTTTTGCCATACCCTACAGGCCCGAAATCGGCCATCCTGATGTGACCGAACTCACCTGCGTTCCCGTTTGTACCCTCGTACAGCCTGCCGTTCAAAATCATTCCTCCGCCGAGACCGGTACCGAATGTCATGAACACCATGTTTTTCGCACCTTTGCCAGCTCCGAAGCGCCATTCGGCAAGAGCCCCTGCGTTGGCATCATTCTGCAATTTTGCTTTTATGCCTAAACGATTCTCTATCAATTCCACGATAGGAACATCATCCCATCCAAGCAGATTCGGAGGCGACATGATTATCCCCCTGGCGCTATCCAAGGGTCCTCCGCAAGAAACCCCGACTGTCTCAGTGTTCTCCGGTGTCAGAGCGTTCTTTTCAATTATCTTCTCCAAGGTTGCCATAATTTCTTCCAACGTCTTGTCTACGCTGGCAGTCGGAAACTTAATCTTATCCGCCACGGTAAGATTCACGTCATCATATTTTCCGAAGATGACGGCGCACTTTGTGCCTCCGATATCAACGCCCAGTAAGTTTTTCTGCATATCCATTCTTCTTTAGAATATTATTAGCCTTTTCAAGTAATTTTCCATATTCATCAATATCGTATGGCGCCTTGCCGCATAAATAATGATTCATCAGCTTCACATTTCCAGTTTCGTACATTATGAGCCACATCCCGGCTTCATTGCATTCAGGAAGCCGAGCAATCACGCTCTTCCCATTGGCCGGCACGCAGAAGTCCGATGAATATGCCACCTTCCCGGTAGCGACGTCAACGACCTTGACTTTGCCTTCTGCAGAGGAGCGGGTGTCATTCACGGCCACCAATGGGTTGCCGCTGCCGTCGGAATCATTAATCATCACGCAGACATCTTTCTGCACGTTGCGAATGAAATAATATGCCATCTTCTTCGATCCGTAGTAGTCAACGATGGCATCCGAGATGAGCGGCCAGCCATCCCTCACGTTCCACCAAATAATGCCGTTCTTATCCCCCTTCCGAGACCTCCAGAGCTCTATGAAATATTTCATTGCCTCCGCTTGAACCGATTGGGAAGCGAATATGAAATCGTCCAGATTCCGAGGCACGTCCCCGAACACCTTGCGGACCTGGTTGATCATGAGGTTGTTCCTGTCATTCGTCTGCCCTTGAACAGGGAATCTGCGCACTGACTTCGTGAGCCACTCCTCATTCCACTGAAAATCGTGGACCCAAGGATAAACGCAGCCCTTCGTCATCATTTTCTCCAAGCTCTCCCTGTTCGGACAGCCATGGTAACCGATCTCGCTTACGAAAGAGCATTTCGGATCGGCGTAGAAAGGGTCTTTATAATACCCCCTTGGCCCCCACAGATGGTTTTCCGGCAGGAATTCATCGGCGCCTCCATGCTTGTAGACTTCTTCACTGTAATATGGAGAACTTGGCAGGTATGGCCTCGTGGGGTCGAATTCGTACAAAACGCCAGGGATTACTTTCCTCGTGATGACATCTCGATTCGGGTCAAGGTTGAAAGGCGCCATTGACCAGCGCAGAGCGGCATCGTCCTCGTTGTTTCCAGACCAGAGCGCGAGTGACGGATGATTCCGCAGTTTCATCACCACAGAGATGACTTCTTCTTCGATTTTCCTGGCGAAATCCTCCCGCTGAGGGTAGAATGTGCATCCCATGACGAAATCTTGCCACACGAGAATCCCGTTCTCATCGCACAGGTCGAAGAAATCATCGTCCTCGTAAACATTCCCGCCCCAGCAGCGGATTATGTTGCAGTTCAGATCCACCGCCATGCCGATGGTTTCCGCAAGATGAGCCTTATCTCTACTGTGCAGTGCATCAAGTGGCACCCAGTTCGTGCCATGTGCGAAAATCCTTTCCCCATTCACGATGAAGCAGAACTTTCCCGGGGCATCGGGCAGGTTTATCTCGTTCCTCTCCAAAGCGATGGTTCGCAAGCCTATTCTTTTCTTGTCCTTGGCTAGCACATTTCCATCCGCATCGACTATTTCAGCCTCAGCATCATAGAGTGCAGGCTCGCCATAACCTCCAGGCCACCATAGATCCGCTTCGTCCAATTCCATGACAGACCTGAACTGAGGCGAAACAATAGCATTCTCATATCTATATTTCTGTTTTCCGTTTCGGCTCAGAGTGTATACGATCCTGGTCTTATCGAATTTATCGAAAGGCATCTTGACCTGGGCATCAACGTATAAAGATACGTGACGGCTGGCAGTGTCAAGCCTGGCGGTCATGTAATTGACATCCTCGAATCGAACCGGCTCCAGCACCTGCAATTCGACTTTCCGCCATAGCCCGGCACTAACAAGCCTCGGCATGATGTCCCACCCGAACATGTGCGGAGCCTTCCGAGTGTATGTGCTCTCTTCGGAGGGGAAATTCCCAATGCTGAACGTTCCGAGAATATGATTCTGACCCTCGAGCACGGCAGACCGGATTATCACTTGAAGCGTGTTGGCACCTCCTTGCACGATGGCATCAGTCACGTCGTAAGCATGTTCGATCAGCATATTGTCAGCCGATCCGACATGAATGCCATTGAGCCAGATCTCAGCAAGGCAGTCAATGCCGCCGAAAAACAGCCGGAGCCGTTCTCCCTGATTTATATCCGGTGCCTGGAACGTCTTGGAATAGCACCACTGGAAGCCTTCCCATTTTCTGAAACCATTAACGTTGCCGCCTGTCATCGGATCGTCAGCAAGGCCAGCCGAAACCAGGTCCAGTTCAACATTTCCAGGAACTACCGCAGGAATTGTCTTCGCTCCGACGTCACCCATCTGTTCAGGTGAAGTGACCGGCTCCGCAGGCTGTTTCCAATACGAGAGCATCCAGTCGCTTCCGTTAAGAGAGAATACGCCTTCATCATATTCCTTTCCAGATGCTGTAACAAGCGTCAGCATTAAGCCTACACAAATGATAGCAGCATTTTTCATCATCATTAGACATCTCATATTCACGAATTATCAATTTATCATCCTATATTTCAAGAGCTTAGACTCCCTTTTATTTTTAATGGACAGTTTCATGCCCTTCTTCAGCGAGGCTCCATCGGCAGAGAATTGCTCCCCAGTATCGCAGTCAGTAAATTGATAGACTGAGGTATCTTCCAAGCCTCCAAGCCTCACGTTGATGCTGTCGCTCTTGGCATTATCCCTTCGAAAGGCCACAATGAAACCTGTGTCATCAGATGGCCTGTGAAGCTGATAAGCAAGCCAGATGGTGTCGGTGGTCATGTCCTCGTACTCTGTCAACGGGTAAAAATCTTCATAGAAATAGGGGCGCACTTCGAAAAACTCGGCGAAATCCCTCTGCATGTCAAACAGGCTATTCTCCGGTTCTGTAATTTTCCAGCTGAAAACGACAGACGTGCCCAGACTGGAGCGGAAAGAGAATTTGTCGGGATACGTAGCCCCTGTGCCGGAAAGCGGCAGGTAGAAACTCAAGCCGTAGGTATGCGTCTGGTAACCGACAGGCTCTCCGTAATCATAATCTGTCCTCCACATCGGCGCACTGCGTTTGAACGTCTCGAAATCAAGCCTCCTGCCTCCGCTGGCGCAATTATCTATTATGGCTTCCGGCATCCGCTCAAGTATCAGATCCCAGAAACGGTAAAGTCCTTCGATGTACCTTATCTCGCAAATACCCTTTCTTCCAGGTTCGTCATTGTCTGACCAATATGGCTCAGGCTCCGTATTGAAATCCTGCCTGTAATAATCCACGCCGTTCTCCTTCATGAACTCGCAAATGTAATCGGCGAGCCACTCGACTGCATCGGGATTCGTCAGATCGAACAGGTATGCGTCGCAGGAATCTTTCCTATCCAGCATGTAACCCCTCATGGTCCGCCCCCACAAGGATTCCTTGATCACTCTTTCCGGCTCGAACCATAACATGAATTTCGCTCCTGCTTCATGCACTGCGTCCGATACTGGCTTGAGACCGCGAGG
>Ga0256406_1004484_pt1 | contig 15919 bp, 29 predicted proteins | sample RumenRJG_03DNA_FD_185986 | JGI IMG/M metagenome (GOLD analysis project Ga0256406, IMG submission 185986) | Bovine rumen microbial communities from Lethbridge, Alberta, Canada - RJG_03 | ecosystem: Host-associated > Mammals > Digestive system > Stomach > Rumen | place: Canada: Alberta | collected... | reverse complement strand
CTCAAAGCCCTCGAAGGCGACGAAGAGCAGCAGAAGAAGATCCTCGAGCTCATGGACGCTGTCGATGAGTACATCCCGACGCCGACGCGCGACACGGATAAGCCGTTCCTGATGCCGGTCGAGGATGTCTTCACGATCACGGGCCGCGGTACGGTTGCTACGGGCCGTGTCGAACGTGGCGAGCTCAAGATGAACGATACGGTTGAGATCGTCGGCCTCCAGGACGAGCCGAAGCAGACGGTTGTCACGGGCATCGAAATGTTCCGCAAGATGCTCGATACGGCTGTTGCTGGTGACAACATCGGCGCACTGCTCCGCGGCATCGATCGCAAGGAGATCGAGCGTGGCCAGGTTCTCGCAAAGCCGGGCACGATTCATCCGCACACGACGTTCAAGGCTCAGGTCTATGTCCTCACGAAGGAAGAGGGCGGCCGTCATACGCCGTTCTTCTCCAACTATCGCCCGCAGTTCTACTTCCGCACGACGGACGTCACGGGCGTCATCAAGCTGCCGGAAGGCACGGAGATGGTCATGCCTGGCGATAACGTCGAGATGGACGTCGAGCTCATCACCCCGATTGCAATCGAGAAAGGCCTCCGCTTCGCTATCCGCGAGGGCGGCCATACGGTTGGCGCAGGTCGTGTCACGGAGATCGAAGGCTAATCCATTCGAATAAAAATATCCTTTCAGTAAGAGCGGCGCTCGCGTCGCTCTTATTTCAAGGGTATTTTTAGATAGATACCCCCCATGCGATGACGCGGCAGATGGCTCGGCCGGGACCGAGGGAACTGCTGCGGAGAAATGTTTGGGCCAAGAGTCTGGACGATAAGGAGGAAATTTCATTGTCTAAGAATCAGAAAATCAGAATCCGTTTGAAGGCTTATGATCACAAAGCCCTCGACCAGAGTGCCGTGAAAATCGTGGACACGGCAAAGAAGACGGGCGCTATGGTGTCCGGTCCGATTCCTCTCCCGACGGAAAAGAACATCTATACGATCCTGCGTTCCCCGCATGTCAACAAAGACAGCCGTGAGCAGTTCGAGATGCGCACGCACAAGCGCCTCATCGACATCCTCCAGCCGACGAACAAGACGGTGGATGCGCTCATGAGACTCGACCTGCCGGCAGGCGTGGACATCGAGATCAAGCTCTGATCCTGAGGAGGTGGAACACATGTCGAAAGCTATTTTAGGTAGAAAACTTGGTATGACCCAGATCTTCACGGAAGAGGGCAAAGTCGTCCCCGTCACGGTCGTCGAGTCCGGCAACAATGTCGTGCTCATGAACAAGACGGTCGAGAGCGATGGCTACAACGCCGTCCAGCTCGGCTTCGGCGAAGTGAAGGAAAAGAATGTCAATAAGCCGCTCAAGGGCCATTTCGCAAAAGCTGGCGTCCAGCCGGTCAAGTTCATCCGCGAAATGCGTCTTGCGGATCCTTCGGAATACAAAGTCGGTGACAGCATCGGCGTTGATATATTTGCTGCTGGAGAGCTTGTTGATGTCGTCGGTACTTCCAAGGGCAAAGGTTTTGCTGGCGGTATCAAGCGCCACAACTTCGCTTGCGGCCCGATGGGCCACGGCTCCAAATCGCATCGCGAGCCGGGCTCCACGGGTGCCATGATTTCCGGTCCTGGCGGACGCGTCCTCAAGGGCAAGAAGCTGCCGGGCCGCATGGGTGGCGAGCGCGTCACGGTGCAGCACCTCACGGTCGTCCGTGTCGATGCAGACCGCAACCTCATCCTCATCAAGGGCGCCATCCCGGGCCCGAAGAAGAGCTTCGTCGTGATCAAAGACACCGTCAAACCGGTGAAGCCGGCGAAGAAAAACTAATCTGGAAGGAGGAACATCAACATTATGGCTACAGTAGCAGTTTTTGATATCGCGAACAACAAAGTTGGCGATCTCGATCTCAACGAGAACATCTTCGGCGTGGAGATGAACGCTGGCCTCCTGCATCAGGCAGTCCTCATGCAGCTCGCCTCCGAGCGTCTCGGCACGCATGCAACGAAGACGCGCTCCTTCGTCCGTGGCGGCGGCCGCAAGCCCTGGAAGCAGAAGGGCACGGGCCGTGCTCGTTCCGGTTCGACGCGCAGCCCGCTGTGGGTCGGCGGCGGCACGGTCTTCGGACCGCATCCGCGCAAGTACGCTTTCTCGATGCCGCGCAAGCAGCGCCGCCTCGCGATCAAGTGCGCACTTTCTGACAAAGTGAAGAGCGGCGACTTCATCGTCCTCGAGAGCCTCAACTTCGACGCTCCGAAGACGAAGCAGGTCACGAAGCTCCTCGGCGATTTCGGCGTAGACAAGAAGACGCTCTTCATCACGGCTGATGAAGCAGAGAACGTCGAGAAGTCCGCGCGCAACATTCAGGGTGTGAAAGCCATCAACACGAATGGACTCAACGTGTTCGACATTCTCAACTCGGACAAGCTGTTCATCACGAAGGATGCCATCACCCGTATCGAGGAGGTATTCGCATAATGGAAGCACGTGATATCCTGATCCGTCCGCTCATCACCGAGCGCACGACGCAGCTCATGGCCGAAGGCAAATACGTCTTCGTCGTCGCAAAGGCTGCGAACAAGATCGAAATTGCCAAGGCCGTCGCTGAGGCTTTCAACGTGAAAGTCGACAAAGTCAACACGGTCAATGTCCTTGGCAAGACGAAACGCATGGGCCGCACCTCTGGCAAGCGCCCGGACTATAAGAAAGCCATCGTGAAGCTCGCTGCTGGCGAAAGCATCGAGTTCTTCCAGGCTTAATCTAAGAGAAGGAGGTAAAACAAGTGGCAGTAAAGAGTTTCAAGCCATATTCTGCAGGACGCCGTTTCATGACGGTCGCGTCCTTTGACGAAATCACGGCTGACAAGCCGGAAAAATCCCTGACGGAGCGCCTCATGAAGAAGGGCGGCCGCAACCAGCAGGGTCGTCTGACGGTCCGCCATCAGGGCGGCGGTCACAAGCGCCTCTATCGCGTGATCGACTTCAAGCGCAACAAGGACGGCATCCCGGCCCGCGTCGCAACGATTGAATATGATCCGAACCGCAGCGCCCGCATCGCACTCCTCAACTATGTGGACGGCGAGAAGCGCTACATCCTCGCACCGAACGGCCTCAAGGTCGGCGACATGGTCGAGTCCGGCGAGCAGGCTGACATCAAGGTCGGCAACGCGCTCCCGCTCAAGAACATCCCGGTCGGCACGATGGTGCACAATGTCGAGCTCAAGATCGGCAAGGGTGCACAGCTCGTCCGCAGTGCTGGTTCTTCCGCACAGCTCATGGCAAAAGAAGGCAACTACGCACTTCTCCGTCTCCCGTCCGGCGAGCTCCGCCGCGTGCACGTTAACTGCCGTGCGACGATCGGCGAGGTCGGCAACCTCGAGCATGAGAATATCACGCTCGGCAAGGCAGGCCGCAATCGCTGGCTCGGCGTCCGCCCGGAGAACCGCGGCGTCGCTATGAACCCGAACGACCATCCGCATGGCGGCGGCGAGGGCCGCTCTCCTGTCGGCCGCAAGCACCCGGTCACGAAGTGGGGCAAATGCGCTATGGGCGCAAAGACGCGCCGCAAGAAGGCATCCGACAAGTTCATCGTCAGAGGCCGCACGAAATAATTTTTATGAGAGTCATCGACAGGCAGCATGAACGGAAAACTATCGCTGCCTGACGGAAGGAGGAACAACACTTGTCAAGATCGATCAAGAAGGGCCCTTTCGTTGAAGAGAGCCTCATGAAAAAGATCACGGCACTCAACGAAGCGAACGACAAGAAAGTCGTCAAGACCTGGTCCCGCAGCTCCACGATTTTCCCGGACTTCGTCGGCCACACGATCGCCGTCCACGACGGCCGCAAGCATGTCCCCGTCTACATCACGGAAGACATGGTCGGCCACAAGCTCGGCGAGTTTGCCCCGACGCGCACGTTCAAGGGCCACGGCGGCGAAGAGCGCAAGACGGCGCTCAAGTAATTTTGCGAAAGGAGAATCTTTGTGGAAACAAAAGCAGTCGCTAAATACATTCGCATTGCTCCGCGCAAAGTTCGCATTGTCCTGGATCTCATCCGCGGCAAGAACGTGGCAGAAGCATTTGCAATCCTGAAGTTCACGCCGAAAGCCGGCGCGGACGTCGTTGAAAAAGTCCTGCGTTCCGCTGTTGCGAACGCTGAAAATAACTTCGATATGGACGTTGACAAGCTCTTCGTCAAGACGGCATTCGCCGATCAGGGCCCGACGCTCAAGCGCATCCATCCGCGTTCCCGTGGACAGGCGTTCAAGATCTTGAAGCGCACGTCCCATGTCACCATCGTCGTCGACGAGAAGAACTGAGAAGGAGGGAAACGGTTTGGGTCAGAAAGTTAATCCGCATGGAATCCGCCTTGGCATCGTCAAGGACTGGGATGCCAAGTGGTTCGCAGACAAAGATTTCGCAGACAACCTGCATGAAGATATCAAGATCCGTGATTATCTGAAGAACAAGCTTCAGGCAGCCGGTGTTTCCAGAATTGAGACGGAGCGCAGCAAGAACCGCCTCAAGCTGACAATCCATACGGCAAAGCCGGGCATGGTCATCGGCCGCGGCGGCTCGGGCATCGAAGAGCTCCGCGAGGGCCTCAAAGGATACACGACGAAGCGTGTGGATATCAATATCCAGGAAATCAAGCAGCCGGACATGGATGCAACGCTCGTTGCAGAGAACATCGCCGGCCAGCTCGAGCGCCGCATCGCTTTCCGCCGTGCCATGAAGCAGGCAGTCGGCCGCACGATGCGCCTCGGTGCCAAGGGCATCAAGGTCGCGCTTGCCGGCCGTCTCGGCGGCGCCGAGATTGCCCGCAAGGAAGCTTACCGCGAGGGCAGCATTCCTCTGCACACGCTGCGTGCCGACATCGACTACGGCACGGCTGAGGCTCATACGACGTATGGCCGCATCGGCGTCAAAGTCTGGATCTTCAAGGGCGAAGTCCTTCCGGAAAAGAAGCAGCGCAAGGCTGCAGCTGAAGGGAGCGAAGCTTAAATGTTACTTCCAAAGAGAGTCAAATACCGCAAGCAGTTCCGCGGCCGCATGAAGGGCAAGGCGCATCGCGGCAACACCGTGAGCCATGGCCAGTACGGCCTCGTCGCTCTCGAGCCTGCTTGGATCACGAACCGCCAGATCGAGGCAGCTCGTATCGCCATGACGCGTTACATCAAGCGTGGCGGCCAGGTCTGGATCAAGATCTTCCCGGACAAGCCGGTTACGGCAAAGCCGGCCGAGACCCGCATGGGTTCCGGCAAGGGCTCGCCGGAGTACTGGGTCTGCGTCGTGAAGCCGGGCCGCGTCCTCTTCGAGATGGACGGCGTCACGAAGGAGATCGCACAGGAAGCTATGCGCCTCGCCGGCCACAAGCTCCCGATCAAGACGAAGTTTGTAGAGAAGAATGCAGAGGGCGGTGAAGCAAATGAAGGCTAAGGAGATTCGCGAACTCAGCGCTGAGGAACTCAACCAGAAACTTGCTTCGCTCAAAGAGGAACTGTTCAACCTCCGCTTCCAGCATGCCACGGGCCAGCTGGAGAACCCGACGCGTATCAAGGACGTGAAGAAGTCGATCGCCCGCATCAAGACGATCCAGCGCGAAGCTGAAATCAAGGCGTAAGCGCAGAAGATTGATATGCAGAAGGAAGGAGGCTCTCGAATGAGCGAAAGAAACGTACGCAAGACGAAGGTTGGCAAGGTTGTCAGCGACAAGATGGACAAGACGGTGGTTGTGGCTGTCGAGGAACTCGAGCAGCACAAGCTCTACAAGAAGGCCGTCAAGACCACGGTGAAATTCAAGGCTCACGACGAGAACAACGACGCGCATGTCGGCGACAAGGTTTCCATCATGGAGACGCGTCCGCTGTCGAAAGACAAGCGCTGGAGAGTTGTCGAAGTCATCGAGCGTGCGAAATAAACAAAAACTTGCAAAGGAGGGTATAACAATTGATCCAGCAGCAAACGATCCTGCAGGTCGGTGACAACACCGGCGCGAAGGAAATCATGTGCGTCCGCGTGCTCGGCGGCTCCTACCGCAAGTATGCGAACATCGGCGACATCATCGTCGCAGCCGTCAAGTCCGCACAGCCGGGCGGCACGGTCAAGAAGGGCGACGTCGTCAAGGCCGTCGTCGTTCGCAGCGTCAAGGGCCTGCGCCGTGCAGACGGTTCCTACATCCGTTTCGACGAGAACGCAGCCGTCCTCATCAAGGACGACAAGACCCCGCGTGGAACCCGTATTTTTGGACCGGTGGCGAGAGAGCTCCGCGATAAGGACTTCATGAAGATCGTCTCCCTGGCTCCTGAAGTTCTCTGATTTAGGAGGTGCTATTTTGTCACTCGCAAAACTGAACGTGAAGAAAGGCGACACGGTCGTCGTCCTCTCCGGCAAGGATAAAGGCAAGCAGGGCAAGGTCATCGAGGCCCTGCCGAAGAAAGGCAAAGTCGTCGTCGAAGGCGTCAACAAGGTCAAGCGCCACACGAAGCCGAACGTCAAGGCTCCGCAGGGCGGCATCCTCGTGAAGGAAGCCCCGATGCACGCATGCAAGGTCATGCTCGTCTGCCCGGCCTGCTCCAAGGCGACCCGCGTCGCGCACAAGGAAGTCAATGGCAAGAACGTCCGCGTCTGCAAGAAGTGCGGCGAAGTCATCGACCAGACGAAATAATCGAAGGAAGGAGGAGAATCAGTGGATAGATTACAGGAAAAATACCAGAAGGAAGTTGTTCCCGCACTGACGGAGAAGTTCGGCTACAAGAACGTCATGCAGCTTCCGAAGATCGAGAAGATCATCATCAACATGGGCGTCGGCGAAGCCGTCGGCAACCCGAAGGCTCTTGACAGCGCCGTTTCCGACCTCACGATCATCTCCGGCCAGAAGCCGCTCCTGACGCGTGCGAAGAAGTCCCTCGCTGCCTGGAAGCTCCGCGAAGGCATGCCGATCGGCTGCAAGGTCACGCTGCGCGGCGTCCGCATGTACCAGTTCCTCGACAAGTTCATGAACGTCGCCCTCCCGCGCGTCCGTGACTTCCGTGGTGTTTCGGACAAGGCTTTCGACGGCCGCGGCAACTACGCTGTCGGCCTCAAAGAGCAGCTCATCTTCCCGGAAATCGAGTACGACAAGATCGACAAGATCCGTGGCATGAACATCGTCATCGTCACGACGGCACAGACCGATGAGGAAGCTCGCGAGCTCCTGAAGCTCATGGGCATGCCGTTCAAAGCATAAATCAGCAGATAGGAGGAACTACTTTTGGCTAAGAAGTCTATGGTTGAAAAGTGGAAGAAACCCGCAAAGTTCTCCACGCGCGAGTACAACCGCTGCAAGATCTGCGGCCGTCCGCATGGCTACATGCGCAAGTTCCAGATGTGCCGTATCTGCTTCCGCGAGCAGAGCTACAAGGGCGCCATCCCGGGCGTCACGAAGGCCAGCTGGTAATTGTTTATTGATTGAAAGGAGGATATCGATTCATGGTAATGACTGATCCTATTGCAGATATGTTGACGCGTTTGCGCAATGCAAACTCTGTGTTCCACGAAAAGGTTGAAATCCCGGCTTCGAAGATCAAGAACGCGATCGCCGAAGTCCTCAAAGAAGAGGGTTTCATCAATGACTACACCTTCGCTGAGGACGGCAAGCAGGGCGTCCTCACGGTCTCGCTGAAATACGGCCCGAACCGCGAGAAGGTCATCTCCGGTATCAAGCGCATCTCGAAGCCCGGCCTTCGCCAGTATGCGAAACATGATGAGCTCCCGCGCGTGCTCGGCGGCCTCGGCATCGCCATCATTTCCACGTCGAAGGGCATCATGAGCGACAAGCAGGCTCGCAAAGCCGGTCTCGGCGGCGAAGTCATCGCTTACGTCTGGTAATCGGAACTGTAGTCAGGAGGTGTACAGATGTCAAGAATTGGTAATGCACCGGTCGAGATTCCCGCTGGCGTCACGGTGACGCTCGGCGAGGAGAACCTCGTGACGGTCAAGGGCCCGAAAGGCGAGCTTTCGCGCCACATCCATCCGGAAATGAAAGTAACCGTCGAGGACAATGTCGTCAAAGTGGCACGTCCTTCCGACGATAAGACGCATAGGTCTCTCCATGGCCTCTCCCGTTCGCTCATCCACAACATGGTGGTCGGCGTGACGGAGGGCTTCTCCAAGAGCCTCGAGATCAACGGTGTCGGCTACCGCGCACAGAAGCAGGGCAAGAACCTCAACCTCTCGCTCGGCTTCTCGCATCCGGTCATCGTCGAGCCGCCGAAGGGCATCGAGTTCGACGTTCCGTCGGCCAACGCCATCACGGTCAAGGGCATCGACAAGGAACTCGTCGGCCAGATTGCTGCCGAGATCCGCGGCTTCCGTGAGCCTGAGCCGTACAAGGGCAAGGGCATCAAGTACGCTGGCGAGCATATCCGCCGCAAGGAAGGCAAAGCCGGCGCAAAGGGCAAAAAATAATCTCTAAATGAGGAAGGAGTGACCATAGTGCTTCTGAAAGCAGACAAGAACAAGGCTCGTCAGAAACGTCATCTGAGAGTCCGCAACCATATCGCAGGCACCGCTGAGCGCCCGCGCCTCAACGTCTATCGCAGCCTCGCAAACATCTATGCGCAGGTCATCGATGATGAGAAGGGCGTCACGCTCGTCTCTGCCAGCTCCCAGGACAAGGGTTTCGAGAACTACGGCGGCAACATCGAGGCAGCGAAGGCTGTCGGTGCCGAAATCGCAAAGCGTGCGCTCGAGAAGGGCATCACGGAAGTCGTTTTCGACCGCGGTGGTTACGTCTATCATGGCCGTGTCGCAGCGCTCGCCGAAGCAGCGCGCGAAGCTGGCCTGAAGTTCTAAAGACTTTGTCAAAGGAGGTAAATGAATGGCTAGAAACATGGACAACGAAAATCCTGAGTTCGAGGAAAAAGTTGTATACATCAATCGCGTTGCGAAAGTCGTCAAAGGCGGCCGTCGCTTCTCGTTCAGCGCCCTCGTTGTCGTCGGCAACAAGAAGGGCAAGGTCGGCGTCGGTCTCGGCAAAGCTGCCGAGGTCCCCGAAGCCATCCGCAAAGGCGTCGAAGATGCGAAGAAGAATCTCTGCGAGATTGCGCTCTTCGATGGCCGCACGATTCCGCACGAGATGATCGGCATCTTCGGTGCTGGCCGCGTCATGCTGAAGCCGGCAGCCAAAGGTACTGGCGTCATCGCTGGCGGCCCGGCACGTGCCGTGCTCGAGCTCGCTGGCATCCGTGACATCCTCACGAAGAGCCTCGGCTCCGCGAACCCGAACAACATGGTCCGCGCAACGATGGAGGGCCTCAAGAGCCTGAAGCGTGCTGAGGACGTCGCAGCGCTCCGCGGCAAGACGGTCGCAGAGATCTTAGGCTGATAGGAGGCAGGAACATGGCAAAAGTGAAAGTCACGCTCAAGAAGAGCCTGATCGGCCATCCGGAGACGCAGCGCAAGACGGTGCGTGCCCTTGGCCTCAGAAAGATCAACTCCGTGGTCGAGCTTCCGGACAATCCTGCGATCCGTGGCCAGCTCCACAAAGTGGAGCACCTCATCCAGGTGGAAGAAATCGCAGACTGATAGGGCAGGAGGTGCACTAGATGAAATTACATGAACTTGCTCCCGCAGAGGGTTCCCGCAAGGTTCGCAATCGCGTTGGCCGCGGCCTCGGCTCCGGCAACGGCAAGACGGCCGGCCGCGGCATGAAGGGCCAGAACTCCCGCGCTGGCGGCGGCGTCCGCACGGGTTTTGAAGGCGGCCAGATGCCGATCTACCGTCGTCTCCCGAAGCGCGGCTTCAAGAACGTCTGGGCAAAGACGTACGCAGAAGTCAACGTCGAGACGCTGAACCGTTTTGAAGACGGCGAGACGGTCGATCCGGTGGCACTCGTCGAGCGCGGCATCCTGAAGAACGTTCAGGACGGCATCCGCGTGCTCGGCAACGGCGAGCTCACGAAGAAGCTCACGGTCCGTGCCAACGGCTTCACGAAGTCCGCTGAGCAGAAAATCACGGCTGCTGGCGGCAAAGTTGAGGTGATCTGAGGTGTTTTCAGCCCTTGCGAACATCTTCAAGATTCCGGAACTCCGGCAGAAGATCATCTTTACTCTGGTGATGTTCGCCATTTTCCGGATGGGGACGCACATCCCGGTTCCGGGGGTTGACCCGACGGCGCTCGAAGCGCTGTTCCAGAACGGCAACCTCTTCGGCCTCCTGGATCTGTTCTCCGGTGGTGCATTCAGCAAGTTTTCCATCTTTGCCATGAGCATCACGCCTTACATCAATGCTGCGATCATCATCCAGCTGCTGAACGTTGTCATCCCGACACTCGAACAGTGGAGTAAGGAAGGCGAAGAAGGGCACAAGAAAACCACCCAGGTCACGCGTTACCTCACGGTCGTCCTCGCTTTCTTCCAGGCCGTCGGCATGTCCATCGGCCTCAAGCAGGCGATCCTCAATCCCAATCCGGTCAACATCCTGATCATCGCGATCACGCTGACGGCCGGGACGATCTTCCTCATGTGGCTCGGCGAGCAGATTACGGCGCAAGGTGTGGGCAACGGTATCTCCCTCATCATTTTCGCCGGCATCGTCGCCGCGCTGCCGAAGAATATCGGAACCATCTACCACTATGTACAAGCCGGCACCATCAGCTACTTCTCGGTGTTCCTCTTCGGAGTCATCGCGATCGCGATGGTCATGTTCGTGGTGCATATCGAGACCGGCTTCCGCAGGATTCCCATTTCCTACGCAAAGCGCGTGGTCGGCCAGAGAGCCTTTGGCGGCCACAGCAGCCACATTCCGCTGAAAGTCAATCCAGCGGGTGTCATCCCAATCATCTTTGCGTCATCCGTGCTGATGTTTCCAGTAACCATTGCCCAGTTCATTGATGTACCCTGGGTAAAGACCGTTGCCAGTTATCTGGAGTGGGGGACGCCGTTGCAGACAACGCTTTATGTGTTGCTCATCGTCTTCTTCACCTACTTCTATACTGCGGTTACTGTAAAGATATCGGATATGGCAGAGAATCTGAAAAAATACGGCGGCTTCATCCCAGGCATCCGTCCGGGACAGCCGACAGCGGATTATCTGGATCATGTCATGACTCGTATCACGCTCGCAGGTTCCATCTTCCTCGCGTTCATCGCCGTGCTGCCGAACATGATTGCGGCAGCCACCCACATCCAGGGCGTCTATTTCGGCGGAACGGCCCTGCTCATCGTCGTCGGCGTCGCGCTGCAGACGATGAAGCAGATCGAGGCGATGGTGGTCATGCGGCACTATGAAGGGTTCATGAAATAAGGAGGTATATCCATGCATATCTTATTGATGGGCCCTCCGGGTGCCGGCAAGGGCACGCAGGCGGCCGAGCTCAAAGCGAAGTTCCAGATCCCCCACATCTCCACGGGCGACATGTTCCGTGCGGCGATCAAGGAGGGGACGGAGCTTGGCAAGAAAGCCAAGTCCTTCATGGATGACGGCAAGCTCGTGCCGGACGAGGTCACGATCGGCATCGTCCGCGAGCGCCTCGCGAAGGACGACTGCAAGAAGGGCTTCATCCTTGATGGCTTCCCTCGCACGGTCGACCAGGCCGATGCACTGGAGAAGATTCTCAAGGACCTCGGCCTTTCGCTCACGCGCGTCCTGAACATCAGCGTCCCGGCCAGCGACCTCATCGAGCGCGCGGTCGGACGTCGGATCTGCAAGAAGTGCGGTGCCACGTATCACGTCAAGTTCAACCCTCCGAAGAAAGAGGGCGTCTGCGACGCGTGCGGCGGCGAGCTCTTCCAGCGTGCCGATGATACGGAAGAGACGATGAAGAACCGCCTCTCCGTGTACGAGGCTTCGACGAAGCCCCTCATCGAGTACTACGAGAAGAAGGGCGTCTACACCGAAGTCGACGGCCGCCAGGCCATCGACAAGGTCACGGCAGATCTCATCGAGACGCTGAAAGGCTGAAAACCAGATGGAGAGAAGCCATCGGTCAGATAAAAGCGCCGCAGAGGCGCGAGACTTTGGAAAGCTGCCGGATTCCCGGCAGTTTTCCTTATGTGATTACAGTTGTTGGGCATGGCAGACAAAAAGCGCAGGCGCTTTCGAGTGTCTGCGCGAGCCCAACGGAATTGCCATAGAAATGAAGTAAGGAGAGTCACCATGTCGAAACAAGATGTAATCGAAGTCGAGGGCAAAGTCCTGGAAGCACTGCCGAACGCGATGTTCCAGGTCGAGCTGGAAAACGGCCATGTGGTCCTCGCGCATGTGTCCGGCAAGATCCGCATGAACTTCATCCGCATCCTCCCGGGCGACAAGGTCACGATCGAGCTCACGCCGTACGACCTCACGCGCGGCCGGATCACGTACCGCTTCAAATAAGCCGGAGCTGTCAAGAACTTTTTTGAAAAATTTTCGGATTGCCCCTAGGCAAGCGACGGAAAAAATGATAGAATAGCAAATTGACAGCGCAAGAATGAAAAGGAGGCATGGAACACATGAAAGTCAAACCGTCTGTCAAGCGTATCTGCGAGAAATGCAAGATCATCAAGCGCAAGGGCCGTGTCATGGTCATTTGCGAGAATCCGAAGCACAAGCAGAGACAAGGTTAATCATTAAAGAAGGAGGTGCTTACTTATGGCACGTATTGCCGGTGTAGATTTACCCCGTGACAAGAGAATCGAAATTGCTTTGACGTATATCTTCGGCATTGGTCTGAAGACGTCCCAGAACCTGCTCGCTGAGACGGGCATCAACCCTGATACCCGTACCCGCGACCTCACGGAGGACGAAGTGGTAAAACTTCGTGATGCCATCGATAAGAACGTTGTCGTCGAAGGTGACCTTCGTCGCGCACGCCAGATGGACATTAAGCGACTCGTTGATATCGGCTGCTACCGTGGCCGCCGTCACCGTCTCGGCCTTCCTGTCCGTGGTCAGAACACGAAGAACAATGCCCGCACGCGCAAAGGCCCGAAAAAGGCTGTTGCAGGCAAGAAGAAGGACTAAGTAAGGAGGGTTAACTGGTGGCAGTTAAGAAAGCAGTCCGCACGAAGAAAAAGGTTCGCAAGAACGTTGAATACGGCGTAGCGCACATCAGCTCTACGTTCAATAATACGATTGTCACTCTGACCGATAAGAGCGGCAACGCACTTTCCTGGGCAAGCGCTGGCGGCCTCGGCTTCCGTGGCTCGCGCAAGAGCACGCCTTTCGCTGCACAGATGGCAGCAGAGACGGCCGCAAAGGCAGCGATGGAGCATGGCCTGAAGCAGGTCGAAGTCTACGTCAAGGGCCCGGGCGCCGGCCGCGAGGCAGCAATCCGCTCCCTCCAGGCTACGGGTCTCGAGGTCAACATGATCAAGGACGTCACGCCGATTCCGCATAACGGCTGCCGTCCGCCGAAGCGTAGAAGAGTCTGATCAGGAGGTGCGAAGTAACTTATGGCAATTGATAGAGTCCCAGCCCTGAAGCGCTGCCGTGCGCTCGGCATCGAGCCGGCAGTCATCGGCCGTTCCAAGGAGTCCAAGCGTCAGCCGAAGCGTACGAACCGCAAGGTTTCCGAGTATGGCACGCAGCTCAAGGAAAAGCAGAAGGCAAAATTCATCTACGGTGTGCTCGAGAAGCAGTTCCGTGGCTACTATGAAAAGGCAAAGAAGATGCAGGGCGTCACGGGTGAAAACCTGCTCGGCCTCCTCGAGCGCCGTCTCGACAACGTCGTCTTCCGCCTCGGCCTCGCGAACACGCGCAAGCAGGCACGCCAGATTGTCCGTCATGGCCACATCACGGTCAATGGCAAGCGCGTCGACATCCCGTCCGCGCTCGTTTCCGCCGGCGACGTCGTCGCTGTCGCTGAGAAGAGCCAGCAGAATGCGTTCTTCAAGGCTCTGCGCGAGACGAACAACTCGCTTTCCGCTCCGGCATGGCTGGACGCTGACCAGGAGCATCTTGCTGGCACGGTCACGCGTTTCCCGAACCGTGACGAGATCGATGTCCCTGTGAATGAGCAGGCTATCGTCGAGTTGTACTCCAAATAATCATGGCGTTTGTGCATAGAATTATTGAGGAGGTTTCTACCAGATGATAGACATCGAAAAACCGAAGATCGAGATAGCGGAAATCAGCGATGACAACCGCTACGGCAAGTTCATCTGTGAGCCGCTCGAGCGTGGATATGGCACGACGTTCGGCAACAGCCTCCGCCGTATGCTGCTTTCCTCGCTGGAAGGCGCCGCTGTGACCTCCATCCGCATCGAGGGAGTGCTCCACGAGTTCTCCACGATTCCAGGAGTGCGCGACGACGTCACGAACATCGTGCTGAACCTCAAGCAGCTCTGCCTCAAGATGGAGGGGAGCGAGCCGAAGGTCATCCGCATCGATGTCGAAGGCGAGAAGGAAGTCACGGCCGCAGACATCATCTGCGACGCTGACATCGAAGTCCTGAATCCGGACCTGCACATCGCGACGCTCAACGAAGACGGCAAGCTCAAGATTGAGATGACCGTCGAGCGCGGCCGCGGCTATGTGCCGGCAGACAAGAACAAGAAGCCGGATGACACCATCGGCGTCATCCCCATCGACTCCATCTTCTCTCCGGTGCAGCGCGTCAACTACACGGTGCAGGATACCCGTGTCGGCAACGTCACGGACTACGACAAGCTCATCCTCGAAGTCTGGACGGATGGTTCCGTTCGCCCGGAGGAAGCCGTGTCGAAGGCAGCAGGCATTCTCGTCATGCACCTGAAACTTTTCCAGAACATGGATGGCCTTCCGGAAGAGGTGGAAGAAGAGGAATCGACATTCCCGGAGGAAGAAGAGGATACGTCCTCGAAGGTTCTCGACATGACGATCGAAGACCTTGACCTCTCCGTCCGTTCCTTCAACTGCCTCAAGCGCGCCAACATCAACACCGTCGCTGACCTCACGGCCAAGACGGAGGAAGACATGATGAAGGTCCGCAACCTCGGCCGCAAGTCGCTGGAAGAGGTCAAGAAGAAACTCGAAGACCTCGGTTTATCTCTGATGGAAAACAATGAATAAGATGTAAGAGAGGGAAACAAATGAGCTACAGAAAATTAGGCCGGAACTCCGGCGCCCGCAAGGCACTTTTCAGCAGCATCCTCACTTCCTTCTTCAGATATGGACGCATTGAGACGACGGAAGCAAAAGCAAAAGAGCTCCGCAAGTTCGCTGACAAGCTCATCACGCTCGCAAAGCGTGGCGACCTCAGCGCCCGCCGTCAGGCAATCGCATCCCTCGCTGATGAAGATGTCGTGAGAAAGCTCTTCGACGAAATCGCTGGCAAATACTCCGACCGCCAGGGTGGCTACACGCGCATCCTGAAGCTCGGCAACCGCCGCGGTGACGCAGCTCCGATGGTCATCATCGAGCTCGTGTAATCTCATAGAGATTCCAGCCGCCTGCTCCACACGTTGGAGCAGGCGGTTTTTCTGTTCAGAAAAGGCTCCATCTCAGAGGGAGCTGTCAGCGAAGCTGACTGAGGGAGTCTCACAAGTAGGTCATATGTGATGCAGAATTGTTCTCTTATGCGGGAGAAAAAGTATCGTCAACGTGTTTCCACATCTGCCTTTACCAAACTTGCGAGGTGTCGTATAATTTGAGATGTCTATATGAAAGGAAAGAATGCTTATGGCTCTCATAGAACTCGACCGCCTCTCGCATGTCTACCATGCGGGCGAGGAAAACGAGCATCGGGCGCTCACGGATGTCTCGCTCTCTATCGAGGCGGGAGAATTTGTCGCCGTGCTCGGGTCGAACGGCTCGGGCAAGTCGACGCTCGCAAAGCACCTCGACGCGCTGCTGCTGCCGACGAGCGGCGTCTGCCGCATCGACGGCATGGACACGCAGAATGTCGATCAGGTCTGGCGCATTCGGCAGAAGGTCGGCATGGTATTCCAGAATCCCGATAACCAACTCATCGCTGCC
>Ga0256406_1004483_pt1 | contig 15923 bp, 16 predicted proteins | sample RumenRJG_03DNA_FD_185986 | JGI IMG/M metagenome (GOLD analysis project Ga0256406, IMG submission 185986) | Bovine rumen microbial communities from Lethbridge, Alberta, Canada - RJG_03 | ecosystem: Host-associated > Mammals > Digestive system > Stomach > Rumen | place: Canada: Alberta | collected... | reverse complement strand
CAAGGTCACGGTCGATGGCAAGTCCTACACGCCGCAGGAGATCTCCGCGATGATCCTGCAGAAGCTCAAGAGCGACGCGGAGGCTTACCTCGGTGAGACCGTCACGCAGGCCGTCATCACGGTTCCAGCGTACTTCAACGACAGCCAGCGTCAGGCGACGAAAGACGCCGGCAAGATCGCGGGCCTCGATGTCCTGCGCATCGTCAACGAGCCGACGGCTGCGGCACTTGCCTACGGTCTCGACAAGGATGACGATGAGACCATCCTCGTGTTCGACCTCGGCGGCGGCACGTTCGATGTCTCCATCCTCGAGCTCTCCGAGGGCACGTTCGAAGTTCAGGCTACGAACGGCGATACGCACCTCGGCGGCGATGATTTCGACCAGAAGATCATGGATTGGATGGTTGAGGAGTTCAAGAAAGAGAACGGCATCGACCTCTCGCAGGATAAGATGAGCGCGCAGCGCCTGATCGAGGCAGCGGAGAAAGCGAAGATCGAGCTCTCGAGCATGACGCAGACGAACATCAACCTGCCGTTCATCACGGCGGATGCTTCCGGCCCGAAACACCTCGACCTCACGCTCTCGCGTGCGAAGTTCAATGAACTGACCGCAGACCTCGTCGAGCGCACGATGGGCCCGGTCCGTCAGGCTATGGCCGATGCGGATCTCACGGGCGATGACATCGACAAGATCATCCTCGTCGGCGGTTCGTCCCGTATCCCGGCTGTCCAGGACGCAATCCGCAACATCCTGCACAAGGAGCCGAGCAAGGGCGTCAACCCGGATGAGTGCGTATCCGTCGGTGCAGCGATTCAGGGCGGTGTCCTCGTCGGCGAGGTCAAAGACGTCCTGCTGCTCGATGTCACGCCGCTTTCCCTCGGTATTGAGACGCTCGGCGGTGTTTGCACGAAGATCATCGAGCGCAACACGACGATCCCGACGCACAAGAGCCAGATCTTCTCGACGGCCGCGGACAACCAGCCGTCCGTCGATATCCACGTCCTGCAGGGCGAGCGCGAGATGGCAGCTGGCAACAAGACGCTCGGCCGCTTCGAGCTCACGGATATCCCGCCGGCGCCGCGCGGAGTGCCGAAGATCGAGGTTTCCTTCGATATCGATGCGAACGGCATCGTGCATGTATCCGCGAAGGATCTCGGCACGGGCAAAGAGCAGAAGATCACGATCCAGTCCGACAGCGGCATGAGCAAAGAGGATATCGACCGCATGGTCAAGGAAGCCAAAGCGCATGAAGCCGAGGACAAGAAGCAGAAGGAAGCCGTCGACGCGAAGAACATGGGCGACAACCTCGTCTATCAGGCCGAGAAGGCCATCAAGGACTTCGGCGACAAGGCGGATCCTGCCAAGGTCTCCGCGGTCAAAGACGCCGTCGAGAAGCTGAAGGAAGCCCTGAAGGGCGGCGACACGGAAGCCATCAAGAAGGCGACCGAGGCTGTCCAGAAGCCGCTCTATGACCTCTCGTCTGCAGCGTACCAGCAGGCTGGCCCGCAGGCCGGTGCACAGGGTGCGCAGGGCGCGGCAGGCCAGCAGGCAGGCAATGCGTCCGAACAGAAGAAAGACGATGACAACGTCGTCGACGCCGACTTCACGGAAGTCAAAGACGACAAGAAATAAGGTTATCCGGTAACCAGAGAGAGAAGGACGAGGGGCATCTCCCCGCCCTTCTCTTTCTTTGAACGAATAGGATGAATAGGATGGTGCAGAAGTGAGCGAGAAACGCGATTATTATGAGGTGCTGGGCGTTGACAAAAATGCCGATGAAAAGACCATCAAGAAGGCCTACAAGCGCCTGGCTCGCAAATATCATCCGGACCTCAATCCGGACAACCCGAAGGCGGCAGAGGAGAAATTCAAGGAGGTCAATGAGGCCTACGACGTCCTCAAGGACCCGAAGAAGCGCGCGCAGTACGACCAGTTCGGCTCCGCGGCCTTTGACGGCATGGGCGGCGCCGGCGCGGGTGCCGGCGGTTTCGGCGGCTTCGGGGACTTCGGCGGCTTCGGCGGTGCCGGCGGCGGGTTCGACGACATCTTCGACATGTTCTTCGGCGGCGCCGGCCACAGCCGTTCGCGCCGTCCGGGCCCGGAGCGCGGCGCTGACCTCCGCTACGACCTGCATATCAGCTTTGAGGAGGCCGCGTTCGGTAAAGAGGTCGAGCTCGACATCCCGCGCACGGAAGAATGCGACGTCTGCCACGGCACCGGCGCGGAGCCTGGCACGCATGCGGAGACCTGCCCGGACTGCCACGGCACCGGCCAGCGCCAGACCGTGCACAATACGCCGCTCGGCCGCATGATGAGCTCGACGACCTGCAGCCGCTGCGGCGGTACGGGCAAGATCAACCCGCATCCGTGCAAGGCGTGCAATGGCACGGGCCAGAAGCGCGCGACGCACCGCATCAAGGTGCGCATCCCGAAGGGCATCGACAACGGCCAGCGCGTCCGCGTGTCGGGCGGCGGCAACGCCGGTGTGCGCGGCGGCGGGAGCGGCGACCTCTACGTCTATATCTTCATCAAGCCGCATAAGTTCTTCCAGCGCTCGGGCAACGACGTGCTCGTCGACGTGCCGATCACGTTCGTGCAGGCCGCGCTCGGCGCGACCGTCGAAGTACCGACCATCGACGGCAAGGTCGACCTGAAGATCCCGGCCGGCATCCAGTCCGGCACGACCCTGCGCGTCGCGCGGCACGGCATCCCGTTCCTGCGCGGCAATGGCCGCGGCGACGAGCTCGTCCACATCAAGGTGCTGACGCCGCAGAAACTCACGGGCAAGCAGAAAGAACTGCTCAAGGAGTTCGACGGCCTCTGCAAGGAGAACTCGAATCCGGAGCAGAAAAGCTTCCTCGACAAGATGAAGGATTTCTTCACGAACTACGGGGATTGACAGCATAAACAGCAAAAAGACAAGGAAAGCATTCCTTGTCTTTTTTTTGCCGCAACCGTATAATGAAAGGGTGAAGAAATGAGAAATGGGGGCATATCTATGCTGCATCTGGAAAAATCGCTCGCCGCATTCGAAGAGGCTAAGAACCTGATGCCGGGCGGCGTCAACAGCCCGGTCCGCTCCTACGCGAACGTGGACTGCAACCCGCCGTTCATCGCGCGCGCAGAGGGCGACAAGATCTACGACATCGACGGGAACGAGTACATCGACTACGTCGGCTCCTGGGGCCCGATGGTCGTCGGCCATGCGCATCCGCGCGTCGTGAAGGCCCTGCAGGAGGCCGTCACGCGCGGCACGAGCTACGGCGCACCGACGCTCATCGAGTCCGAGCTCGCGAAGAAGGTCATGGAGATTTATCCGTCCATCGAGATCATCCGCATGGTGAACTCCGGCACCGAGGCGACGATGAGCGCCCTGCGGCTCGCGCGCGGCTATACGGGCCGCGACAAGATCGTGAAGTTCATCGGATGCTACCACGGGCACAGCGACAGCCTGCTCGTGAACGCGGGCTCCGGCATGGCGACGTTCGGCGTGCCGAGCTCGCCTGGCGTCACGAAGGGCACGGCGCAGGATACGATTTCCGTGCCGTACAACGATTTCGACGCCATCACGAAGGTCATGGATGAGATGGGCGACGAGATTGCGGCGGTCATCGTCGAGCCGATTGCCGGCAATATGGGCTGCGTCCTGCCGAAACAGGGTTATCTGCGCCTGCTGCGCAAGCTTACCGAGCAGCACGGCACGCTCCTGATCTTCGATGAGGTCATGTGCGGCTTCCGCGCATCCTTGGGCGGCGCGCAGGCCGCCTACGGCATCACGCCGGATCTCACCTGCCTCGGCAAGATCATCGGCGGCGGCATGCCGGTCGCGGCCTACGGCGGCCGCCGCGACATCATGATGAAGGTCAGCCCGGCTGGCCCGGTCTACCAGGCCGGCACGCTTTCGGGCAACCCGCTCGCGATGACCGCGGGCCTCGAGACGCTGAACATCCTGACCGAGGAGCGCGCGGACGACGGCGCCGACTACAGCCGCATGCTGACGCTCAAGACGAAAAAACTCCTGCTCGGCTGGCAGGCAAAGGCCAGAGAAGCAGGAGTCGCAATCCAGGCCCATCAGGCCGGATCCATGTTCGGAATCTTCTTCAATGAGAACGAGGTCTACAACTACGATGATTCGTGCGCGAGCGACCAGGAGGCATTCAAAGTCTGGTTCAAGGCGATGCTCGAGCAGGGCATCTACCTCGCGCCGAGCCAGTTCGAGACGCTGTTCATGAGCGGCGCGCACAGCAACGAAGACATCGACCGCACGATCGAGGCCGCGGGCCATGCCTTCCGCGCCGTCGCCGATTCCCATAAATAAAAAAAACTCCCCTGCGCGGGGAGTTTTTTTACATCACGATATGTTTTCCACCATAGTATTTCGGGCCCCAGTACGTATTCGAGAGGTTGTCGATGCGGACGCCGCTCGAGCTCGCGTGGATGAAGTCGCCCTGCCCAAGGTAGATGCCGCAATGGGATGCGCCCGGCTCGTAGGTCGTGAAGAACACGAGGTCGCCGGGCACGAGCTCGCGCGAGCTCATCGTGCGCAGGCCGAGCTTGTACTGCTCATCGGCCGTGCGCGGGATGCTGATGCCGTTCTCGCGGAACACGTACTGCAGGTAGCCCGAGCAGTCAAATGCCTTCGGCGTCGAGCCGCCGAACACGTATGGCGTGCCGAGGTATTTCTTTGCCGTGTAAAGGACGCTGCTGACCTTGTACTGCGGCAGGATGGCCCTGCCGTTCGGGGCGGTGGCAGCGGCTTTTTTCGGTGTGGCAGGAGCCGCGGGCCGCTTGACGTTCGAGCCCCAGGTGCGCACCTTCGCGTTACGCAGGGCGCGCCACGTCGCATTCGTGACGACGCCCGTGATGCGGATCTTCTGATCGCGCTGGAACTCAGCGACGGCGCGTTCCGTATCTTTGCCGTAGATGCCGTCCGCACTGACGGAGTAGCCGACCTTCCGGAGCTTTTCCTGCAGGATCAGGACGTCGTGGCCGTGGGATCCCTGCTGAAGGGTCGGACTCGCGGCGGCATGATGGGGGACGGGCAGCAGCAGGGCGGCGAGCCCGAGGACGAGGGCCGCGCCGTGCAGGGCGTGCAGGGCATGCTTCATCATAAAGGTCTTCCTTTCTGAGAGTTTTGTGGTCTTTGGGAAGGGCTGGTTACTCAGCCGTGCAGGACGTGCTCGAGGCCCTGTCCCATGAGCTTGACGACGTGGTCATCGTCGAGTGAGTAGAAGGCTTCCTTGCCGTCTTTGCGGAACTTGACGAGGCGCGCGTTGCGCAGCACGCGCAGCTGGTGCGATATCGCGGACTGCTGCATATGCAGGGCGTCGGCGATATCGCAGACGCAGAGCTCATCCTCCGCGACGAGCAGCGACAGCAGCTTGATCCGCGTCTTGTCCCCGAGCACCTTGAAGAGGTCGGCGAGCCGCAGGCTCGTATCGTCATCGAGCTCGTGCAGGCATGCGTCCTTGACGAGGTTCGGGTGCGTGTGATGGATTTCGCACATATCGTTTGTGCCAGTTTCAGTCATCGATCGTTTTCACTCCTTGTATGAAAACGCTATTCTCAGTATAGCATAGTTCTTATTTATTCGTCGTAAAAATTCGGCTTGGGAAAAATTAATCGTGGAAACGGAAGGAGAATTTCTTGCCTGGCGTGATGTACGGAATCAGCGCGAGGTCATCTGCGTCGACCTGTCCGACAACGTTCGTGCGCGGATCCGCGTCCTGCGGGTGCGTGATGATCTGGAGCTCGCCCATATAGCGGCCATAGCCCTCGTTGTCGAGCGTGATGGCGCCGATGGGGCGGGACTCCGCGTGTTCCGGGGCAATGGTGCCTCCCTCTGCCGCGAGCAGCTTGCGGCTCTCCTGTGCACGGATGGCATCGCGCGCTGCGTCGATGCGCGAGGTGAACGGATTTTCGAGCAGCTTCCGGCTCACGGGATCTGCGGTATGCCATTTCGCCGCGAGCACGACCTCCCTCTGCGGGAGTGCACCGACGCCCTGCAGTTCTTCCTTTGTCGGCAGGGCATCGCCGATCAGCACGAAATCGCAGTTCATCGCGAGCAGCTGGCGCGCGGCGAATTCCGTTTCCGCGTCGCGGTGCGCCTCGAGCGTCGGCAGGCCGTCGCCGAGCGGCGAGCGGCGCCTGCCCCGCCGACTCGGCACGAAAGCCCCGGTCTCAATGCCGAGCCTCCGCAACATGATGTTCTGGCCGACGAGCGATGCCTCGCTGATGCCCGTGCCGCGGCGTGGGTAGAAGTTATGGATGGCCTCGATGTTCTGGAAGTTCGCCTTTTTCTCGACGAGCTGCGAGAGGGCAGCGCCAGTCAGCGTCGAGGCGTTCAGCGCGATGCGGATGCCCTGCTTGTTCCGCGAGTACCGGACGATCTCGTCGACGCTGAACCCGTAGTCGAGCCGCAGCGTCGTGATGCCGAGCATGCGGAATGCCGACAGCGAGAAATCGCGGATGCCGAGCAGCTTGCGTGTTGCGGGGGACACGTCGGAGATGACCTCCATATGGTGCTCGCGGGCCGTGCGCAGCAAGGTGCCGAGCTCCGCCTTCAGCGCGCGCGTATCCGATTCTGGAATCTGCAGCGAGGTGAAGATCCGCGTGAGTCCGGCGCGCGCCGCGTCCTCGATCAGCTTCAGGTTCTCGAGCGGTTTGTTGTCGAGTCCCGGGTAAAGGGAGATGCCGTTTGCCATGTGTTGATCCTCCGTGTCACGATTGTTCTTCCGGGTCGTCGAAGCCGAGCAGCCAGGCCGCAAGGAATCCGGCAACATAGGCCGTCAGCAGGCCGCACAGATAGACGCCGATATGGTCGGTCGCCGCGGCGAGCGGCAGGCCGGAGATGCCGATCGTCGCGCTGCCGACTGCCCAGGCCGCCTGCACGGCGCCACCGAACGCGCCGCCGATGCACGCGCCGAGGAAGGGCCGGCCGAGCGGCAGCGTCACGCCGTAGATCAGCGGTTCGCCGACGCCGAGCATGCCGACCGGCAGGGCCGAGGCGATCGTCTTCCGGAGCGCGTGGTTCTTGGTCTTCACGTAGACCGCAAAGCTCGCGCCGACCTGCCCTGCGCCGGCCATCGCGAGCACGGGCAGCAGGATCGTGACGCCGTACTGGTTCAGCAGCTCGACGTGGATCGGCGTCAGGGCCTGATGGATGCCGAGCATGACCATCGGGAGATAGGTGCCGGCGAGCAGGAAGCCCGCGATGGCTCCACCTGAGCCGATGGCCGTCGTCGCGGCCATGCCGATGAGATCCGAGAGCAGGCCGCCGAGCGGCTGCAGGACGAGGATCGCGGCCGCGCCCGTCAGCAGGAATGTCAGCAGCGGCGTCAGGAACAGGCTGAACATCTCGGGAACATGCCGGCGGATCTTCTTTTCGACGAAGGCACCGAGCCCCGCGACGAGCAGCACCGAGATGACGCCGCCGCGCCCCGGTGCGAGCGGGTAGCCGGCGAGCGTGACGCCCGCGAGCCCCGGATGGGAGAGCAGGGCGCCGAGCGTGCCGCCGAGGATCGGGGTGCCGCCGAACTCCTTGGCGGTGTTCCAGCCGATGAACAGGTTCATGCCCCAGAACACCGAGCCGCCCGCGACGCCGAGCAGCTGGAAGACGCCGCTGCCCGCGAGCAATGGGTCGAGCTTCAGGGCGAAATTCAGCAGGCCGCTGATGAGCCCGCACGCGATGAAGCCCGGGATCAGCGGCAGGAAGATGCTCGCAATCCGTCGGAAAAAGAGCTTCACGGGCGTCGCGTTGCGCGCGCGGATCTTCGCGTGGAGAGACTCGGCGGCACTGACTTCGCGCGTGTCCATAGCTTTGGCTGCCCCGGCCATGGGGGCGGCCGTCTCGCCGCGGAGCTCCTGCCGGGATCTCACCATGCGCAGCAAGGCGGTATAGTAGTCGTAGACCTTCGCGACGCGGCCCGGCCCGAGCACGATCTGCAGTTCCTCCTCCGCATCGTTGACGCCGAGCACGCCCGGGATCTTCCGGAGCTGGCCGAGAAGCAGGGTGGGGCGCTGATGGAGCACCAGCCGCAGCCGCGTCATGCAGTGCGTGACCGAGCGTACGTTGTCCGCTGGCCCAGTCAGCAGGAAAATCTGGCGCGCGATGGATTCGTAGCTTTTATCTTTCGCCGTGTCCGTCAATCGAGCGCCTCCTTCAGCCTTCCATGCGTTTCCCGCAGCTTCTCGATGCCCTCCGATGCCGAGCAGCCTGCGAGCAGCATCAGGATCGCGAGCTTTGCGTGTCCGTTTGCGTCCGCAAGGGCGGCCGCGGCCTCCTCGCGCGAGCAGCCCGTCGCCTCCATGACGATGCGGTGCGCGCGCTCGACGAGCTTTTCGTTGCTCGCGCGTACATCGACCATCAGGTTGCCGTAGACCTTGCCGAGGCGGATCATGACGCCCGTCGAGAGCATGTTCAGCACGAGCTTCTGCGCCGTGCCCGCCTTCATGCGCGTCGATCCCGTGATGACCTCCGGCCCTGTGACCGGCGTCAGCGCGATATCCGCGAGTGCGGCGATCTCCGCGTTCTCCGTGCAGGCGAGGGCAATCGTCGGCGCGCCCTGCTGTGCGGCGAACTTCAGCCCGCCGATGACGTATGGCGTGCGCCCGGAGGCCGCGATGCCGACGAGCACATCGAGATCCGTGAAACCGTGCTCCTGCAGGTCGCGCGCGCCGAGCTCTTCGCTGTCCTCCGCACCTTCCTTCGCGCGGAACATCGCGGACTCGCCGCCTGCAATCAGACCCTGCACGAGGGCGGGATCCGTGCCGTAGGTCGGCGGGCACTCCGCCGCGTCGAGCACGCCGAGCCGCCCCGACGTCCCCGCGCCCATATAGAATAGACGCCCGCCGCGCGACAGATGCTCTGCCGTGATATCGACCGCCTCCGCAATCTGCGGCAAGATCTTCCCGACCGCGCGCGGTACCTGCTGATCCTCCTCATTGATGATCGTCAGCATATCGAGCGTCGAGAGCTCGTCAATCTTCATCGACCGCGGGTTCCGCCGCTCCGTCGTAATATTGGATAAATCCAATCGTCATTTCTCCTTCTCGCAAAATAGATACTCCTTTCTATAGTATAACACAAACTGCGTGTACAAAAAAACGGGGCCGCCGCACGACCCCTGTTCGGATTCATGCGGTAACCCCGTTTTGTTTTTTGATTACTTTACGACGAGAACCGGGCATTTGGACTGTTCGACGATGTACTGGCTGACGCTGCCGAGCAGGACGCCTTTCACGACACCGAGCCCGCGGCTGCCCATGACGATGAGATCCATGTTGTTGCTCGTCGCGAAGTCGAGGATCACGACGGCCGGCGAGCCGGTCTCAGAGAACGCCTCTTTCTCGATGCCGGACGGAACCATCACCATCGCACGGTCGAGGATGACGTTGCCCGCTTTCGTGACGGCCTCGAGGATGGCATCCGAGAGGCACGCATTGATGGCGAGCTGGTTGATGTTCGCAACGTAGAGGAAATTGAGCTTTGCGCCGATGGCCTCCGCGAGGTCGATAGCCTCCGTTACCGCGCGATCCGAGCCTTCGGAACCATCTACTGGTACAAGGATATTCTTCACCATAGTAAAACCCCCTTGATAAAAATCACTTCACGATAAGCACGGAGCATGCCGCACCTTCAAGGACTTCCTGACTCACACTGCCCTTTAGGAATCCCTCGACCACGCTGACGCCGCGCGTCCCGAGCACGATGAGCCCGCTCTGACGTTCCGCCGCATAGGATAAGATCTCGGCGGCAGGATCGCCGGCACGCTGATGGTACCGCACCTCGACGCCTGCGGGAACGCTGCTCCGGACGCGGTCAAAGACGGCTTCTGCCTTCTTCCCCATCGACTCTGTCGCGATTTCTGGCAGCCAGCTCTCCCGTTCGTCGTCCGTCTGGCTGTCAAAATACGTCACGTGCAAGACATCGAGCACCGCGTCTGTATCGGCGGCGAGCTCGCCCGCAAGTGCAACAGCCCGGTCCGAGGATTCCGAAGTATCGACTGGAACCAGGATACGATCGAGTTTTTTCATATCCATGCCTCCTGTCCTGCTTATACTTTCTTATTCGCGATATCCCGAACAAAATCCTTCTCTTTCCGTAAAATTCCGAAAAAAGAAGCCATAACCCTTGCCTGCTTTACTCTCCTTTCTGAAGAGAATTTACCTCCAGCCATCGGGCGAATTCTCTTTCCGACATTTCTCCTTTTGCCAAAGCATAAACAGCTAATACGGCATCTGCCTCGCTGGCTTTCAGGATCCAACCATTGATGGATAAAAAAGTATACGCCAAAAGAAAGCCGGTTCTTTTATTCCCATCGATAAACGGATGATTTTCGATAATGCCATAGGCATAAGCCGCAGCCAGTTCGAAAAGAGTCGGATTCCCATAGGCATATAGATTTTTCGGCCTAGCTAATGCGGATTCGAGCAGTCCGTTATCACGTACACCATCGCTGCCGCCATGTTCCGCTAATTGCTCTTCGTGAATCAGGTAAACCACTTTCTCGATAAGCCATGAGATTTCATGCATCATTTTGCCAACTCTCTTAATGTATTCCGGTATTGTGCCATGCCTTCCTGCGCTGCCTCAATCTGTTTCTCAAAATCGACTGCATATGGCGTCAATAGAATCCCGTTCGGTGACTCCGTCGCAATCAATTCATCCCCAGATTGGATATGCAGTTTCGCAAGAATCTCCTTCGGCAGAATGACACCCATGGAATTCCCGACATTTCTCACTTTTAATTTCATTTCCCTCATCTCCCTTTTTGTTATTATAAATGTTATAACTTAAATTTCGTTTTATTTTGCATTGACTTTGCTCTTAGCATTCCGATATAATGATTTTATGTGAATCGATTTCTATCTGTTCTGGAAGGGAAAGGAAGGCTTCATTTGGAATTTTTACTTGCGTTGTCGCCGATTCTGTGGCTGATTGTCGCGCTGTCGGTGCTGCATATGGCGGGATGGAAGGCGTGCCTGCTCGCACTCGTGCTCGCTCTCGCGGTCGCCATCGGCGCGTTTGAGATGACGACGGTGCACGCGGTGCAGGCGGTCCTGCAGGGCGCTGCGCTCGCATGCTGGCCGATCCTGCTCGTCATCATCGCCGCAATCTTCACGTACAACCTGACCATGCACACGAAAAGCATGGATGTCATCAAGAAGATGCTGTCGTCGGTCTCGAGCGACAAGCGCGTGATCACGCTGCTGATCGGTTGGGGCTTCGGGGCCTTCCTCGAGGGCATGGCTGGCTTCGGCACGGCCATCGCGATCCCCGCGGGCATGCTCGTCGGCTTCGGCATCAGCCCGTTCACGGCGGCCGCGGTCTGCCTCGTTGCGAACTCGGTACCGACGGCGTTCGGCTCCATCGGCATCCCGATCGTGACGCTCGCGAACATCACGGGCATGGATCCGGCGACGGTCGCGGCGTACTCGGTGCTCGAGCTCGCGCCGCTGACGTTCCTGGTGCCGCTCGTGATGATCCTCGCGGGCTACGGCTTCAAAGCGCTCAAGGGCGTCACGATGCTGTGCTTCGCGGCGTCGCTCGGCTTCCTGCTTCCGCAGCTCGCGGTCGCGATGATTGCGGGCCCGGAGCTCGCGGATATCGCGGGGGCCATCATCTCGATGGGCGTCATCGTGCTCTACAGCAAGTATTTCCCGGTCAATGACCCGGCCTATCACCTCGAGCTGCACAATGGCGGCGAGGCGGTCACGGCAAAGGCCGGCGTCCGCGCTTGGCTCTCGTTCATCCTGATTTTCGTATTCCTGCTGCTCACGTCGAAATTCTTCCCGTTCATCCATGATCCGCTGTCGGCCATCAAGTCGAGCGTGCTGATCTACGATGGGCCGGGCGGCACGCCATATACGTTCACCTGGGTCGCGACGCCGGGCGTGCTGATCTTCCTCGCCGCCTTCATCGGCGGGCACGTGCAGGGCGCGAAATTCGGCGAGATGCTGCATGTCCTGAAGGCCACGGTCGTGCAGCTCCGCTTCACGATTATCACGATCCTGTCGGTCATCGCGACGGCGGAGGTCATGGGCTTCAGCAACATGACCGAGACCATTGCCGCGATTACCGTTGCTGAGACCGGCACGATGTATCCGGTTGTCGCGGCGTTCATCGGTTCGGTCGGCACGTTCATCACGGGCTCGGCAACGTCGAGCTGCGTGCTGTTCGCCAAGCTCCAGACGAGCGCAGCGGCGGCTATCGGCGCAAGCGAATCCGGCCAGGTTTGGATTGCCGCGGCAAACGCGACGGGCGCCTGCGCGGGCAAGATGATCTCGCCGCAGTCCATCGCCATCGCCGTCGCGTCGATCGGCGTCAGCGGGCTCGACGGCAAGCTGCTCGGCTTCGCGTGCAAGGTCTATATCCCATTCGTCATCGCGATGGGTCTCGTCGTGTACTTCGGGCTTTCCGTCGTTGGATGATAACTTTTTATTCGAAGATATTCTTTATGCAAAAAATGCTGCTGCATGAACCGGCTTTGGTTCATGCAGCAGCATTTTTTAATCGGTATAGAGCAGTACGACTTTGTCCGCTTTCCGCGTTGCGTTCATGTCGATGACGCGCTGATTGGACGACCCGCGGAACTTCAGCGTGAGGTCGCGTTTCTCAATCTGGAAGTCGCCGTCGACGAGGACATCGAGCTCGCGGAGCAGGTTCTCGGTGTCCGCATCGTCGCGCGCATGGAGCTGTTCGAGCGTATAGCCCGAGTAGCTCCATACATCCATGCCGCGCCGGTGCGCCTCGCGTGCGAGCTCGAGCAGGGGCCGCGGCTGCAGGAATGGCTCGCCGCCGCTGAACGTGATGCCTGAGAGCAGGGGGTTGGCGTCGAGGCGCTTCGCGATCTCCGCCGTCGTCATGCTGTGCCCGCCGGACGGGTCGAGCGCCTCCGGGTTCTGGCATCCCGCGCAATGCCGCGGGCACCCCTGCACGAACAGCGTCAGACGGATGCCGTCCCCATCCACAATCGAATCGTCCACAATCCCCGCGACCCGCACTTTCATCGCGCATTACCTCCCAATGTCTGTCCGAAAAAGCAAAAAGAAAGCCCTCCCCGAAGGGGAGGGCTCAACAAGGCATGCCTCCTCAGCTCAGGCTGTGCTTGACCCGGTCGTGCTCCTCGGCGCGCTTCGCGTCGTTCCAGCGGTCAATCGTGCCGACGAGGTAGCCCGTGATGCGGCGGATCCGCTCGAACTTCGGCTCCTCGAGCGCGTAGTCGATCTTGATCTCCCCGTTCTTCGCGAGCGAGAGATGCAGGCTCGTCACCTTGTTATCCGTGTGATCCTCGACATAGCGCACGTAGCCCTCGGCTTCGCGCTCCGTCATATCGGGGATGCCGTCTACCGTTACCGTAATATCATCAATCTGCATGCCTGTCACCTGTTCCTTTGTCTCCTAAATCAACGCCGCTCCTTCGGGCGACAGGATGATTATACAATATCTTGTGGTCAGGCGTCAATACCACCACAACATCTTGTGGGTAAGAATTGTTTTAGAAAAAATCGCGCTTTCCGTTCCTGCGCCTTTCTCAGCGCACTCCGGCGCCTTCCGCGCCGCTTTCCGCATCTGCCCGCACGACGGTGCGCACCGGGTACGGGATCTCGATGCCTTCCTCGCGGTACCGTTTCGTCAGCGCCTTGATGAATTCGTGCTTGATCAGGAACTGGTGGTCGAACTGGCTCGAATGCAGGGTGACGTTGAAGTCGATGCTCGACTCGCCGAACGTATGGAACCGCACGGCGGGCGGGATATCGACGGCCTCGTCGACCTGCTGCATGACGGAGCTTGCGACCTCGAGCGTCACGCGCTCGACCTGGTCGAGGTCGCTGTCATAGGCGACGCCGACCGGCACCGTGATCACGATGTCCTTGCGCGGCATGCTGTAGTTCGAAATCGTCGCCGACGCGATCTTCTGGTTCGGGATCACGACCATGTTCCCTTCGCCGGCCGGCACGATCGTCGTGAACCGCCACGTGATGTCCGTGACGCGGCCCGTCTCGCCGGTCGAGAGCCGGATGTAGTCGCCGATGCGCAGCTGCTTCGAGAGGATCAGATGCAGACCCGAGAAGATGTTCGCGAGCGTTTCCTGCAGCGACAGCGCGACCGCCATGCCGCCGACACCCATGGCCGTCAGGATCGGCGCAATCGAGATGCCGCAGTATTGCAGGATCACGAGGATGCCCATCGCGTAGATCACGATGTTCAGGATCGTGTCGAGGAGTGTCGTCTTCGGCAGACGCTGGTCCGAGTTCTCCATCTTCATCTGCACCATCGCGTGCAGGGTCCGCGCGAAGATCCGCGTGATCGTCAGGACGATGACCGAGAACAGCACGTATGAGAAGATCTTGACGAGCGGGGCGGGGATATCGACCGTGTTGACGATCCAGTAGAGCCCGACGATCAGGCAGAACGAGACCGGCGTCCCCTTTATCGCGTGGAACAGCAATACCTGCCATGAGCTTGCGTCCTCGCCCATCGTGCGGCGGATCTGCCGGTTCACGAGCTTGTTGAGCGACAGGCCGAGCGCGAGCGCGCAGGCGAGGATGCAGAGCGGCAGCAGCACGAGGTCGAGCACGGCGTGCGCGTCGAGAGTCAGGAGATGCGAGAGCAAGGAAAAGTCCCCCTTTTCGGAAAAATACTTGTCTTTACCGTTTTCGTCTATTATACTATAGTTAGCAAAATGGGGAAAGAACGGGGGAAATTTTATGTCAGAAGAAATCCTGCACCGCGGGAAGCGGCTGCAGCTGCGCCGCGCCGGGGAAGATGACCTCGGCTTTATCCTGCAGCTCGAATACGACCCGGAGAACGTCTCCTTCATCGTGCCGTTTGACCGTACGTTCCACGAGCCGATCCTGCGCGGGGCGGCCAAAGGCACGATGGACATCATCGTTGAGGAGATGGCGACCGGCGAGCCCGTCGGCTACGTGCTCGCAAATGGCCTCCAGTCGGACGCCAAGGAGATCGAGTGGACGCATATCATCGTCGCGAAGAAGGGGCAGGGCTACGGCCACGAAACCATGAAGCTCCTGAAGGCGTGGGCCTTCGAGGATCTGCATTTCCACCGCGCGTGGCTCGATTGCAAGCCCTATAACCGCCGCGCCCTGCATCTCTATGAGAGCGAGGGCATGGTCCTCGAGGGGCGTTTCCGCGAGACCATCGTGACGAATGGCGTCTACGAGGATCTCGTCGTGCTCGCCCTGCTCGCGCGCGAATACGAGGCCATGAAACAGGCAGGCCTCGAGCTCGAGAGCCCGCAGCAGGACTCGTAAATCGCAAAAAGAAAATATTTGGGAAAAGAGGAATACCTATGAACATCATCGTAACCGGCGGGGCCGGCTTCATCGGCTCCAACTTCATCTATTATGAGCATGCGAACCATCCGGAGGACCGGATCATCTGCCTCGACAAGCTCACCTACGCGGGCAATCTCGAGACGCTTGCGCCGCTCATGGACAAGCCGAACTTCAAGTTCATCAAGGCAGACATCGCGGACCGCAAGAAGGTCTATGACATCTTCGCGAAGGAGAAGCCGGACATCGTCGTGAACTTCGCAGCGGAGTCCCATGTTGACCGCTCCATCGAGAACCCGGAAGTTTTCCTGCAGACGAACGTCATCGGCACGAGCGTGCTGCTCGATGCCTGCCGGAAATACGGCATCGACCGCTACCATCAGGTTTCGACCGACGAGGTATACGGCGATTTGCCGCTCGACCGTCCGGACCTGTTCTTCACCGAGGAGACGAACCTGCATACGTCCTCCCCGTACTCCGCGTCGAAGGCATCGGCCGACCTGCTCGTCATGGCCTACCACCGGACGTACAAGCTCCCGACGACCATCTCGCGCTGCTCGAACAACTACGGCCCGTATCATTTCCCAGAGAAGCTCATCCCGCTCATGATCATCAACGCGCTGAA
>Ga0256406_1004481_pt1 | contig 15924 bp, 14 predicted proteins | sample RumenRJG_03DNA_FD_185986 | JGI IMG/M metagenome (GOLD analysis project Ga0256406, IMG submission 185986) | Bovine rumen microbial communities from Lethbridge, Alberta, Canada - RJG_03 | ecosystem: Host-associated > Mammals > Digestive system > Stomach > Rumen | place: Canada: Alberta | collected... | reverse complement strand
TTGACCAGAAACGCATCGCTTCCAGAGAGGGTGGAGTGGAAATCGTAGTGGAGGAATTAGCTACACATGCTGCATCCCTTGGAAATCAAGTCACCGTATATAATCGTTCAGGCCATCATGTAAGTGGCTCCGAATTTGATGAAAAGCAATTAAAAAGTTATAAGGGCGTTCGTATTAAGACTGTACCGACTATTCAGAAAAAGGGGACTAGAGATATAACAGGGTCATCCAAGATAAACTACGATAACTAAGGGTTTTGACGGCTTGAGTTGTCCTTCAAATATTTTATTTGTTGAAAAACTGCAAGAAGCGGAAAATCCTGGGGATTATATGTAGGAGGCTTTTGGAAGCTCTGTTTTGACCCACAAAAAGGAGCAACAAATAAAATAGGAGGATAACACAAGCCTACGGTAGATTACGATAAGCAGTCTGCCGTGGGCTTATTGCTGTTTTATAAAGAAAAAAGTAAGGAGAATGAAAATATGAATAATATAAAATCACCGTAGCAGGCACTGGATACGTCGGCCTCTCCCTAAGTGTTCTGTTAGCACAGCATAAAAGTGACGGCTGTTGACATTGTGCAAGCTAAAGTGGATATGATTAACAATCATAAATCCCCGATTCAAGATGACTATATCGAGAAGTATCTTGAAGAGAAAGATCTGAACTTGATCGCAACGCTGGATGCAAAGGTTGCATACTCGGATGCGGACTTTGTTGTAATAGCTGCTCCCACGAATGTCTACTCAACAAACCGTATTGACGTAGCATAGTCGAAAAGAACCTGTTTTGCACACTGTATGGGGTACTGAAACTGGTCATATTTCACAACTATATGAGCTATAAATGCCAGACATTTATACAAAATGCTGAACTTTTGACCCCTGTGGCACAAAATTGGCACATCTTTTTCAGATGTTATGAGGAAATGGCAAAAAACAGGAGAAAACAACAAAAATCCATGAGTTTATCATTAACATCTGAAACTGCTGTTGAGTACACTATCTGACCCGCTAATGACACCTACATCATTACGGTTTGTTGAGTCATGAAAATTACGGAAAAACAGATGATTTCTATTTCATAAAACAGCTGTTGAGTAGAGCATGGATGGTGATGATAATTACATGTTTTGTGCGGTGAGAGTGAATGATTTGTTCATGGCGAACAATAAGAGATGGAGACATGATTGGATGATGTGTACAGTTTTAACAAAATTTATGCGCCGACAGGGTTCGATTCAACAATCCAACACTTAGAAAAAACGTCATTGCAGGGTATACGGGGTTCGACTATATAAATCAACACTTCGACTATAGAGAAATGGAGACGAGTGTACTCAACGGATGTTTTATGGAGTAGAAAACAGGGGAAATATGATTGCTGGGGTAATTGGATACGACAGCATAAGAAAACACTTAGCCGAGTGTGGTTATCACACAGTGGAAATTAGAGAGAAATGCCATCCATATGGATGTGTACATAGAAAATTAGAGGATATGCCCGATGAGGGCCGGAGGAGTAAATAACATGAAGAATTACAAAATCGCCGTTGCGGGCACTGGTTATGTTGGTTTGTCAATTGCAACCCTGCTTTCTCAGCACCACCAGGTGACTGCTGTGGATATCATTCCGGAGAAGGTGGACATGATCAACAACTGTAAGTCTCCGATTCAGGATGACTATATCGAGAAGTACCTCGCAGAGAAAGAATTGAATTTGACTGCAACGCTGGATGCTAAGACCGCATACGCCGATGCTGATTTTGTTGTCATTGCGGCTCCTACAAACTACGACAGTCACACGCAGCACTTCGACACATCTGCAGTCGAGGCTGTGATCAAGCTGGTCATGGAGTACAACCCAGATGCCATCATGGTCATTAAGTCCACTATCCCTGTGGGCTACACGGCAAGCGTAAGAGAAAAGTTCAACAGCAAAAATATTATTTTCAGCCCGGAGTTCCTGCGCGAGTCCAAGGCTCTCTATGATAACCTGTATCCTTCCCGCATCATCGTTGGTACGGACCTGAACGATGAGCGATTGGTAGAGGCTGCGCATGAGTTTGCCGGTCTGCTGCAGGAAGGTGCTATCAAAGAGAACATCGACACTCTGTTCATGGGCTTTACCGAGGCAGAGGCGGTAAAACTGTTCGCCAATACATATCTGGCTCTTCGTGTTGCTTACTTCAATGAATTGGACACCTATGCAGAGAGCAAGGGCTTGAACACCCAGCAGATTATCGACGGTGTATGCCTTGACCCTCGTATCGGCAGCCACTACAATAATCCGTCCTTTGGCTATGGCGGTTACTGCCTGCCGAAAGACACCAAGCAGCTGCTGGCCAATTACGCCGATGTGCCGGAAAATCTGATCGAGGCTATTGTCGAGAGTAACAGAACTCGTAAAGATTTCATCGCTGACCGCGTCCTAAAGCTGGCTGGTTATTATGGTTATGACGAGGATAACGAGTACGATAAGGAACAGGAAAAATCTGTGACCATCGGCGTGTACCGCCTGACGATGAAGAGCAACAGCGACAACTTCCGTCAGAGTTCTATTCAGGGTGTCATGAAGCGTATCAAGGCCAAAGGTGCAACGGTTGTGATTTATGAGCCGACTCTGAAAGATGGAGAAACCTTCTTTGGCAGTGTTGTGGTCAATGACTTGGCAAAATTCAAGGAAATGAGCCATGCCATCATTGCTAATCGGTATAGTAAAGATCTTGATGATGTGAAAGAAAAGGTTTATACGAGAGATATTTTCCAGAGAGATTAAGGAAGTAGGGGGAACCTATGGCAGAGAAAAAGAAAATACTATACATAGTCGAAGCTATGGGTGGAGGCGTTTTTACTTATATAGTTGACCTTGCCAATGAGCTTGTCAATTCGTATGACATGTATATTGCTTATGCGGTAAGAAAGCAGACACCAGAAAGTTATAAGGAATACTTTGACAAGCGAATTCATCTGATTGAAGTCAAAAATTTTGGACGGGCAATTGATCCAGCGAAAGATATTGCAGCTTTTTTTGAAGTCAAAAAAATAGCGGCTGAGATTAGGCCTGATGTGATCCATTTACATAGTAGTAAAGCTGGTGCGATTGGTCGGGTGGCATTTAATGGAAAAATTCCAATGTTCTATACCCCACATGGTTATAGTTTTCTGATGGAAAACTATAAACCAATGAAACGCAGAATATTTAAGTTGATTGAGTCAGTGTGTGCAAAGAGAAATTGCACGACCATCAGTTGTAGCGTGGGTGAGCATCAAGAATCCCTGAAACTTACCAAACATGCTACTTATGTAAATAATGGCATCAACATGGCGAAACTTCAGGAAATTATTGATAAAACAGAAAAAGTAGAACACCCATTTACGGTTTACACACTGGGTAGAATCTGTTATCAGAAAAATCCCACACTGTTTAATGAGATAGCCGAATCACTTCCAGATGTGAAATTTGTCTGGATTGGTGATGGAGAGCTTCGAGAACAACTTACGAGCAAGAATATCGAAATCACAGGATGGGCTGATCGAAGCACTGCGATTAGATATGCGGTCAATGCAGATGTTTTTCTACTTCCCAGTAGATGGGAAGGTTTACCGATATCATTGCTGGAATCTATGTATATGAAGAAAATATGCGTGGTAAGTAATGTAATCGGCAATCGCGATGTCATCCACAACGGTGAGAATGGCTTTGTATGTACGAAAGTGGAAGATTTCGTAAAAGCTATTGAAGAATGTCAGGACGAAGATGGAAAACTGACAGAGCGGGCATATCAGGATATTCTAAAGATGTATAACACAAAAGTAATGGCGCAAATGTACAGCAAAAAGTACGAAAATGCGCTGAATGAACGGGGGGGGGGTACAGCATGACTTAATCCGTTTTATTGCGGTTGTCAGGCTGTACACCCTTGCATACTCTGTTAGCATTGAGCCAGATAATTATGTCACTGCAAAGGCGGTGGCATGATGAAAAAGATAAGGATTTTACATGTGGCGCAAGCAGCTGGCGGCGTGGATCGCTACATCCGAATGCTTCTCAAGTATTTGGATAAGGAAAAATTTGAGAATATACTGATTTGCTCACAGGATTTCCATGAAGAAGACTACAGAGGTCTGGTAGATTTTTTTGAACAGGTCGAAATGACCAGAGCCATTGGTGGTAATGACTTAAAGGCAATTAAAGAGGTTAGAGCACGGATAAAGAAATATAACCCCGATATCGTCTATGCTCATTCCAGCAAGGCTGGGGCAATCGTTCGCATTGCAGATATTGGCCTTAAGAATCACTGTGTATATAACCCACATGGGTGGGCATTCAACATGCGGTGCTCTGCGAAGAAAAAGGCAATGTATACAGCCATTGAAAAGATTGCTGCTCCATTTTGTGAAAAGATTATCTGCATTTCGGATGCGGAGAAGCAGTCAGCATTGGATAAAAAAATATGCAAAGAAGATAAGTTACAGGTCATTTTTAACGGTGTGGATATCGAGGACTACGAAAATGGAGTACATGGCGCTGTTAAGAGAGAAGACCTGAACATACCGGATGATGCATTTGTTGTCGGCATGGTTGGACGAATGAGCCCACAGAAAGCACCAGATGTTTTTGTTAGGATGGCAAAGCAAGTAAAGGAGAAAGTTCCGAATGCATACTTCATTATTGTTGGCAACGGAAATCAAGAAGCCGAAATTAGAAAGTATGTGGAAGACAATGGTTTCTCGGATAGCCTGCATATTACAGGCTGGGTTGATAACCCGATGAGCTATGTTGAACTATTTGATGTGGCGTGCTTATTGAGCCGTTGGGAAGGCTTCGGATTAGCCTTGCCTGAGTATATGATGGCAAGTAAGCCTATTGTGGCAAGCCGGGTGGATGCCATTCCTAATATAATCCGGAATGGAAAAAATGGCTTGCTTGTTGAGGTGGATGATGCTACCGGAGCAAGTAAAGCCGTGTTGCGAATCTATCAGGATGATGGATTGAAGAATAGATTGGTGGCGCAAGGCATGGAAGATGTACATAACAGATTTAACGCTCGGAGAGTTTCGGAAGAGCATGGAAAATTGTTTGAGCAGATAGTTAAGTGATCAAAAATAGTTTGGAGAGTAGAGGAATGAAAAAAACGGCAATTGTGTCATGCTATTTCCAGCATAACTATGGAAGTATGCTTCAGGCATATGCTACGCAGATGGCCTTAGATAAACTGGGATATGAAAATGAAACAATAGATATTTCTGGCTTTAATGGAGAAATTAAAAAAGCAAAGTTGCTGTATTTTGCTAAGGCAAGTTTAACTTCAGATATTTTGCTGTCTAAACTTGGTATGGCAAGGAATGTATTGATTAAGAAATTTTCTAAAAATCAGTATACACAACTGTCTAAAGTTCGCGCAGAAAAATTTGACGAATTTAGCCGTAAACAGTTTAGGCTATCTCCAAAATATGAGTCAAAGACAGAACTTGGAAATAAATGTAAAGATAACTATTCGAGTGTGCTGGTAGGAAGCGATCAGTTATGGCTTCCTGGAAATATTGCGGCGGATTATTATACACTCAACTTTGTGCCAACAACAGTAAATTCGATTGCCTATGCAACGAGTTTTGGCCAATCAAGTTTGCCGAAGGATTCTGTCAAAAAGGCAGAGGCGTTTTTAAAGAAAATAAAGCACATTGGTGTAAGAGAAGAATCGGGTCAAAAACTGGTGAAAGAAATTGCCGACCGCAACGTTCCAGTAGTTTGTGATCCGACATTGCTGTTTACAGGTGATGAATGGTTGAACATCCAAAAGAAAGAGCCAATTGTAGAAGGAAAGTACATTCTGTGCTATTTCCTTGGAAACAATCCGCCTCATAGAGAATTTGCAAAACGCTTAAAAGAAGCTACAGGTTGCAAGATTATAGCACTGACACATTTGGATGAATTTGTAAAGAGTGATGAAGGTTATGCGGATGAAACACCGTATGACATTGATCCCGCAGATTTTCTGAATTTGATTCGGAATGCAGAATATGTTTGCACGGATTCGTTCCACTGCTCTGTATTTTCAATTCTTTATAAGCGGAAGTTTTTTACATTCCGTCGTTATAACAGAAATACTAAACAGTCAACAAACAGTCGGTTAGATACGCTATTCCACATGGCAGGTATCACTGGTAGATTACTGACGGGAGAAGAAAATATAGCTAACTGTTTGAAAATAGAGACAGATTTTGAAAGTGTTCATAAAAAGTTAGAAGGAATCCGGCAGAAGTCATATGAATATCTTCTGGCTGCATTAAAAGATGAAGGGAGTACAGATTTGTGATTGAGATAAAGAAAAAATCAGACTGCTGTGGATGTACTGCCTGCGCAGCAATTTGTCCTAAAGATGCAATCATTATGAAGGAAGATAATGAGGGATTTCTTTATCCAACAGTTGATAAAGAAAACTGTATTGATTGTGGTGCTTGTGAAAGAGTGTGCCCTATCATCCATACCGCAAAGGAAATACCTTTTGAACAAGCTGCATATATCGTACAGAATAAAGATCAAAAAATCTTAAGAGAAAGTACAGCAGGCGGAGCATTTACTGCAATTGCTAAATATGTCTTACATAATAATGGTGTTGTGGTTGGTGTGGAACTAGGCGCCGATTTAACAGCTCGCCATGTTGCAGTTGAAAAGGAAAACGATTTATATCGATTCCGTAATAGTAAATATGTCCAAAGTTCTGTGGGGGGGGGTACGCACCGACAGATTAAGTCCTTCTTAGAGCAAGGCAGATTCGTATGCTTTAGCGGAACACCGTGTCAGATAGAGGGGCTGAAAAATTTCTTAAAGAAAGATTACGACAATCTGATCACTGTTGATGTGGTCTGCAGAGCTGTACCTTCTCCTTTGATATTTCGTAAATATGTGGAATATCAGAAGAAAGTGCTTTCAGACAATATAAAGACGGTTCGTTTCCGCGATAAGCATTACGGATATAAATATTCAACGATGAATGTCATAACAGACAGAAATCATGGTAATTACCATCAGGGTGTTGAATCTGATCCGTGGCTAAGAGCATTTTTCTCTAATATTTGTGATCGACCATCGTGCCATTCGTGTCATTTCCGTAAGCAGTATCGTGTTAGTGATTTTACGATATGGGATTGCTTTAATGTTGGCAGGTTCTCAAAAGAACTGGATAATGATAAAGGGGCTACGAGAGTTTTGGTGCATACAAAAAAGGGAAGAGAAATCTTTAATGCAATTAAGAATGACTTCTCTTACGTTGAAATCGCACCAGAAGCAGCTGTAGCTGGTGCAAAAGAAATGAAAGAATCTGTTGCACCGAATGAGAAGCGTGAGTCATTCTTCAAAGACGCAAATAGAATGAGCGGAGAAGAATTGTTTAATAAGTATTTCCCGGAGACCTTTAAGGTTAAAGTGGAACACTGCATCAGGTTGACCTGTTATAAACTAGGTATTTATAGCGCAGCAAAAAAACTATATGTCAGGCTAACGCATAAGTACTAAGTTTGCTATTCGTCTTGATTTCTGAATCTGTATTATGCGGAAAGGAAATCAGATGATTGAAATTAAGGATAAAAAAGATTGTGCTGGTTGTACGGCCTGTACAGAGATTTGTCCAAAGAAATGTATACAGATGAAACCGGATGAAGAAGGATTTCTGTACCCGGTTGTCGATAAAAGTAGATGTGTAGAGTGTAATGCCTGCAACATGGTTTGTCCAATTCAAAGTCCCATTACTGAAGAAGAAAAACCACAAAAAGCTTATCTGGTTCAGCATTGTGATGAAAAGGTGAGATTGGATAGTTCGGCAGGCGGTGCATTTACAGCCATAGCAACAGTTGTTCTTCAAAGGGGCGGAGTAGTATTTGGTGCAGCATACGATGAGAACTTTCATGTACAGCATACCTATGTAGAAGCTGTTAATGAATTAAAAAGATTCCGGAACAGCAAATATGTACAAAGCGATTTGGGAGATTCCTTCTGTTTGGTAAAAGATTTTCTCCAGAAAGATAGATGGGTCTGCTTTAGCGGAACACCATGCCAAATTGAGGGTTTATCAAAGTTTTTGAGAAAACCATATGAAAAGTTGATTTTAGTTGATGTGGTATGTCACGGTATCCCGTCGCCGCTGATATGGAGCAAATATCTGGAATGTCAAAAACAGACTTTTCCAAAACCAGACAACATCCGCTTCCGGGATAAGTTTTATGGATATAAATACTCCACAATGAGTATTATCCAAGATGGAAAGAACGTATACCATGCAGGATCGCAACTTGATCCAATGTTAAGAGCTTTCTTCTCAGATACATGTGATCGGCCTTCTTGTTATGAGTGTCCTTTCAAAAAAAGGTATCGTGTAAGCGACTTCACAATTTGGGATTGCTTTTCTGTATATGACTTCGATAAGAAATTGGATGATGACAAAGGTACGACCAGAGTCCTTTGCCATTCTCAAAAAGCGGCGAACCTTATGCGAGAGGTAATGGGGTATGCAAGGTGTGAAGAAGTATCGGCGGATAAGTTAGTTGCAGGTGTAAAGGAAATGTTCGAATCTGTTCCAATGAACCCAAAGCGGACCGTATTTCTGGCTGATGCGGCAAAGATGTCGGGTAAAGAGCTGTTCAAAAAATACTATCCTGTCACGAACAGGGTAAAAGTAAAAACGGCCATTCGGAAGGCGCTTCTGATGACTGGAATCTATGGAACAATGAAGAAATGTTTAAATCGGGTGCGAGGTAGATAAAATGATGGAGCCATTTGTAAGTATTATTGTACCGGTATATAAAGTACCGGAGCCGTATCTAAGAAAGTGCATTGAAAGCACAATGACACAAACACTGAAAAATATTGAAATCCTACTGGTGGACGATGGCTCGCCAGATCAGTGTGGCGAGATTTGTGATGAGTATGCAGAAAAAGACAATCGAATTCAGGTATTGCATAAGAAAAATGGTGGACTCTCCTCGGCCAGAAATTACGGCTGTAAAGCTGCACAGGGAAAATGGATTATGTTTGTGGATGGTGATGACTGGATTGAGCCAGACATGTGCCAGACCATGTATAGTGCCGGAGAAGAAAAACAGACTCAGCTTGTTATGTGCGGCATAATGAAAGACTATGGTAAGTCTGCTACGGAGTATAAATTCTATCTGGAAGATGGCAAAATATATAAAGGCCAGGAATGTAAATGGCTTCAACAGCAACTTTTGGTCTATAACGGGAATATTGCAGTTGCGTACTCAAAGCTGATCGACCGGAAATTATTATTGGACAATCAGATTTTTCATGATGAGGTGCTTCGTCAAGGCGCAGAGGGACTGGAATTTAATCTTCGGCTATTCGAAAAGCTAAAGAGTGCGACTTTCATCAACAAGCCGTTTTATCATTATATCTATAATGAGAACTCGATTTCAGCGTCACATAATGAAGCCAATCACGAGTTTGTGATTAGGTGCTTTGAGAAAATCAAGGCTTTTATTGATACCTCTGACAATAAGGAGAGGCTGAAACCTTGGTTTGACAATCGTCTGCTGTATGTGATTGTAACCACAGCAATCAGTGGCTATTTCAATCCGACTAATACGGAACCGTATGCAGATAAAAAGCGGAAATACGCAGCATATCTTGAAAAGCCGATTGTAAAAGAGGCTTTAAAGACGAAGAACATTGCTGGAATTGGGAAGCAGAGGAAAGTGGTTCTGTTTTTCGTTAAGCATCGAATGTACTTGATGCTTGATATAATGGGGAAAATGAGAAAGTGGCAAAAAGAGCATAAGTGATTTTAATTGGTTTCTTAAAGCCAATATAAATGAAAGGAAATACATTTATTATGAAAGACAATTACAATGCACGAGTAATCGCATACTATCTTCCGCAGTTTCATCCGACTCCGGAGAATGATGAAATTTGGGGAAAGGGATATACAGAATGGACTAACGTAGCTAAAGCTAGGCCCCAGTTTAGAGGACATTATCAGCCACAACTTCCAGCAGATTTAGGGTTCTATGATTTACGCCTTGAGCAAAGTAGAATAGATCAAGCAAAATTAGCAGAAGAATATGGTGTAGAGGGTTTTTGCTATTGGCATTATTGGTTTGGTAATGGAAGACAAATTCTTGATTTGCCATTTAGAGAAGTACTGGAAAGCGGAAAGCCGGATTTTCCATTCTGCTTGGGATGGGCAAATCACTCGTGGTCAACTAAAACCTGGCAAAAGACAAATGGAATTACAAAAGATGTTGAGTTTATTCATCAGGACTATCCGGGAGATGATGATTATAGAGAACATTTTTACACAGTATTAAAAGCCTTTAAGGATGATAGATATATTCGTGTGGATGGAAAACCGCTGTTTTTGGTTTACGATCCTACCAGTATTCCGGATAATAAACATTTTATTGAACTTTGGAATAAGCTTGCAGTAGAGAATGGTTTACCGGGTATTCATTTTGTTGGCAGATTAAGCTCAGTCGGTTCGTTTAAAGGTCAAAGCGAAAAACAAATGTTGGCTTCGACAGCAGCGAGATACAATGAGTATTTGGACTACGGATATAATGCCATTACTCCGGAAAATATCCGTCGTGCATGTATAAAAACGGGTGGCTATTTCCATAAACTGGTTAGAACATTCATGGCAAGAACAATTGGCAATTTTACGGTCGAAAAATATGATTACGCAAAGATCATAAATAACTTATATACTGAAGAAGACAAACGGGAGGATGTGTATCCTCAGTTGGTTCCGAGATGGGATAAGACACCAAGAAAAGGACGTGATGCGGAAATTTTTTACAATTCAACGCCGGAGAATTTTGAAAAATCCTTGGATATTGCATTGGATTACGTAAAAAATAAACCGTTGGAGCATAGAATTATGTTCTTGTTTGCGTGGAATGAATGGGGTGAAGGTGCATATTTGGAACCAGATATAAAATATGGAAGAGGACACTTAGAGGCTTTAAAGAAGAAAATTGTGGACGAAACGAAATAAAGTGAACAGAATCCACGGGCTTTTATTTAGAGTATATAGTGTTAAAAATATATAAAGAAAGGCAAAAAATGAAACCTAAGATATTATATATTTCCCACGAAACAGGACTTAATGGCGCATCGAAGTCCCTACTCAATATAATTGAAGCCTTTCAAGACAAGTATGATATTTATGTCTTGCTACGTGGAGAAGGAAAATTTAAGGAAGAGCTAAAAAAATATAAATGCAGAGTTCTAACGAATAAATATTATTTGGATTGTGAGGAAAGGAACACATCAAAAGGAGAAATTGTTTGGCTAATAAAGAAGTTAAGATATGCGTTTTATCGTAGAATAGTCAATTTGATTACAGCAAAAAAAATTGCTAGATTTGCTAAAAACGAAGGGATTACATTGATTCATTCAAATTCTAGCAGCACATTCATGGGAGCCTATATATCTAGCGCATCTCACATTCCTCATGTTTGGCATTTCAGGGAATTTTTATGGGAAGACTTCAGAATGTGCCCAATGTTGGGGTGGAACTATTTCTACAAATTAGTTGCAGCTACTACTACAAAGGTGATTTGTGTATCAGATTCTGTGCTGAACAAGTATCAGGGGTTAATAAAAACTGATATGGTCAGAATATATAATGGTGTTCCGGGAACTTGTTGTGAGTTCAAACAGAAAACTGGAAACACATTTAATATTTTGCAAGCCGGAATAGTTTCAAAAGTCAAAGGCGTTGATGTTTCAATAGATGCACTTGGCATATTGCTTTCTCAAGGATTTGACAATATTCATTTGTACCTAGCGGGTAAAGGAACTCTGGATTTCAGCAAAGCGTATAATGAACGAGATGATATAAAAGAGCACGTTCATCTTATGGGATATGTCGATAATTTGAGGAGTATTCGGGAAGATAAAATTGACGTTGAATTGATATGTTCACGAGCAGAGGCTTTTGGCCGTGTTACGGTTGAGGCAATGCAGTCAGGACTTGTTGTCATTGGAGCAAATACAGCTGGGACGGCAGAACTTATTGTAGATGGAAACAATGGATTTTTGTTTAAGAGTGGAAGCGCAGAAGATCTGGCAAATAAAATTAAATGGGTATATGAGAATAGAGAAAATTTGGATCAAATACGAAATAACGCATTGACCACAGCTAAAAGTTTTTCTATTCAGAATTGTACTCGACGGATAGATGAGCTCTACGGGAACCTACTTTGTAAAGAGGTGAAAAAAAGAGACCTGGCAACGACTGGAGGAGAAAATGACGTATATTAAACTCGGAAGGTCTGAGTGGGAAGCATCACAAGTTGTATTTGACACCACATTACTCATATGGACCATACTTACAATTCTATTCAATTATACGACATTGGGCATAGCATTGGGACGCGATCTTACGATGTTGCTTTATTATGTCAATAGAATAGCTTTGATTTTTCTTTTAATCAAAGTGATCTTTATGACAAAGTATCGAAGCAATGAAATAATTGCTATCCTTATTATTCTTGGGGCCGCATTTATGACTTATTTGCAGTCAGGATCAATAGTTATGCTTATTTTAGCAGCATTTATTGTAGCCTCGAAAGATGTTAAAATAGATACTACCTTTCAAAAAATGTATAAAGCAAACCTTGTTTTACTATGTTTGATTGTTTTATGCGCCTTAATAGGGATTCTTCCTAACAAAGTGACAGGCGTTACTTCAAGTAGAGCTTGCTTGGGGTTTATACATCCGAATAATTATGGAGCAATGATTATTAGTGTGATTCTTTTGATGCTTTACTGCGACTGGGAAAACATGAAATTAAGACATTGGATTATTATAATAGGTCTTTTTGGCATGGACGTTATGTTTCCAAAATCAAAAACGGCGTATTATGTAATTGCTTTTGCAGTACTGCTATACTTTGCTTCAAGGGAATTTTCTGGTGAGTATATAAAATCTATTTTAAGAACTATCTTAAAATGGGTGCCGATAGTTATTTTAATTGCAACTATTGCATTGACGTATATGTATATAAATGGATATTCAATAGCAGTAAAACTTAATGAAATGCTCACAACTCGAATTTATCAGATGAGTTACTTTTGGCAAACTTATTCGATTACATTATTTGGGCAGTACTTGAATACAGTGTCCTCATCCGCAGCAAATTCATTAAATGCGATGCATGCTCTTGATAATTCGTACTTGAATATCCTTCTTGGATCAGGCGTAATTATTTTTATCTTATTTGTGGGTTCGCTCTTGTATATGGCGGTCAAAGCAACTAGGATGAAAAATTATAAAATAGCGTGTATTGTTGCATGCGTATTTTTATGGGGATTTATGGAGACTGCAATTTATAAATTATGGTTTAACGCAATTATATTGTTGCTGCAGACAGTACTGTATAACCAAAATTATTTACTAGGAAAGGATGGAAAACAAGCATATGGCAGATAAAAGTTTAAAAAAAAATTTTGGTTATCAGGCGTTTTATCAAATCTTTGTCTTGTTACTACCATTGTTCACATCACCATACATCTCAAGGGTGCTTGGTCCGTCATCGTTAGGAATATACTCGTATTACTATTCGGTGGCCAATTACTTTGTACTTTTTGCTATGCTTGGCATTAATAATTACGGAAATCGTTTAATTTCTTCATGTAGAAAAGACGGAAAAAACATTATATCAAAAGAGTTTTCAAGTCTGGTTATTGTACATATTATAGTATCAGCTGTTTGTTTAGTCATATATGTTGCGTATTCTCTACTTATTGTTTCTGCTGATGAACAGGTATTTGCAACGATTCAGGGATTGATGATTGTAGGGGCTTTGTTTGATATTAATTGGTTTTTCTTTGGCTTAGAAGAATTTAAATTAACAGTTACAAGAAATACTGTAGTGAAAATTGTGACTGTCAGTTTGATTTTTATTTTTGTGCGCGAGCAAGGAGATTTATGGAAATATTGCTTTATTATGGCAGGCGGAACGGCGGCGAGTCAAATCGTGGTCTGGCCTTTTTTGAAGAAATATGTTGATTTTACATTACCTTCAAAAGAGGATATTCTAAAACACATAAAACCTCTTTTTATCTTATTTATCCCGGTACTCGCAGTAAGCGTGTATAAGATTATGGATAAGATAATGCTGGGGCAGCTTGCGACTAAGACTGATGTTGGGTATTATGATAATGCTGAGAAGATAATTACGATTTTTAATACTGTGATTGCGTCTTTTGGAACAGTTATGTTACCAAGAATGAACAATTTATTTGCTGAAGGAAAAAATAGTGAGGGACTGTCTTATATAGATAAATCTCTTAACTACATTCTTGTTTTTTCATATGCTGTTGCATTTGGTGTAGGAAGCATAGCGGATAATTTTTCAGTGTGGTTTTGGGGAAATAACTATGCCGAAAGCGGTAGAATTCTTGCAATTCTTGTTTTTACGCTTCCATTTGTTGCATTTGCAAGTGTAATTAGAATGCAGTATCTTATACCGAAACATGAGGATAAGGCTTATATTATATCAGTGTGTGGTGGTGCACTCGTGAACCTTACAGCAAACATTTTGCTGATTCCGAAATACAGTGGGGTAGGTGCCGCGATAGGAACGCTGTTGGCTGAAATTTTTGTCTGTGTATTTCAAATGTACACAGTACGAAACGAGGTTAACTGTATGATTTATGTGCGAAAAAGTCTCCCATACCTTTTGTCGGCGATTTTGATGTATGTTGCTGTGAAATTTGTTGGCCTTTTTTGGAACAGTAGTTCCATATTCCTCAAACTAATCAGTCAAATCACTATTGGTGCAATAGTGTATTTGGTTCCGTCGTGTTTGTGGCTGCAAAAAACAACAAGCTTTTTTTCAAAAATATTGAAAAAATAAGTGATATATGAAGGAGGGAAAACATAGTTGAGTGAAAAAAATAGAGATGCACGGATTGATTTGCTAAAATTTATATGTGCATTTCTTGTGCTGTTTCTTCATACAGCAAATTTAGGAAAGCCGTACGGAAATATGTTAGAGGAAGGGATCGCACAAGCTCTGTATTATGTAGTATGGTCAATAAATCCAGTAGAATTTTTCTTTGTTGCATCTGCATATTTTTTGTTTAAAAAATTAAATAATTTATCCAATGACGAATATGCAAGGAAGATTAGATTATATATACAAAGATTGACTGTTCTATATTTGTTTTAGTCACTTTTTTATTTGGGACCAATTCTTACCCCTTTTTTTGAAGTTACTGATATCAAATCGTTACTATTTGCTTTTGCAAAGGCATTTAGGAGATTCTTTTTAATAGGGTCGGAAGGCCATATGTGGTATGTCTTATCGCTTATTTACGGATTGATTATATTGAAACCGTTTTTGAATATAACATCTAATAATAGATTTAAAGTGATAGTGTCGTGGGCAATTTCAATTTTTCTCTATGTAATTTCCTTGTTGGGAGACAGTTACTTTTATATACTGCCGGCGCATTGTGGTTTTGCTAACTGTTTGGATATATTGCGCAAAGTTTTAGGAAGCATGTATTTGCTAAGGGGACCACTGTTTATTATGATTGGATATGAGCTGGCATATGCCAAAGAGGAAAAAACGAAGAAAACAGGTGTCCTTTATTCCTTATTTTTTTGGCTGGGATTGGCGATTGCAAATAACCTGGAATTGTATTTAATTAAGTCGATGGGGTTGGGTATTCAATATAGCATTACGATTCTAAAACCAATTACTGTTTACGCTTTTTGGAAATTCGTTTTGAAACTAAAGATTCCATCGTTAAAAAATTCGAGCTTGTTGGCGAAGGTGAGTATTCCGAGTCAAGTCCAAATTTGTGTGTAAATTGCTCTTAGGTACCTGCGGTGCCAAGGGATGCCTTGCATCCCTTAGCTAACCACCAGCTCTCTTGAAGGGACTGTCAAGGGTG
>Ga0256406_1004480_pt1 | contig 15932 bp, 12 predicted proteins | sample RumenRJG_03DNA_FD_185986 | JGI IMG/M metagenome (GOLD analysis project Ga0256406, IMG submission 185986) | Bovine rumen microbial communities from Lethbridge, Alberta, Canada - RJG_03 | ecosystem: Host-associated > Mammals > Digestive system > Stomach > Rumen | place: Canada: Alberta | collected... | reverse complement strand
TTTGTCCTTGCCATAACCCTACCAGTGTTAGTCTTGTGATATATGAGCGTGAAATTCGCGTGAAATTCAAAATCGAAAACTGATGCAAATTTAAGCAATTTCCTGTAATACTCAAAATAATTAAATCCCTGATATATAGGCTTTTAAAAATTATTAGGAATTTTATAAAATTTCGCTTGAAAAGATTCATAATCCGGAGGTCGTGGGATCGTGGCCCACCCCCGCTACACTGATAATCAAGGAGTTACGAAGTTTTCGTAACTCCTTTTTTCGTGACGCGAAAACTATGCGAACCGAAGGTCACTGTTCGCGTAGCGAGGTAAAGTAAAACCAAGGCGGTTCAGTTCGCTCATGATATTTTGTGGAGTATCACGCCAAAAATAGTCCGATGGCTTGTGCCGCTAAATATCATAGAGTTCCAATTTATTGACAAAGCCTACTCACTTTTATTATCATCATTTACGGAATCTGAATTTTCGCCCTCATCCTCCACCGACAATTTAGCTTCGAGTTCTTCTATAGTAGGCATGGTACCTTCCACCTTTTCTGGATAGAGCTTGCTTAGTTCGTAATCTGAGATGGCAATGGGTTGACTGCTGCTTTCAAGCGCATATTGTGCAAGAGTCTTATTCTTCTCCTTGCAGATAAGCAATCCAATTGTCGGGTTATCCCGACCCTCTTTGCGTAGAAGATGATTACATGCCACTACATAGCCACCTAATTGACCTGCATCCTGAAAGTCAAATTCTCCAATTTTCACCTCAATGACAACATAGCAAGACAGTTTTAGATTATAGAACAGCAAGTCGATGAACTTCTCCTTGTCCTCTATCTGTAGTCTGTACTCCTTGCCGACATAAGCAAAACCGGTACCAAGTTCAATCAAGAACTTTGTAATGTTGTGTAGCAGTGCGTCTTTTAGCTTCCGCTCGTTGTACTTCCCTGTGATGCCTGCAAAAGCGAAGTTATATGGGTCCTTAGTTATCTCTTTCGCCAAGTCGCTGGTCTCAGAGGGCAGCGTAGCCGTGAAATTATTGAGAGCTTTGCCTTGACGTTCATACAAGTCGGTAGATAAGAAATTCAATAGCATATCGCGACTCCAGCCATTTGATACGGTTTGCTGCAGATAAAACAAGGCCTTCTTTGGATTACCCAAACACTTGTCAATCAACAATCTATGATGACCCCAAGGAACAGAAAACAGAAGCTTTTGTATTTGTGCCACAACTTGTGGCACAATTTCTTCCTTATTTTGTGCCACAACTTGTGGCACAATTTCTTCCTTATTTTGTGCCACAACTTGTGGCACTATTTTATTATAGTCGGAATAAAGCAGGTAGAACTGCTTGCAATAATAAATATTTCTCCTAGTTAAGCCAGAAACGTCTGGCATGACGGTCTTTAAGTCTATAGAGATATTATCAATTACCTTTTCACCCCATCTGTCTTCGACGTGCATCTCAACAATATCACGTCCAAGACTCCAGTAGAAGGCAAGCATCTCCTGGTTCACTTTTACTGCAGCCTTGATTTGGCTTCTGCGGTAGCGTGAACTCAAATCTTTTATCCACTTCTGATACTCTTTATCTATGATTGTTATGTTCTTATTCATCTTACGTATTTTGAGTTCCAACTGCAAAAATAATGTTTTAAATTGATTCAAACAAGGATGCGAAATCTTTTTCAGCCGCAAAAGGATCATGGCCATATGCTTAACAACCATTCTAACAATAAAAGTCACACAGACATTGATATTCAGGCAAATGTTGCTATATTAGCAGCGAGAAGAACTTTCTACAATATGTTTGGCCTATTCCCGTTCTAACGATGAAGACAATAACAAGCGATTCCTACAAAGCTCATAAGACAATGGCAAACAATAACAAAGCATTAGATGAATCGGTTAGGAACATTTTCAGTCTTCCACAAGTTGTGGACATTGAAAGGCAGATTCTTGACCTGTATCGTAACATGACCCATTCGCGTGGAGACCACTGCCCCGACAAGGAGCACATCAAACAACTTCTCTTGGATCGTAAGGAGATGCTTGACAAGGAGTTTGTCATGGGCGTGGGGTATAAGCAACTTCTCTCGGAGTTCAACGATGCCTTGCGGCAACAGTTAATTAAGTTGCACAAGAATATTTTCCTTTAAATTCTTATCCACGGAAATAATCCAGTGCGCCTTAAATCCGCAAACTAATCATTTAATATCTTTTATAAGTTTCTGAGCAACAAAAAGTTGCCCATGATTTTGTCATGTCAAAGGAGACTCGATTCTACTGGGTGTTGCCCGTCACGACGGACTTCACCGTATCGAAGTCCAAATCCTTTCCCTTGTTCAGGCCTTGCAGGAGATTCTTGTAGAAATCCATCAGATCCTTCCACTGCTTCTGCAACTCATATTTATCTGACTTGCTCTTTCCGACGGTGGTTATGTCGGAAAATTCCTTCTCAGTGTAGTTGCTCCCGACACGATGGTAGAAGATCTTTCTGTCCACGGTGAAACGGATTGAAAGTGGAAAACTTGTACAGTCCTTTCTGTTGGTGCGTTTGTCCAACACAAGGGCGAAGGTGCAATTTATAAATCCGCTATAAAACTTCTGTTCTTCAGACTTTATTCGACAAAACTTCTGTTTTCCTTTCATTATCCGATATAATTGCTTAACTTTGACGAAAAATAAACGAAGACAAGAAAACCATAAAAGACTAATGATAAAGGAACGACTGATAAGTGCCTTGATTGTCACCTGCTTCTTCGCCGTGTTCCAGCCCTTTGGCATCCATAAGTTTGGATGGTTCGGCTGGGTGCTGGTGCTGGGCATAGGCGTGATGACTGCCGCCATCTGCGTGCTGTCCGAGCTGATACTGCGATACGTATGCCGGCTTCCGAACGATCCAAGCAGAGGCACCCGCTACATCATGAAGCGCAACCGTGTGTATCAAGTCATCAACATCGTGCTGCTGACGGCGGGCATAACGGGTTATATTCACTTCTTCGTCAACAAGCCGGAGGCCGATGTCGACAATCACCTTACCCTTCACGGCGTGCTGTCGTCGTTTGTCATCGTACTTTGTATTTCCGTCATCGTAGGCCTTTATTGGCGCAATGTCTATTGGAAACGCCACTACTCCCACGAGTTGCAGGAGGCCCAACGGCTGAACGGCATCCTCCAGGAGCGTGAGCGCAACCGCCTGTTGCAGGAAACCCAAGCACGCAACGTTGAGGAGAAGCCCACGGCAGCCACGCCGATTCTGATTGAGGGTACCACGAAAGAGAAATTAGCGCTCTCGCCCTGCGATTTTCTCTTTGCCGAGGCCGACGGTAACTACATCCACATTCATTATCTCCTAGAGGGCAAGGAGCATAAGGCCTCCATCCGCAGCAGCATGAAAAGCATGGCTGAGAAGCTTTGTGCCGTGCCAGGCATCATGCAATGCCATCGGGCCTATATCGTCAACCTTGCCTCGGTCACCCGCATAGAGGGCCGTAGCAGCGGCATAGCCCTTGCCCTGAGACATGTCGCCTCGCCGGTACCTGTATCGAAGGCCTATGTTGCGGAAGTGAAGCAACGCATACAGGACCCAGCTTGATGGGACATCATCAGCATTCCATTCGTCACAGAACAGGTCCATTCGTCACAGGACGCTTCCTTTTATCACATAAACCGTCCGTCTATCCCAAGAATTTGGAAGACGGGCGGTTTTGTCGTTTCTTTGCATCCGGAAAACAATGCGAGCTCGCAACAAGGGCCTGTTAATAATATGATTATGATGTACAAGAAACTGACTAAGTCCAGCGACAAGATGGTCGCAGGCGTATGCGCAGGGATTGCTGACTTCTTCGAGGTCGACCCCACGCTGGTGAGAACGGGTTACTGCCTGCTGACATTCTTCAGCTGGAGCTTCCCAGGCATACTTCTTTATATCATCCTTTGGATAATAATGCCAAACTCTGACAATGAATAATCGACCAAGTCTGTAATAAAATAGGCAGACCATGCGTCTAAAGGCCAAACAAGAAAAAATCAAGTATGAAACAACAATTTCTCTCCCTACTGATGCTGCTGGCGGCTATCACAGCCCAAGCATCAAACACAACCGACATAGGCGGTCAAGTTAAGGACGAGCATGGTAATCCCATGCCATATACCAATGTGGTGCTGCTCACGAGCGACTCCTCCTTTGTCTCTGGTGCGACAACAGATGACAACGGACGGTTCCATATCACTTCCGCGCAAAGCGACGGAATTCTCAAGGTGTCGTGCATAGGTTACGCCACACAATATATGAATGTGGAAAGCTGCCAGTCGGCCAACGTCATCATCTCTCTATCTCCCGAGGCGCAGACGCTCAAGGAGGTCGTGGTAAAAAGCGATTTGCCAAAGACACGCGTCAAGGGCGATGCCATGCAGACCATTGTCGATGGCACCATCTTAGAGAAGGCGGGCGTGGCCACCGACGTGCTCAACCGCATTCCCCAGCTATCCATGAACAAGGAGGGCAGCGTGGAGGTCTTTGGCCGTGGTGCCGCCGAGGTCTATATCAACGGACGGAAGGTGCAGGACCAGAAGGAACTATCCCGACTCACCTCCGACCAGATCAAGAGCGTGGAGGTGGTGAGCAATCCTGGCGCTCGCTATGCCGCCTCGACCAAAGCCGTAGTACGTATCTATCTGAAGAAACGGCAGGGAGAGGGATTCTCTTTTATCGAACGGGCTGACGTCAGCTACCACTATGCTTGGAGTCCCTTCAACAATCTTGACGTCAACTATCGTATCGGAGGTTTCGACATTACGGGGAGTTTCTGGGCAGGCTCTCAACACAGCAAGTCGCTTCAAGAGAATGAGGTGACTTACTATGTGGGGCAAGACAAATATTACAATCATGCGTGGCAGAACAACCAGAGCCGTTGGAACGGCTGGTCGCCACAGTTGCAAGTTAACTATATGATTGACGAGGACCACTCCTTTGGCGCCTTCTACAAATACGACCGCCACCCGCGCCACACCAATGGTGGAGCCTTCAACACGGACATCTATGAGAATGGCTCGCTCATAGAAGAGTCGAGAAATACTATCGCAGAGGTCGATGAATTCAAGAAGCATATTTTCAACGCCTACTATCTCGGCAAGGTGGGCAAACTCACCATTGACCTCAACTTGGACGGACTCTTCGACGACAGCAGCAAACCCAACAGCTCAGACGATGTGACGACATCCGTGGGCAGTAGCGTATCGACGAGAACGCATGTTGACAACTATTCTGATGCCAGCGACCACTTCCTGGCCTCGAAGCTCATCCTCACTTACCCTCTCTGGAAAGGCAGCCTCTCAGTGGGCTCAGAATATTCACACAACAGTCGTAATGACAAGTATTCATACGCGGCCTCCGATGGTTCGGGACAGGCCAAGACGCTGCCCGTGACAGCCACCGATACCGACATCCGCGAGACTTTCATCTCGGGTTTCGCAGAATACGGTCGCTCCTTCGGCAAGCTCTTCGCCCAAGTGGGGCTGCGATATGAGTATCTGAAGAACGACTATTCCGATTTCGGAATACACGACGATGAGAAGAGCCGCCGCTATGGCGACTGGTTTCCTACTGCCACTCTATCGCGTCCCTTCGGCAAGATGCAGCTCTCACTCTCTTACCGTCGCGACATCCAGCGCCCGGCTTACGACAACCTCTCCAGTCAGACGTTCTATCTCAACCGCTATGCCTACCAGAGTGGCAACCCCTATCTCGAGCCCATGCTCACGCATAGTCTCGCGCTCAATGCGGCTTACAAGGCCTTCAGCTTCTCGGCCTACTATCAGCACGTGACCAATGTCTTCTCCATGGAAAATATGGCATTCCCGGACAGCGACGACCCGCTGATCAGCTTGGTCAAGCCCGTCAATGGCAAGGCGTACAACTCAATGACCTACTATGCCGCCTATCGTCCCACCATCGGCGGCTGGCATCCCATGTGGAGTGTGGCAATGGTAACGCAGGACTATGAGACGCTCAATGCCAAACATGAGACGACCAAACTCAACAAGCCCCTGTTGGAACTGCAATGGAAAAATGACATCGAACTACCCAAGAAGTGGCGTTTGAACATTGGCATGAACTTTATCATGCATGGAGACCAAGCCAATATGCGCATCAACAAGAACATGCTCAACACCAATCTCGGCATACAGCACGACATCAATCTCAAACGTGCCGGAGAGCTCACCTTCGACATCCGTGCCGTCGACATCTTCAACACCAACAAGACCTCTGTCGTCTTCTTTGGCGAGCGTGAGCTGACCGCCGTCAATCCCGCCCGTCGCTCTTTTTCCATGAACCTCACCTGGCGCTTCAATGCCGCCAACTCGAAGTATCGTGGCAAGGGCGCAGGAGAGAGCCAAAAGGCAAGAATGTAATAAAACCATATCACTATGAACATAAGACAAGAACAACCCAAAGACTATCGTGAGGTGGAGAACCTCACACGTGAGGCGTTTTGGAATGTCTATCGTCCAGGATGTACGGAGCATTATGTGCTCCATCAGTATAGAACCAATCCCGACTTCATCCCTGAGCTCGACTTTGTGATGGAGGAGGATGGCAGGATCATCGGTCATGTGATGTTCTCAAAGGCCGAGATCGTCCTCGATGATGGAACCGTCTTTCCCTCATGGACTTTTGGCCCCATCAGCATCCATCCTGATTATAAGCGCAAGGGCTATGGCTTGAAACTGCTGCAATATGCCTTGGAACGAGCCAAGGAAATGGGAATCGGTCTGCTGCAGATAGAGGGGAATATCGGCTTCTATAAGCATGCAGGCTTTGACCTTGCCAGCAAGATGAAGATTCATTACCACGCAGAGCCAAGAGAGTCAGACGTTCCTTACCTCCTCGCCCAAGAGCTGATTCCCGGCTATTGGGGCCATCGTGAAGGTACCTATTGCCCGCCCAAAGGCTACTTCGTGGCTGATGAAGATCCAAAGGCTTTTGAAGCCTACGAGGCGACGTTCACGAAGAAGGTGAAAGCATTCGCGGAGGGTCAGTTGCCTCAGTTCTGTCAGAGCTGTGGCATGCCGCTTACCAAGAACGAGGATTGCGGCACCAACGCGGATGGCAGTACGAACTTCGACTACTGCATCTACTGCTACAAGGACGGGGCCTTCACGGGAGACTTCACGATGGAGGAAATGGCTGATTTCTGTACCCAATTCGTGGTTGAATACAACAGGAATACGGGACAAAACCTCACCCGTAAGGAATACAAGCAGCTGCTCCTACACTTTTACCCCGACCTGAAGCGTTGGCGACTGCCAGCAGACAAACTTCCACACGCTATGTCACCCATCAAGCAACAACTCATCGAGGAAGTCAATGCCCTCGGCATCAACGACCTGCCCAAGATTAATAATCTATTCGTGCTGCAAGGCTCGTTTATTAATATGGAGTACACCATCAATGGCAACAAGGTGAAGCTCCTCGACGACAATACCAGCTACTGGGGAACCCAGGTCGAGAAGGCCGATGGACGTTGCTATGGCGTCGCCTGCGACGAACATTACATCCTTGTGAGTGAATATGGCAAGGACGGTGCTGATGCCACGTTGGTGATGATGAAAAGAAGAGGCTGACAGCTACAGGTGTGAGCTTAAAATGATTGATAGTTTTAATTTCAAGTTGGATGCGAGCCTATACATAGCTTATAGGTCTCGCTCCACCTGTTTTTTTTTAATATGATGACGAACAAACAACCTAAATGCCTCAATTGTCCATTGAGGCACAAATATGACAAGCAACCACAGTCTTTGCTTGGTCGTCTCTGGCGATGGCACATCAACTACTGTCCAGGATGGAAAGCTTACTTCCATACGCTATCAGAAGAAAAGAAACAAAAGCTGAGAGAAAACTATAATTTTGATAAATATTGACTTATAAACACTGTTTGCGCAGATGAAATTCTTATTCTGCTTTTTATTGTGCCTCTTGTCGTGCCATCAAGCTAATGCACAACAATTGCTTGTCAAGCACACTGAGGAGGTAGAGGTGGTGAGCGTTCTCTGTCACCTCGGAGAAATCAGCGGTTATTGCTGGAGTGAAGAAGAAATGGGCACTCCCGGTTATTTCAATGAAGTGGACTCGGCCTTTGCTCCCTACAGAAATCATCCCTCCGTAAGGTTTGTCAGAGACAGTCTGCAAAGGAAAGGTTTTGGCTGGAGCACTCCCATGGAGCTGGCCATGAAGTTCAAGATGGAGAATGGTAAAGTGGTTCTTCAAAAGGATTTGGAGATAGAAAATTATTACGACCATATCACTCCACCCGATGAGCGCAAGCTGCTGATACTGTTACAGCAGTTTTATGATGACACCAGCTTCCATCAGTTTTACTTGCAGCATAAGCCTCTCTATGAAGAATGTGAGGAGGCCATGAGGAAGGTGGCTGAGGCCATTGACTTGAAATGGTACGACCGCTTCTTTGGTATGCAAGAGCAGAACACGTTCCGCATAGTTCCTGGCTTGCTCAATGGCCCCGGCAATTTCGCCGTGCATTGCCGGCATAAGGATGGGCGCCAAAGTGTCATTGCTGTGATGGGATGTGCTGGCACGAATGAGCAAGGCAAAGTCTATTATGGCATTTCCTATACGCTGCCCATATTGATTCATGAGTTCAACCACAGCTATTGCAATGCGCTTAACGAGGAATACTGGGATCAGATGAAAGACGCCGTTACAGCATTCTTTGAGCCGCATGCCGTTTTCTATCGATCCATGGCCTATGGCCATCCTATCTATGTGCTTAACGAGACCTTCGTGGAGGCAAGCATGATACGCTATCTGATGTCTCACCCCATCTCGCAGACAGACTCTGGGCGGACGATGAAGGAACTCATCAATAAATATATAGAGGTGGATTCCATTAATAAGAAGTTCACGATGATTCGTGATGTGATAGAAGTCTTGGGAGAACGTGAACGGCATCCCTACCTCTATCCCACCATGAAGGATTTTATGCCCCAATATGTGAGGGCGGTAAACAAGAGTGCAAGGAAATATTGCCTTTTTTGAATCTTACAAAAGAAAGTTCTGTTTTTCTGTAATAAACTTCATGGCCTTTGCGTCAAATGGCTGTAAACAATTAACAAAAGCCCGTTATGGCAAACAACGAATCAGAATTTACCGACCTTGCAAAGCAGCATAAGAGCTTGATTTACATGGTATGCTACATGTTCTCCAAGGACGAGGACGAGGTAAACGACCTCTTTCAAGAGACACTCATCAACATGTGGAAAGGCTATGAGGCGTTCCGACAGGACAGCAAGGCCAGTACTTGGATCTATCGTGTGGCGCTCAACACTTGCGTGTCGCAGGAGCGTAAAAAGAAGAAACACCCCGTCAGCAGTCCGCTGCAGATGGATGTCAATCTCTTCGAGGATGACGACATCGACACGCAACAACTGCGGCAATTGCACGAGCGCATACAACGATTGGGACTTGTGGACCGCGCCATCGTGATGATGTGGCTGGAGGGACTGACGTATGACGAGATGGCTGCCGTCATAGGCATCACTCCACAGAATGTGGGCGTAAAGCTCTTTCGCATCAAGGAGAGTCTGAAGAAAATGAAGTAGAACTATTAAGAAAAAACTGAATTATGGTTAACAATGATAAAGAGTTCGAGGCGCTGTACAATCTCATTGACCGACTCGAGAAAAAGATAGACAAGGAAGCAGTAATCAACGAACGGTTCATGCATGAGGCCATCACCCACAAGACAGACTCCATAAAGAGCAAGATGATGATGGCCGTCTATTCAGGCGCGATCGTCATTGTCGTTGCTCCCTGGTGCTTTCATTATGCAATGGGCTTGTCATGGTGGTTTGTAGGTGTAACCATAGTGTTCATGCTCTACTGCATCTGTATGGAACTGCACTTCAAGAAGAAGGTTAATGAATCCATCATGGGTGCCACGATGCTACAGGTGGCGGAGTATATGGCTGACTTTAAGCAAGGCTATCGCCGTTACACCCAGACAAACCTATTCCTATGGCTACCCCTTTGGATTGGTTGGCTTTGTGTCGAGTTCTACATTGTCAATGCAGCAGCAAACAAATTCTTTTTGATTGTCTATGGAGTTAGCATGACGGCAGGAGGAATTCTCGGTGCCATCATCGGTCTCAGAGCCTATTTTAAAATGCAACACACGGCCTCAGACATTATCGAACAGATAAATGGTCTCTAACCTACATTATTCATGAAGATTATTTTTCACACGAATATCCATAAATTATCCATAAATTTCTCATGAATATAATCATTTACGAATAATTTATGGGTAATTTGTGATAATTCATGTTCAAAAAAGTAGTGTTTAATGTTCATGAATAATGCAGGTTTAGCCTACATTATTCATGGAGATTATTTTTCACACGAATATCCATAAATTATTCATAAATTTCTCATGAATATAATCATTTACGAATAATTCATGGGTAATTTGTGATAATTTATGTTCAAAAAAGTAGCGTTTAATGTTCATGAATAATGCAGGTTAGGAATATAGAACTGGACACCCTGCCCAATTTACTTTTGTATTTGACACTCCTTTTATTAGGTCGCTCAATCATTATTCATCGGTAACGCAATGAAAGCATTCAGATCCTCGCGGCGCTTCTGCCAGTCGGGCAGGTACTTAGCGAGAAGGGCCTCGAAGATTTTGTTGTGGTTCTTCTCCTTCAGGTGGAGCAGTTCGTGGACAACGATGTACTCGATGCACGGCTGGGGCACACGCGCCAACTCGATGTTGAAGCGAATGCGGCGACTGCGGATGGTGCAGCTGCCCCAGCGATTCTTCATCGTTTGGACCTGCCAGTCTACGTCCGCCTCGCCCAGCTTTTCCTGCCATGTTGCCATCAGCGGAGCGATGACTTTCTGCAGCCGGACGCGATACCACTCACGGACCACCTCCTCACGCCTGTCCCTCGATGCGCCGGGCCGGACAGACAGATACATCTCCTTTCCTTTGAGCATGATATGAGGGAAGATGGGCGTCTCTCTCACGTTCAGCAGATAGCGTTCGCCAAGATAATAATGGTTCTCGCCCGAGACATACTGCCGCTCTGTCTGCCGCGGATGGTCCAGGATGTCCTTGCGCTGCCGTTCTATCCACTGCCACTTGCTGATGACGAAGAGCCGCGCGTCGTCATCCGTCAGTTCCTGGGGCATACTCAGATGCACGCGGCCGTCGGGTGGATACACCGCGAGATGCAGATGCTTGATAGGCTTGCGCTCTATCTCTATATTCAGTCCGTCTATCTCCATCATATCTCCTCGTGATTGCTCAGTATCTTCATGATCGTGTCGGCATCCTTGCCTTCGGGCAATACTTTCTTGATGGCCTTCTGCAATTTCTTCTTTCTTAGGTTGTTGTCGCGCCAGCCATATTCCGCGTTCTCTTCCGCCGCCATATACACTGAGTTCACTAAGTCCTCTTCCTTATCCAGGTTGTCGTAGAGTGCCTTCTTGCAAGGAGTGTTTACTGACGAAGGATACGTGTGACCGCCACGCATGTCGCGGCACAGCTGGATGATCTCTTGCAAGAGTTCCTTATATTCCTTGGTGCCCTCACGCATCTCTTCCAGAATCTGATTCAGACGTGCTGAGAACTTGTCATACTCCTCGGGATTAGAGTCGCGCTTTCGCATGATGACGCGGCGCACGTTGGCGGTCAGCGTCTCGGCCATGCCTCCCTTGCCGCCGGTCTCGCGCTCCGCCTTGTGCAGGTCGCCGCCATCCTCGTGCGTGTCGATGAGGTCGAGGAAGGAGAAGTCGTCAAGCTTGGCCAGCACCTCCGAGTGCCTGGCCTCCACATAGTCGTCGAGCAACTGGCGCATGCTGGCGTCGTATTGCTTCAGGTCGACGATGTCGCCGCTGCGGAGCATGATGGCATGGGCCACTTCGTCGTAGTCCTTTACCTTATTGTATATAAGTGTCGCTTCCTCATCGCTGTAGCCTGCCGCCTTCATGCGGGTGGAGATGGCGAGATAGCGGATGGCAAGGGTGCGCACGGCGAAGTAGAACTCGTCGCGCAGGTTCTGGCGGTGCATCATCTCGTCGTATTGCTGGCCGACAGGTGTCTCCGGTGAGTATACCAAGTAGGCATAATACTGGTCCATGCCCTTGGGCTGTGCCACGGGTTCCGTCAGTCGCGCCAGGTTGTCCAGTGCGTCGTCCAGTTCCTTCTTGCCTTCCGCCAGTCTGTTGCCGAGCAAGCCTTGCACGTCCTTCGGATCGTAGCCCGAGAAGGCACCGTTGGTGTAGTCCTCAATGCTGCTCTCTATCTCGTTGAAAAGGTCCTTGTAGTCGATGATATAGCCGTATTCCTTCAGCGCGCCGTTCACGCGGTTGACACGACAGATGGCCTGGAACAGGTTGTGGTCGCGCATCTCCTTGTCGATGTACATGTAGGTGGCCGACGGCGCGTCGAAGCCTGTGAGCAATTTATCGACGACGATGAGCAACTTCATGTCGCCCGGCTCGTCGATGAACCGCTTTTTCGCTGTTTCCTCAAACTGCTCGGCGGTCATGCTGCCAATCATTTCCTTTGCCGTCTCATAGACAAACTCGGCCTCGTTGAGCGCCTCGCCCGAATGACCGCTGTGGATGTCCACCTCCTGCGGCACATAGCTGCTCACCACGGCGCAATGTCCCTTGAGCATGGTGTCCTGGAAGAGTTTCCAATAGCGGAAGGCCTGATAGATGCTGCCGGCCACGAGCATGGCGTTGCCGTAGCCCTTGCGCAGGGGCGCCAGCGTCTGCATGTCCTTGCAGATGTCGATGACAATCTTGCCCATGCGCGACTTGGTGGAGAAGAGGCGGCGCATGGTGGCCCAGTTCTTCTGCAGTTCGTTGCGGGCCGATGGCGTGAGGTGCACGGTGCTCAGGTCGAAGAGCTGGTCGAGCGCGTCGTCGCTCTCCAGCTGCTGCTCCACGTTGCGGGCCTCGTAGCGCAGGTCTAGCACCACGCCGTCCTTCACGGCCTCATCATATTTATAGGTATGGATGTACGACCCGAAGTTCTGGATGCTCGTCTGCTTGTCGGCCTTGAGCAGCGGCGTGCCGGTGAAGCCGATGATCATCACGCCGGGGCCCATGATCTTCTTCATGGCCTTGTTGAGGATGCCGCTCTGCGTGCGGTGGCACTCATCGACGAAGACGAAGAGGTTGCCCTTGGCCTTGAAGCCCTGTGGCAGATGGTTGGCGAGGCTGTCGAGAAACTCCTCGGCGGTCTGACTGCTCCGCCGTCTGCCTATCCTGACGGCCTGGTAGTCGGCCGAGGCGCCTAAGGCAAACTTATGCACGAGCGAGCAGATGAGAGGATGGTCGAAGCTGTTGAGCTCGCTGATGAGCTGCTGGCCGTTGCGCACGCGCAGCACCTCCTCCTCGGTGTTCTTGAATCCCGACTCTATCTGCTTGTCCAGTTCGTCGCGGTCAGTGATGATGACCACGCGCGGATTGTCGCTGACATTCTCTCTGATCCATTGTGCCAGCCACACCATGATGAGACTCTTGCCCGAGCCCTGACTCTGCCAGATGATGCCGCTCTCTTTCTTGGCGATGCGCTTCTCGGCGGCCTCGATGGCGAAGTACTGGTTGGGGCGCGCGGCCTTCTTGATGCCTGCGTCGAAGACGATGAAGTCGTGGATAAACTCTAAGAGCCGCTTGGGTTCGAGCATCTGCAGCACCGACCGATAGAGCAGGTTGGGATAGTCAGCGGGCGTATAGGGCGACGCATCGCACGGACTGCCCGTGGGTTCCTTCCACGTGAGCCAGTATTTCTCGGGGGTCTTGATGACGCCATAGTGCAGTCCCTCGCTGCCGTTGCCGGCCATGATGAGCTGCACGGTGGTGAAGAAGTGGAAGATCTCGCCGTCCTCCTGGTTGCGTATGTTCTGGCGTATGGCATCGGCCACGCTGACGCTGTCCTTCTTCAGCTCCAGCACGCAGAGGGCAATGCCGTTGACGTAGACCACGAGGTCGGGCCGCCGGTGCTTCACGTCGTCGATGTCGCGGCGCACCGTCACCTCCTCGGCCATGCCGAAGTAGTTGCGCTCGGGGTGTTGCCAGTCGATGTAGCTGGTCTGCCGGCTGAGCGTGCTGTCCTCCTCATGCACCTGCGTGGGATAGCGCAGGTCGTGGTAAACGGCCTTGTTCTGGTCGTAGAGGTGTTGCACGTCGGCGCACACCGCGTCGGCCTGCAGTTTGTAGATGGCCTCCTCGGCTTGCTTCATTGTGCAATGCTGCCGGCGAATGAGAAATTTCTTCAGCTCATCCTCCAGGATGTTGCGGTTCTCCTGTTCCTTGAGGTTGCCCAGGTACTCATAGCCGTGAACATTGTGGAGCAGACTGATGATTTCGTTCTGCACCTCCCGCTCGGGGTCCATGATGATATCGATTGCCATAAGCGTTTCCTCGTTTTCTTATATTAACGTAAGCCATTGCAGACTATTACATTTCTCCGGCCAAATCAGCGGTTTTCAGTCCGCTTCATTGTCCACCAGTCTTATTCTTCCCGTCAGCAGGTCCTGCATCATGCCCTGCTTCACCTGTTGATACTTCTCCCGCTTCTGCTTCAAAGCATCGATCTCGGCGTCCATCGTGGAGAGAACGTGGGCGATGGCACGCTGCTCGGAGAGGTCGATTGGATAATGAATTATGTAATCCATTATATCACTATTTGATAAATTTAATTGGGCAGCTCCTTTCCCACAAGCAGTCATATCATTATAAAACTTTTGTGTGTTCAATTTATTGAATAAAAAGTCTCTATTAATGTTTCTTGGAACTATCTTACCCACTCGTTGATTTAGAACGCAATCATTTTGTGTTACGACACATACTCTACCAACATTGCCAGTCATTGATATCAATATGTCTCCTTTTTTTAGATACTGATAAGGTCGTATTTTTATATTATCTAAAGAAATTCTATTGCAATCAGTAACTGTAAAATCCCCATTCTGAACATTTGAGATGGTAATGACCTTAAATTTGCCCCAAGATGTGTAGTCATCAGAATTAAATGCGTAACCAATATATAAGTCTGCTACATCACCAATTTTAGTTTCATTCCACTCTCCATTAAATCCCGGCAGCCTTTTCTTTCCGGAGAGTAGTTCTTGCATAGCGCCACGCTTGATAGCCTTTTTCTTGGCTATCAGTTTATCCAAACTTTCTATAAGGCTGTCAACCTTTGACAACGCATCGGCTATGCGGCGCTGCTCAGAGATAGGTGGCAAAGGAATTAATACTGTAGCCAAATCACCTGTTACAATATGAACTATCGCATCTCCTTGTCCTCTTGTTGATTTTTGATCCCTTACTGGCTTACAATTTGAGATATAACCAAGGAAGCGATAATCGTATTCACCTTTAGGAGAAACAATTATAATGTCACCGCCAGCATATGCTTGCATTTTGCCAATAAAGGCCACACTCTTGCCAATATCTTCTTTTGTCTCTCCTGAAGCAGCGAAAAGTAAATCGCCATAAGTTAGTAACTTTGCATTGTTAGCAGTCTGCTTCGATATGTAAGAACGAAATTCTCGTATATAGTCACTGTAAGCAGTGTAAATCTCACCATATCTTACAACAGGGTAATCTCCTCTTTGTAAGCTTTCAGTTCTAGACACACCAGAACCCTTAGAGAAACTTCCTATTTCTCCTAAACTTTTCACCTCCCATTCTTGTGGTATCTTCCCAATCTCCGTATCTTTGAATTTTGTCTCAATCATTGCTTCTGCCTTTAAAGGTTGTTGTAATTAGTGTTCACTGAATAAATGTAACGTTCTGATAATCAGAAAATAATATCGTTTTTGCTTGGCTATTTAACATTTTATTTGTATCTTTGTAGTGTTAAAGAAACTAGAAGATGAAGTATACGTC
>Ga0256406_1004479_pt1 | contig 15933 bp, 11 predicted proteins | sample RumenRJG_03DNA_FD_185986 | JGI IMG/M metagenome (GOLD analysis project Ga0256406, IMG submission 185986) | Bovine rumen microbial communities from Lethbridge, Alberta, Canada - RJG_03 | ecosystem: Host-associated > Mammals > Digestive system > Stomach > Rumen | place: Canada: Alberta | collected... | reverse complement strand
GTCCTTCTTCATCGTTCCGGCTCCCTGGTGTATCTCCCTTCAGTACAGATACAGCGCCTTGTAGTTGCCCGCATCACTGATAAAGTTCCGGTATACCCTCTCCGACTCGGTGGTGGCAAGCGTCGCATCCATCAAAGACCAGTCGGTCCCGTCAAAGCGGATGATGCCATTCACCCAGCCCACGTCCTCGATGTAGGTGGAGACCCAGGCGTGATAGACATCCCCCGCATACCCCACCTCGACCCGTGTTGGGATCCGCTGGGAGCGGAGCATGGCCGCCATGAGGGCGGAGAAATCAACGCAGATGCCCTTTCCTGTCGAGAGGACCTCGTCCACGTCCGGAATATACCCGGATTGCACGTTCTCCGCCTCGTCCCAGTCGTAGGAGACATGGGTGATCACGTAGTCGTAGATTTCCGAGATGGCATCCAGATCCGAGTCCGCAGGGCCCACTGTCTCCTCGGCAACAGTGACAGCCTTGGAATCCCTTGTAAACCAGACCTCAGTGTTGGGATAGAGGAAGGGAAGATAGGGGCTGTCCAGGGTGACCTCTATGGTCTTGTCGAGGGCTGCCGCATACATGCTCCCCTCCACGTTTTCATAGACGGAAAGCCGATAGGTTCCGTCTCCACAGGAGAAGGGAAAATAGCAGACCGCACCGTCGGAGGGAAGGTCATAGGTGTAGACGACATCGTTCGGCGGCGTGATCCGAAACTTTCTCTTTTTGTCATCCCCTGCGGTGCAGGAGATGGCAAGATACCCCTTTGCTGCACTGGAAATGTCGATCGTGATGTTCTCTGCTGTCAGCGTCGAAGTCCCCGGGCTCTCCGGCTCCAGAACCTCTGGCGTGCTGTCCCTTGTTCCCTTTTCCGAAGTTCCGGAGGCGGATGCCTCCTTTCTCACAATCTCGGAGAGCGTGCGGCTCCTCCCGCAGCCGGAGAGCGAAAGGCCCGCGGCAGCGGCAAGGACAGTCATGAAGAGACAGGCTCGTTTTTGGTTGTGGCGGTATGGCATGCCGGTTTCTCCTTTTCGGAGCTATTCTACAACAGGGGACGCGATAAATGGAAGTATGGAAAGCCCATTCCAAAGCCTTTACGGCAGCAGGATCGGGTACGATGCAGGGCACCCGGACAGGCCGGCAGAGCCCCCTCGTTTTGTTTGACCGCCCGTTTTCCATCTGCTATACTTTTTCCCGGTATCAGGGAAACATACCAGAAATGAGTTGTAAGAACAACAGGTTCAAAAACCTTCAGAGAGGAGCAATTCATCATGAGAAACGTAGTAGTAGGTCAGTCCGGCGGCCCCACAGCCGTCATCAATTCCTCCGTTGCCGGCGTCTATGTCGGTGCCAAGGAGCAGGGTGCTGTTCATGTCTACGGCATGGTTCACGGCATCGAGGGCTTCCTGCAGGGCAAGATCGTGGATCTCGACAAGTATCTCGCAGATCCCATGGGCATCGAGCTCCTGAAGAGAACTCCCTCTGCCTTCCTGGGCTCCTGCCGCTACAAGATGCCCAAGCCGGAAGGACATGAGGATGTCTACGAGAAGATCTTCCAGGTGATGGAGGAGAACGACATTGACACCCTGTTCTACGCAGGCGGCAATGACTCCATGGACACCGTCAAGATGCTCTCCGACTATGCGAAGGAGCATGGCAAGAAGCAGACCTTCATGGGCGTTCCCAAGACCATCGACAATGATCTGCCGATCACCGATCACTGCCCCGGATACGGCTCCGCTGCAAAGTACATTGCAACGACCCTGAAGGAGATCATCCGCGACAACGAGTCCTTCGGCGCCGAGAAGCCTACCATCTGCGTGACCGAGATCATGGGCCGCGATGCCGGCTGGCTCACCGCTGCAGCTGCCCTTGCAAAGGGAGATGACTGCACCGGTGTCGATGCGATCTATCTGCCGGAGCGCGTCTTCGATGTCGACAAGTTCCTGGACAAGGTTGATCATCTGGCAAAGACCAAGAGATCCGTCGTGATCGCAGTTTCCGAGGGCCTGAAGCTGGCTGACGGCAGATATGCCTGCGAGCTCGGCGATGCCTCCGACAAGGTCGATGCATTTGGCCACAAGCAGCTCTCCGGCACCGCAAGTGCCCTGTGCAAGCTCATCGGCGAGCGCACCGGCTGCAAGACCAGAGCCATCGAGTTCTCCACGATGCAGAGAGCCGCTACCCATGTGGCATCCCTGACCGATATCAACGAGGCATTCACAGCCGGCAAGATGGCTGCAGAGGCTGCAGCCGACGGCGAGACCGGTGAGATGGTCATCTTCAAGAGAGTGAACTCCGAGAAGGAGCCCTACCGCATCGAGTTCTCCCGCTTTGACATCCATCAGATCGCAAACGGCGTCAAGAACGTTCCTGACAACATGATCAACGCTGCGGGCGACGATGTCACCGAGGAGTACGTGAAGTACGCAAGACCTCTGATCGAGGGCGAGCTCTATCCGATCTGGGTCAACGGCACCCCGAGACACCTGGTCATGAAGGAGCTCTTCGAGTTCTGATGACAGGATCAGACAGAAGGAAATAGAAGTTGGGCCATGCCTGCCTTTCCGAGAGGGGAGGCATGCATGGCTTTTTTGGAAGCCGGAGAGAAGAACGCACGGGAAGGACAGGAACTAAATGAGAATTCAGTCAACGAACATGCAGCGGGACGTTCTGAACATGAACATGGAGCGCCAGGTCCAGGAGATTGCGATGGCGCGCTTTGGACACGCCTTCGGAGAGTGCTCCGACTGGGAGCTCTACTACGTCATCCTGGATTACTGCAAGCGCCTGCTGGCCGTCACAGAGCACAACACGGGAGAGAAGTCCATCTACTACCTCTCCGCGGAGTTCCTGATCGGTAAGCTTCTCTCCAACAACCTGATCAACCTGCGCATCTACGACAGGATGAAGGCCCTGCTCGAGAAGTACGGGAAGGACCTCTCGAGGATCGAGGAGGTGGAGCCGGAGCCCTCCCTTGGAAACGGGGGACTGGGCCGTCTTGCCGCCTGCTACCTCGACTCCATCGCAACCCTCGGCCTTGCCGGGGAGGGGATCGGTCTCAACTACCACTACGGGATTTTCAAACAGGTCCTGGAAGACCACCTGCAGAAGGAGGAGAAGGACCCCTGGATCGAGCCGGACTCCTGGGAGACCCAGAGCGATGTCTCCTTTGACGTGTACTTTGGAGACCGCAAGGTCACAAGCCGCATGTACGACGTGGACGTCGTGGGCTATGACTCCGGTGTCAACCGTCTGCGGCTCTTCGACGTGAAGAGCGTGGACGAGGATCTTGTGCGGGAGGGCATCACCTTTGACAAGACCGCAATCGAGAAGAACTTAACGCTCTTTCTCTACCCCGATGACTCCGATGAGAATGGAAAGCTCCTTCGCCTCTACCAGCAGTACTTCCTCGTCTCCAACGCGGCCCAGTGGATCCTGCACGAGATGAAGTCAAGGCAGTACGACCTTCGCCATCTGGACCAGCACGCGGTGATCCAGATCAACGACACGCACCCTGCCCTCATCATCCCGGAGCTTGTCCGGATCCTGACGACGACAAAGGCAATGCCGCTCGATGAGGCGATCCGCGTCGTCGAGAGAACCTGCGCCTACACGAACCACACGATCCTTGCGGAGGCCCTCGAGACCTGGCCGATGTCCGCGATGGAGAAGGTGGTGCCGCAGCTCGTCCCGATCCTTCGGGAGCTCGATAGAAGAGTAAAGGAGAAGTTCTCCGATAAGGCGCTCTGGATCATCGACGGGAACGACGTGATCCACATGGCCTACCTTGCGATCCACTACGGCTTTTCCGTCAACGGCGTTGCGGAGATCCACACCCAGATCCTCGAGGAGGAAGAGCTGCACAGGTTCTACGAGATCTATCCGTACAAGTTTTCGAACAAGACCAACGGCATCACCTTCCGCAGGTGGCTCCTCTCCTGCAACCATGAGCTCGCGGACTTCATCAGCGCGAAGATCAATGACGCCTACAAGCGGGATGCAGAAAAGCTCGAGGGCCTCCTCGCCTTCCAGGACGACCCGGAGACGCTCCAGACCCTGGATGAGATCCGCATGCGCAACAAGATGGCCCTTGCGGAGTACATCGAGGGCGCAGAGGATGTGGCCCTCGACCCCTACGGGATCTTTGACATCCAGATCAAGCGCCTGCACGAGTACAAGCGCCAGCAGATGAATGCGCTCTACATCATCCACAAGTACCTGGAGGTCAGGAGCGGGAAGCGGCCGAAGCGCCCGCTCAACTTCATCTTCGGCGGCAAGGCGGCACCGGCCTATGTCCTTGCCAAGGACGTCATCCACCTGCTGCTCGTCCTCGCCGACATCATCAACAACGACCCGGACGTGAACAGCGTGCTGCACATGGTGTTTGTCTCCAACTACAACGTGTCCTACGCAGAGAAGCTGATCCCGGCCTGCGACGTCTCGGAGCAGATCAGTCTTGCGACCAAGGAGGCCTCCGGCACCTCCAACATGAAGTTCATGTTAAACGGCGCCGTGACCCTTGGCACCGCAGACGGCGCCAACGTGGAGATTCGGAACCTCGTCGGGGACGGGAACTGCTACATCTTCGGCATCGGCAAGGACGAGGTGCTGCGCCATCAGGCAAAGCACGACTACGATCCCAGGAAGATCTATGAGAAGAGCCCTGTCGTAAAAGAGGCCGTGGACTTCATCACAGGTCCCCAGTGCCTTGAGGTCGGACACCGGGAGAACTTAGAGCGCCTTCGCGATGCCCTCCTTACAGAGGACACCTTCATGACGCTCATTGACCTTGAGGACTACATCCGGGTCAAGGACCGGTGCTTTGCGGACTACGAGGACCGGATGAAGTGGAACCGGATGAGCCTTGTCAACATCGCAAAGAGCGGATACTTCTCCTCTGACAGGGCTGTATCCGAATACGAGCGGGACATCTGGAAGCTCCAGACCCCGTAAACAGGGAATGAGAAAACATGGATCTATTTGAGTACATGGCAGAGCAGAAAAAGGATGCGGAGGCACCGCTCGCGTCAAGGCTGCGCCCCAGGACCCTGGATGAGGTCGTGGGACAGCAGCACCTTGTCGGGAAGGGAAAGATGCTCTATCGCATGATCCAGGCGGACCGGCTCTCCTCCGTCATCTTCTACGGCCCGCCGGGCACCGGCAAGACGACGCTCGCCAGGGTGATCGCCAACACGACGAGTGCCGAGTTCTGCCAGATCAACGCGACGAGCGCCGGCAAGAAGGACATGGAGGATGTGGTGAATGCCGCGAAGCAGAGACTTGGCGGCTACGGAAAGCGCACGATCCTCTTTATCGACGAGATCCACCGCTTCAACAAGGGCCAGCAGGACTACCTGCTCCCCTTTGTGGAGGACGGGACGATCACGCTGATCGGGGCGACAACCGAGAACCCCTACTTTGAGGTCAACCAGGCGCTGCTATCAAGGTCCATGATCTTTGAACTTAAGCCCCTGGAGCGGGAGGACATCGAGGTGCTTCTCAGGCGGGCCATCCATGACACGGATCGGGGCCTTGGCGCCTATCACGCTGTGATCGATGACGATGCCCTCTCCTTCCTTGCCGACATGGCGGGGGGAGATGCAAGACATGCGCTGAACGCCATCGAGATGGCAGTCCTCACGACAGAGCGGTCTGCGGACGGAAAGATCCACATCACAATGGATGTGGCAAGGGAGTGCATCCAGAAGCGGGTCTCCCACTACGACAAGTCCGGGGACGGCCACTACGACACGATCTCCGCCTTTATCAAGAGCATGCGCGGCTCCGATCCGGATGCCGCCGTCTACTACCTTGCCCGCATGATCCGGGCGGGAGAGGACCCGGTGTTCATCGCAAGGCGGATCATGATCTGCGCCTGTGAGGACGTGGGCAATGCGGATCCCCAGGCTATACAGGTTGCGGTGGCGGCATCCCTTGCCGCCGAGCGCATCGGCTGGCCGGAGTCCCAGATCATCCTCTCCCAGGCGGCGGAGTACGTCGCGACGGCGCCAAAGTCCAACACCGCGGCGGAGTCCGTCTTTGCGGCAGAGAAGGAGGTCGACCGCTCCGGAGACCTTCCGATCCCGCCCTATCTCCAGGATGCCCACTACAGCCACGCAAAGGATCTTGGCCACGGCATCGGCTACGAGTATGCGCACGACTACCGGGAGCACTACGCCGGACAGCAGTACCTGCCGGATGCGATCCGGGACATTTCGCTCTATCAGCCCTCGGAGAACGGGTACGAGAAGATGATCCGGGCGCACATGTCCCACCTGACCGGACAGGCAAAGTACACCGAGAAGGAGCAGCTGAAGGAGCGGGATGGGGACAGCAGAACGCAGCAGTAGGGAAGAACGGAGGGGAGGGAGCTTCCGATGGAATCGACGATTGCAATCTATCAACTGATCATCCTGTACCTTCTGCACCGCGCTCCGAAGGAGCTGCCAATGGTCCTTCTCTCGAACTTCATGCTCGAGAACGGCTATGTCAACTTCGAGACCCTGGCGGCAACCTACGAGGAGCTGAAGGCAAACGGCTATGTCACTGCAAGGGAGGAGGCGGACGGCGCGGTCTTTCTTTCCATCACCGAGGAGGGAAACGAGACGCTGTTCTTCTTCCGGAACCAGATCTCCGACAGCATCAAGAAGCAGGCGGATGACTATCTTGTCAAAAACGGCTACAGCCTGACGACAGACCAGAGCGTTACGGGGGAGTACTACAAGGCCTCCTTCGGCGGGTACACGGTTCACATGTGCATCCGGGAGAACAGACAGATCCTGTTTGAGCTGAACCTGAATGTCCCCACCGAAAAGGTGGCGAGGGCCGTCCTGAAAAAGTGGCGCACGGAGAACGAGTCCCTCTATCAGACCGTCATCGGGCACCTGTTCTGAAAAACAGCACAGAAAGCACAAAAATCCCACAAAAGCGGAGAAATCCCGCCTTTGTGGGATTGCGTTTTTCTGCATACCTGTCTTATAATGCAGGAAAAACAAGACAGATTCCAGTAAAGGCAGTTCCTGTCCCGCTCTTTTGGCGCATCTAAAGCGCCCCGAAACAAAGGGGAACTGTAAATCCACTGATTACCCCAACTACGAGTAAAATCCAGAAAAACTGATCTGACACCGCATCCCGCCGGAGCCCTCCGGTGCGGATTCTTTTTGCACACATTCCAAATCACGGCACATCGAAACGAACAGAGGGAGAAAGGAGACAGACCGGCGCGAAAAGCAGGTCTGTACGAAGAATCAAAGCATGACAACTATGACAAAAGAGCAGTATGAATCACTGAGCGTCGGCGACCTTCGCGACATCGCAAAGAAGCGGAACATCAAGGTGCCCTCCCGCATGAAAAAGGCGGACCTTGTGAACCTGATGCTCGAGGAGGACCAGAAGGGGGCAAAGAAGGAGCCGGAGACAAAGAAAGAAGCGGTTTCTAAAGAAGCCGTATCTTCCAAAGTATCCGCACCCGCAGAGGAGGCTGCCCCTTCCCAGAGAACAGCAGCGCCGAGAAGAGATAACAGCACGCCCGCAAGAGAGGGTGCCCCCGCAGGAACCCCCAGGGAGGGTGTCTACCGGCGCACCGTGACAAAGAAAAAGCCTGTGATTTACCGGGCAGGTGAGGATGCGGGCAGCCAGAGAAGGCCCTACCAGCAGCCTGCGCCGCAGCCGGAAGAGCCAAAGCCCCTTCCCCAGAATTTCCGGCCTGCCCCGAGGCCGGAGCCCCCGCGCATGTCCGATCAGAGGAATCCATACCGCGGCTATGATGAGGGCGGGTACGAGCAGTCTGCGCCGCGCTATGCCGACGAGGAGCCGCGCTACGAGCGCCAGGACCGGTATGAGAGGAGTGAAAGCCAGGGGTATCCCCAGGAGGAGCGCACAAGGCGCCCTGTAAGGAGTGATGCGTCCCAGAGAAAGAGCGACATCAACATGGAGCTCGACTCCGGGATCACCGTGACCGGCATCCTCGAGGTCATGAATGACGGCTTTGGCTTTATCCGCTCCGACAACTACATGCCCGGCGATGCGGACGTCTATGTCGCCCCCAGCCAGATTCGAAAGTTCCGGCTCAAGACCGGCGACATCGTGACCGGCAACACGCGAACCCGGTCCGCGAGTGAGAAGTTCTCAGCGCTTTTATACGTAAAGTCCGTCAACGGGGAGGTGCCGGATGACAGCCATCCGAGGGTCAACTTCGAGGACCTGACACCGATCTTCCCGAATCAGAAGATTCGCCTCGAGCGCCCCGGCGGATCCCTCGCCATGCGGGTCATGGATCTCATGTGCCCTGTCGGCAAGGGCCAGAGAGGCATGATCGTCTCCCCGCCGAAGGCAGGAAAGACGACGCTCTTAAAGCAGGTTGCCTCCTCGGTCCTTGTCAACAGCCCGGAGATCCACCTCATCATCCTGCTCATCGATGAGCGGCCGGAGGAGGTCACCGACATCAAGGAAGCCATCCAGGGCCCCAACGTCGAGGTCATCTACTCCACCTTCGACGAGCTCCCGGAGCACCACAAGCGCGTCTCCGAGATGGTGATTGAGCGGGCAAAGCGCCTCGTCGAGCAAAAGCGCGACGTGATGATCCTCATCGACTCCATCACGAGACTCACCAGGGCCTACAACATCACCGAGGAGTCCAGCGGAAGAACCCTCTCCGGCGGCCTTGACCCTGCGGCGCTCCACATGCCGAAGCGCTTCTTCGGCGCCGCGAGAAACATGCGCGAGGGCGGCTCCCTCACGATCCTTGCAACCGCTCTCATTGACACCGGCTCCAAGATGGACGACGTCGTCTACGAGGAGTTCAAGGGCACCGGCAACATGGAGCTGATCCTGAACCGCAAGCTCTCCGAGCGGAGGATCTTCCCCGCTGTCGACCTCGCCAAGTCCGGAACAAGACGCGATGATCTGCTCCTTACGAAGGAAGAGCAGGAGGCGGCGGCCATCGTCCACCGGATGTTCATCGGCCAGCGCCCGGAGGAGGCGACGGACACGGTCCTGGACCTCTTTGCCAGGACAAGGACGAACACAGAATTCGTGGACCAGCTCCGAAGACTCAATGCCGCAAGGTGGAGATACTGAAGGGGAAAAAATTAAATCTACCGAGTAAAAGACACCGTCTGGAAGAAATCCCGGGCGGTGTCTTTTACCACTTTTGGCGATTCTGCACAGGAAGGACAGGACAAAATCGGGACTCGAGCAGTCATTTCGAAAACGTTTCGTAAATAGTCACAAATGGAAGGACATGATTTTGGCTAAAGCGACAAATCGCCGAAAAAAGCCGAAAAACTGGTTGCCTGTTTTTGTCGACGGTGCTATATTGAAAACAGTTCCGGAAACGGTACCGATACCGATACCGAGAACTGTTCCGATAGCGCATAAATTTGCAAGGGGTTGGAATCCCGCAAAAGAAAAGGAGAGGAACATGAAAAAGAAAACCGTTACCATCGTCCTGACAGCAGCCATGGCAGCAGCGATGCTCGCAGGCTGCGGAAGCAGCTCTTCGAGCGACACCGCAGCATCCACTGCAGCAACCGAGGCAGCAACGACCGCCGCAACAGAAGCAGCAGACACCGCTGCAACCGAGGCTGCAGCGACCGATACCACCGAGGCAGCTGCAGCGTCCGATTCCACGGATCCCGGCACCGGCAAGGTCTATCTGTTAAACTTCAAGCCTGAGACCGATGAGGCCTGGCAGGATCTGGCACAGACCTACACGGATCAGACCGGCATCGAGGTCAATGTCCTGACCGCAGCAGACGGACAGTACAACACGACCCTCCAGTCCGAGATGGCAAAGGGCGATGATGCACCGACCATCTTCAACATCGGCTCTGCAACCGATGCCCAGACCTGGGATGACTACACCTACGATCTGAAGGATTCTTCCCTCTACAATCATCTGACCGACAAGTCCCTGGCAGTCGAGTACAACGGCAAGGTTGCCGCCGTTGCAAACTGCTATGAGTGCTTCGGCATCATCTACAACAAGACCATCCTCGAGGACTACTGCTCGATGGACAACGCCGTTGTCTCCTCCATCGATGAGATCAACAGCTTCGACACCCTGAAGGCTGTCGCTGACGACATCAACAAGAGAGTGGACGAGATCAACGATCAGTTCGGCACCGACCTCACCGAGGCCTTTGCTTCCGCAGGTCTGGATGACGGCTCCTCCTGGAGATTCTCCGGACACCTTGCAACCCTTCCTCTGTACTATGAGTTCAAGGATGACGGCGTCGATACCACTGCCGGCGAGGCTACCATCAAGGGAACCTACCTCGACAACTACAAGAACGTCTGGGATATGTATGTTTCGGATTCCGCAGCAGATCCCAAGACCCTGGCATCCGGCTCCTACAACGCAGAAGAGGAGTTCGGTCTGGGCGAGGCCGTCTTCTATCAGAACGGCGACTGGGAGTATGCCGCCCTCACCAATCCGGACAACGGCTATGAGGTCACGGCAGATGACCTTGGCATGATGCCCATCTACTTCGGCGTCGACGATGCGAACGAGGGCCTCTGCGTTGGTACTGAGAACCACTGGGCTGTCAACAGCCAGGCTTCCGATGAGGACATCCAGTCCACTCTGGCATTCCTCGACTGGGTCATCACCTCGGATGAGGGCCGCGATGCCATCACCAACACGATGGGTCTGACCGCTCCGTTTGACACCTTCACCGGCGACTACGCATCCAGCAACCCGTTCTTCCAGGATGCAAACGACATGATGGCAGACGGCAAGACCTCTGTCGCATGGAGCTTCAACGCAACGCCGAACGTCGACGACTGGAGAGCAGACGTTGTCTCCGCCCTCACTGCCTACACCGATGGCTCCGGCGACTGGGATGCCGTCAAGACCGCATTCGTTGATGGCTGGGCAACACAGTGGAAGCTCAAGGAAGAGGCTGCCCAGTAACGTAAAACAGAGCAACTGAAAATCGTCTGATTTTCCCACGGGTGAGTGAGTTATTCTCACTCATCCGTTTTCTGATTTGGATTCAGGAGGAGTCTCATGCAAAAGTCCATCCGAAAATACTGGCCGCTCTTCGTACTGCCCACGATGGCAGCCTTTGCGATCGGCTTTATCATTCCGTTCTGCTACGGCGTGTTCCTCTCGTTCTGTAAATTCACGACCGTCACAGACTGGAAATGGGTCGGCGTCCAGAACTACACCAAGATCTTCTACGTCGCAGGAAAGCTCGATACCACGTTCCTGCACTCGCTCTGGTACACCACGCTGTTTACGGTGGTGACCATGGCTATCATCAATATTGCTGCCTTCGCGATCGCCATGGCGCTCACAAAGGGCATCCGCGGAACGAACTTCTTCCGCACCTGCTTCTTCCTCCCGAACCTGATCGGCGGCATCGTCCTCTCGTACATCTGGCTGATGATCTTCAACAGCGTGCTGGCAAAGCACTCGATGACGATCGTCTCCACCCAGTGGTCCGCCTTTTGGGGGCTCGTCGCTGTCGTCTGCTGGCAGCAGATCGGATACATGATGATCATCTACGTGGCCGGCATCCAGAACGTCTCTGCAGACCTCATTGAGGCGGCAAAGATCGACGGCGCAAACAACAGACAGCTCTTAACCAACATCATCCTGCCATCCCTTCGCCCGACCATCACCGTCTGCACGTTCCTGACGCTGACCAACGGCTTCAAGCTCTTCGATCAGAACCTCGCGCTGACCGGCGGCAACCCCGGCAAGCAGTCCGAACTCCTTGCCCTGAACATCTACAACACGATGTACGGCAAGACCGGCTGGCAGGGCGTCGGCCAGGCAAAGGCAGTCATCTTCTTTATCCTTGTGGCAGTCATTTCCCTTATTCAGAATAAGGCGTCGAGAAGCGGGGAGGTAGAACAGTAATGGCAGCAAAGAAAGTTACAAAAGCAGAGGCACAGGTCTCGACCGTCCGCCGGGCAAAGCATGGCGGCGTCCTCTCCGTTGTCATGGCAATCCTCTCGATCCTCTGGATCTATCCGCTGATTGTCGTCCTCCTGAACTCCTTCAAGAGAAAGGCATACATCTTCAAGAACCCCTTCGGACTCTCGAAGACCCCGATCTCCGAGGGCTTTGCCAAGTGGGAGGCCGGCATCTCCAAGACCTTCGTCGGCTGGACCAACTACGTCAATGCGATCAAGAAGACCGACTTCTTCCATACGTTCGGCTACTCCCTGTTCATCACGGTGGTCTCGGTTGCCCTGATCATCCTGTGCTGCTCGATGACCGCATGGTTCATCGTCCGGGTGAAGGACTTCGGCTCCAACCTGATCTATGTGCTGTGCATGTTTTCGATGATCGTCCCCTTCCAGATGGTCATGTTCACGCTGAGCAAGCTCGCAAACATGCTGAACCTCTCGAATCCTGTCGGCATCTGCATCGTGTACCTTGGCTTTGGCGCGGGACTTGCGGTGTTCATGTTCACGGGCTTTGTCAAGAGCATCCCGCTTGAGATTGAGGAGGCCGCCATGATCGACGGCTGCACCCCGGTGCAGACCTACTTCAAAGTCATTGTCCCGATCATGAAGCCCACCCTGATCACCGTCGCGATCCTCGATGCGATGTGGATCTGGAATGACTACCTGCTCCCCGCTCTGGTCCTGAATGTCAATAAGTACAAGACCATCCCGATCGCGGTCCAGTACCTCAAGCAGAGCCACGGCCAGGTCGACTGGGGCGCCATGATGGCAGTCCTCGTGCTCGCCATCGTCCCGATCGTCATCTTCTACATCATCTGCCAGAAGTACATCATTGAGGGCGTCATGGCCGGCGCTGTCAAGGGCTGACAGACCTTGCGGGATGCGGATCCCGGATCCGGATCCCGCATTTTTTCCCTGAATGTTGAAAACGTTCCCGGAAACGCTTGCAGTATTTCCGGTAACTTTGTAAGGTTACAGAACAAGACAAAGGAGAAACAGTCATGTCAAGAACATGCGGTGTACTGCTTCCCATTGCATCCCTTCCCTCCCGACAGGGAATCGGATGCTTTTCCCGGGAGGCGTATGCATTTGTGGATTTTCTGGAGAAGGCCGGACAGTCCCTGTGGCAGATTCTACCGATCGGCCAGACGGGGTATGGTGACTCTCCGTACCAGTCGTTTTCCACCTTCGCAGGAAACCCCTACTTCATCGACCTGGAGGAACTGGTCAAGGCAGGATACCTGACAGAAGAGGACGTGAAGGGCGCCGACTTCGGCACGGATCCGGAGAAGATCGACTACGAAAAGCTCTACTTCCACTTCTATCCGGTGCTGCGGAAGGCCTATGAGAACAGCCCCTATGCGCTGCACCCTGCGGAGAAGTACCAGGGCCCTGCCTATGATGCGAAGAGGAAGGCCTTTGCGGACTTCATCGAGGAGAATGAAGACTGGCTTCCGGACTATGCGCTCTACAGCGCCGTGAAGACAAAGCAGGGCGGAAAGAGCTACATCGAGTGGGATGATGACATCCGCACGAGACAGCCCTCGGCAATGGCCCGCTATACGGCGGAACTTGCCGATGAGATCCGCGAGGTCCAGTTCCAGCAGTTTGTCTTCTTTGATCAGTGGAAAAAGCTGAAATCCTATGCCAACAGCAGAGGCATCCGCATTGTCGGCGACATCCCGATCTACGTCGCGTTTGACTCCGCCGACACCTGGAGCCACCCGGAGCTCTTTGAGTTCGACGAGAAGGGCTATCCCACCGTCGTTGCAGGGTGCCCGCCGGACGGATTCTCCGCGACAGGTCAGCTCTGGGGCAATCCCATCTACCGGTGGGATTATCACAAAAAGACCGGGTATGCATGGTGGTTAAAGCGCCTCAGCGCCTGCTTCAACCTCTATGACGTTGTCCGCATCGACCACTTCCGCGGCTTCGATGAGTACTGGGCGATCCCCTACGGCGATCCGACCGCCGAGAGAGGCAAATGGATGCCGGGGCCCGGCATCGATCTGTTCCAGACGGTCAGGAAGAAGCTCGGAAAGAAGGAGATCATCGCCGAGGATCTCGGGTTCATGACGCCCTCTGTCATCAAGCTCGTGAAGGACTCCGGGTATCCCGGCATGAAGGTGCTGCAGTTTGCCTTTGACTCGAGAGAGGAGTCGGACTATCTGCCGCACAACTACAGGAACAACAGCGTGGTCTACACGGGAACCCACGACAACGAGACCATGCGGGGCTGGTATGAGCATGTAAACCGACGCGACAGGGCATTTGCAAGGCGGTACCTGGACATCCACAGCACGAAGGACATCGCCTGGAAGTTCATCCGCTGCGCCTTCATGAGCGTTGCGGACACAGCGATCATCCCGATGCAGGACTACCTGAACCTGGGAGACGAGGCGAGAATCAACACGCCGTCTACCCTCGGCGGCAACTGGGTCTGGCGCATGAAGGATGGCGTCTGCACGGAGGACCTTGCCGGGAAGATGTGCCTGCTCGCAAAGACCTATGGGCGGAAGAAGTAAGACAGAAGGGAAGAACAGGAGAGCGGCGGGAGAAACCGCTGCTCTCCTTTTTGCAGGGGCAGATGTTAGAATGGCAAACACGACAATCAAGGACATTGCAAGGATCTGCGGCGTCGGGGTGAGCACGGTGTCCCGTGCGATCAACAATCACCCGGACATCAACCCGGAGACGAAAAAGAAGATCATGGCTGTCATCGACGAGTACGGCTTTGTGCCCAACGACTCGGCGCGGTACTTAAAGCGCAGCGAGTCCGACTCGATCGCCTTTCTCGTCAAGGGCATCTCGAACCCCTTCTTCCTGGGCATGGTCCGGGTCATGGAGCAGTTCACGCAGAAGAGAAACTATGCAGCGATCCTGCGACATGTGGACGATGACCAGGATGAGGTCATGGTGGCGCAGGCCCTTGTCAAGGAGCGCAAACTAAAAGGCATCGTATTCCTCGGCGGCAACTTTACCCACGACCCGGAGAGCCTCCAGCAGATCAGCGTGCCGTACATTTTCTGCACGGTCGGAAACGAGGACGAGTTTGAGCTGGCGGGCAGGCCCCTTGTGCGGGACAGTGTGCGCTATGCCAACGTCGCCGTCGATGACCTGGTGGAATCGAAAAAGGCCATCAGCTACCTCGTGGAGCAGGGACACCGCCGCATCGGCATCGTCACCGAGGGCCTCGACAAGCCAAGCGTCGGCCAGCTCCGGTACCTTGGCTACAAGAAGGCCCTGGAGGAGAGGGGAATCCCCTACGATCCGAAACTCGTTTACGAGATCCGAACGAAGGACGGAGAGCGCTACACGAGGCAGAACGGCTACCTCGGCGCCAAGGAGCTCATGCGGGACAACCCGGATCTCACCGCGATCTTCTGCATCTCCGATGTTATTGCCATCGGCGCGATCCGCGCGATCATCGACAGCGGAAAGAAGATCCCGGAGGATGTCTCCGTGGTGGGATACGATGGCATTGATGAGGGAAAGTACTGCGTGCCGCGGCTGACCACCATCGAGCAGCCCCAGGTCGAGATTTCCGAGGCGACGATCCAGTTTCTCTTCGACATGATCGATGGAAAGCGGAAGCCCGACAACCTGCTGATGCCCGCAAAGCTCGTCGTGCGCGAGTCCACCGGCAGCGGTTATCACTCCGGAAAGGACTGAAAAGAGCAAAGGCCAAAGCGCGAAGCACCGCAAACAAAAGAAGGGAACAAAATAAAGAGGAGAGTTTCCCACGCGGGAAGCTCTCCTCTACCTGTTTCCAAACAATGTACTGCCTCACGGAGAGATCGCTCAGACAACGACCTTTGCCCGTTCCCGGCCCATGTGCCGCACATATCCCGACGCATCCCGTCCCTGCAGATCATCAATCAGTGCCTGCAGGATGTCCTTTCTCGTGACGATCCCAATGAAGACCCCGGAGTCATCCGTCACCGGAATGAAATTCTGGGTCTTTGCGGACTCATACAGCTCCATGATCCCGGCGCTGACCCGCACCGGGC
>Ga0256406_1004476_pt1 | contig 15945 bp, 12 predicted proteins | sample RumenRJG_03DNA_FD_185986 | JGI IMG/M metagenome (GOLD analysis project Ga0256406, IMG submission 185986) | Bovine rumen microbial communities from Lethbridge, Alberta, Canada - RJG_03 | ecosystem: Host-associated > Mammals > Digestive system > Stomach > Rumen | place: Canada: Alberta | collected... | reverse complement strand
GGGAATCTTCTTGCTGGCCACGCGCTTTGCCGTACCGCTATTCACCACGCGGTTAAGCATCTTGCGAATGGAAGCAGCCGTTTTCTCGGAAATCACGCGACGAACCTTCACCGGTTCTTTCTTTTCAACCAGGTTACCGTCGGAATCGCGCCATTCCTTTACAATCATTGGTTCCATCAGGGTGCCGCCATTGGCGATTGTGGCATAAGCCATCACCATCTGAATCGGCGTCACAGAAACGGCGTGGCCAAAGCCCATGGTTTTAAGGGTACGGTCATCTCTCGTCAGTTCGTAAGGCATGTACAGGCGGCCCGCTTCTTCACCCGCCAGGTTCTCGGAAGTCTTCATGCCAAAGCCAAAGTTGCGGGCCATGCGGTAAAGCTTTTCGGCACCCACCTTGTCGGCCACCTTGGCAAACACGATGTTAGAGGACTGCACCATACCCTCGGCCATATCCATATCGCCGTAAATGTGGGTATCGCAAATACGTTCAGCCCTTGCGCTCCAGCTCCAGCACTTCCCTTCGTTCACAAAAACCGTATCTTCGGGAACAGAGCCGTTTTCAAGAGCCGCAGCAGCCGTAATCACCTTGAAGGTAGAGCCCGGTTCAAAGGACATGGCCACAATGTCGTTCTTGGCCATCTTGCCCACACCTTGCTTTTTAGAGTTCGGGTCAAAAGTCGGGTAACTTGCCATGGCCAGAATTTCACCCGTATACGGATCCACCACCACGGCAGAAGCGCTGGCAGCGCTAAATTCATTCACGCCGTCCTTCAGGGCCTTTTCCACGATTTCCTGCATGTCGCGGTCAATAGTCAGCACCAGGTTCTTGCCCGGCTTGGCTTCTGCCACATTTTCGGAGCGACCAAGGATTTCACGTTCGCGGGCATCCTTCACACCCACGCGGAAACCTTCGTTACCGCGCAGGCGCAAGTCGTACATGCGTTCCATGCCCATACTGCCCTTACCGTCGTAATTTACCTTGCCCACAATCTGCGAAGCAAGCTTACCCTGCAAGAAGATTCGGCTATAGTCTTCAGCCTTACCTGTATCGCGCAGATTCTTGGCAAACACGACACCGTTGCGATCCAAGATTTCGCCGCGTTCGGCGTAAATATTCTTGGTACGGGTCGTCTGGTCCTTGGTTTCTTTCTGGTAAACTTCGCGGTTCAGCACTTGAATGTTAAAAGTCTGCCAAGCCAGCACGCCAATAGCGCCCAGCACGATCATCTTTGCCACCGACAGAGCATCCATATTCACAATATTCATGGAGCCCCCGTTATACGCACCTTGGTAGGTACGCCATTCAAGTCAAGACCAACACTGTCTGCAAAGCCAGCCAAGTTTTCCAGCGAAGACAACTTGTTGATTTCAAGTTCCTGCAGAGTCCTTTGACGCTGCAACTGACCGATTTCATAAGTCAGCTCGTTGGACTTGGAATAAAGCTTGGTAAGGCAGTTCTGCATATACAACGGCAAAATCAGCAAAAGGCCGGCCACCAACACGGCGCCCACGAACACCCACACAATGGTGCGGTTCGAGTTGAACAGGGATTTCTTGACAGATTCACTCATACCCGTTCGTACACCCTAAGCTTTGCAGAGCGAGCCCTGCTGTTGTTCGCAATTTCTTCGTTTGTAGGCAAAATCGGCTTGCGATTCACCTTCTTTAAGCGCTGATGGTTCCCGCCGCACATGCACACCGGCAAATTCTCCGGGCAAATGCAGGCCTTCTCGAATTCAGCGGCAGTTTCCTTGACGCAGCGGTCTTCCACGGAATGGTAGCTCATGACCACCAGGCGACCACCCACCTTGAGGCAATCCACGGCGGCGCGCAGGCTGTCTTCGATTTCCTTGAGTTCGCCATTCACTTCCATGCGAATCGCCTGGAACACGCGGGCCAGAAGGCCGTTCACTTCACGACGCTTGTCGGGGAACACGGATTCCACCACCGTCTTCACATCAGACGGCAAAATTTCGCTATCGCCCTTGGAGGCGGCCATTTCAATCAGGCGGGTCGCCAGCTTAAAGGCGCGATCCATATCGGCATTCTTGCGGAGGGCTGCGGCAAGCGTATCGGCATCCACCGTCTTGAGCCATTCCTGGGCAGACACCCCTTCGCGGCGGTCCATGCGCAAGTCCAGCGGATTGTCACCCACAAAGGTAAAGCCGCGGGCAGAATCATCTACCTGGTGGCTGCTAATACCCAAATCGTAAAGGATACCGTCCAAAGTATTCGGAGCAATTTCGTTCTTCAATTCGCCAAAGCGCACCGGATGCACAATGAACTTGGGCTTCACGCCCGCAAGGCGCTTCGTCGCAAAGGCCACCGCTTCTTCGTCGCGGTCAAAAGCGTGCAACACGCCGTTTTCATCCAATTTGTTCGAAATCGCGTAAGAATGTCCGCCGCCGCCCAAAGTGCAGTCGGCATAAGTTCCATTGGGCTTAATATTCAAGCCGTCAAGGCATTCCTTGAGCATTACCGGATCGTGATAGAACACGCCGTTTTCAATGCCGGCCAGAGCGGCTGCGGAATGTTGACAGAGGCTATTTTTTGCCATCGAGGTCCTCCGTCAAGCTTTCTCCATAGAACGCGGCATCGAATGCGGCGATTGCTTCGTTTGTCTGCAATCCGAACTTTTCGTTGAAGCGTTCAGGGTTCCATAGTTCAAGAGTTTTTCCGCTAGCTTGTACGTAAAGGACTTCACCTTTAAGACCAGCATACTCCAATAAGATCTTCGGAAGTAAAATGCGGTTCTGACCATCGAGCTCCACCACAGTGGGCGCGAGGCCTCTCCGAACTAGGTCTGCTTGACGGCGGTCGGACCTCGAGTCCAAGTCCGCCATGAACTTTTCGTATTCCGGCAAGGTAAACAACCGTAGAGTCTGATTCGGACCACGCGTGACCACGAATTCATCCCCTTCGGTTGGCCCGAGCTGACGACGGAATTCCCTGGGGAAGGAGGACCTTCCCTTTCCATCGATAGCCGTCTGGGCTTGACCTATGAAAGACGTAAAGTTCATACTAGTTTGACACATTTTACCACAACACGATACAAATCTACCATTTTCTACCACTTTGGCAAGATAGAGGGACATTTTTCGCACCCAAAGCATACAAAAAACATACTTCGGATCCAGGTCCGAAACAGAATTAGTGAACATCAGTTCACCAACATGTCATCATTTGACGCAATAATTGTATATATTGAGAGAAAAGAGGTTTATTATGGCAGACATCACCCGCGCAGACCGTGTATTACAATTATTCGCACTCCTGATATCGAATCCTAGCAGGAGCTATTCCGTCAGCGACTTGATGGAGGCGCTGGAGATTCCCGAAAACGAACGCCGCAACGTGCAACGCGATATGCAAACGCTGACTTCCGCCAACGGGGGCGCCTATATTCGCGTGTTAAGCGACAGCCGCGCTTTTCGCTACCAGTCGGCCATTAAATCGGCAGATAACTTACTATTCCCGAATTTTGAAAATACGATGCTGCATTTCGTGTTCTTGCAGCGCATCGCGAACATGTACCCCGCTGCAAGCGAGACCGTCACGGATCTGCTCGAAAAAATCCAGAAGAGCTTGCCCGCAAGCGAAAAGAAAGCCGTGGAACAACTCGCCCAAGACATGAACTCGCGAATCCTTTTTGCAGGAACCCCGCCCATGTTCGAGGAAGATTCCAGCGAAAAGCTCAAGGTGATTCTGCGCGCTATTCACGAACGCCGCAAAGTCCTAGTCTCCTACATCAGCGAAAACGGAAACATCCCTCGCGTGCGGATTCCGCTGATGGTCATCTTGTACCAGGGCGAAATTTACATCGGTTGCGAGTCGCAATCGCACCCTGGCGATACTTATACGCTCAAGTTCCGCCGCATCCAAAGTGTCGAGCTTACCAAAGAAACGTTCCAAGACAATCCAAAGACACTTGAAATGTTGCGCAAGCGAGTTCGACTCGGTTCCGCGATTTACGGCCCGCAAGACCCGAAAGCCGAAGATGTCGAAATTATATTCAATAGCCAGGCGCAGTATTACCTCGAAGAAAAGCCGTTCCAGCGTTCCATGAAAGTGGAAAAGACGCATGACGGCCGCCTGCTGGTCACGATGAAGGCCCTCAACGATGAACTCCTGTTCCGCTGGGTGCTCTCATATGCCGACAGCGCCGAAGTCATCAAGCCAGCCTCGCTCCGCAAAAAGCTCCTTGACTTTTCGCATTACCTCAACAGCGTGTACCACAGAAATCCCTGGCTGTAAACGTCATTCTGGAGCCTCTCTGAGGCGACGGAATCCAGAGCCACGGTAATCTCGTAGAAATAGCATTTAATTCGCCATGTCCCGTCATCCTGGAGCCACATAGTGGCGATAGGACCTAGCGGGCATCTTTTTTTTACAGTTTCAAACACGACATTATTTGTCGCAGTAAAAACCTATTTTGATAACAAATCAAAATAAGGAGAGCAACTATGAACACCGTTTCAACACCGACACAAAAGTACAACGACCTAAAAGCCCTTGTAAAGCAATCGTACGCAGATGAAAACGTACGGAACGAAATATGGAATTATATCACGGGCTACATTCTTTCTCCAGACTCTATGCAAATTCAAGAAGAACGCCTTGAGCATTTTACGCCATTTCTTGGTCACGAAGGTCGCCTTGCCCATATAGACATCATCGTAAATGCGACTGATTTAGAGAAGCGCTCCGTCGAATTGAACAAAGCGCTTTCCGATGCCATAGATAAAGCCTGGCCTAATCCGTGGGGCTCTTTTTGCTACGGCGAAACTATCAGAACCGACCACGAACTGACCCGGTTCTTCTATATTGAAAAGGAGGGATGAATGAAACTGTTTATCTCTGGTTCGAAATCTATTTCGATATTATCCGATGAAGTCAAAGCTATACTTGATAAGCATATTACCATGGGTACGGAATTTCTTGTAGGAGATTGCTACGGCATTGACGCAGCGGTGCAAATGTATTTGGAATTAAAAGGGTATAGCAACGTGACCATTTACTGCAGCGGCGAAACGCCAAGAAATAATTTTGTTCCAGGAGCAAAAATACTTTCCTGTGCAGAAGCAGCCAAGGGTTTTACAGGAAGCGCTTTCCATTACGTAAAAGATATCCAAATGGCCAACGATTGCGATCAGACAATTATGATATGGGACGGAAAAAGCAAAGGCACCGGCGAAAACATTAGCCGCATAAAGGAATTGAAGAAACCGTACAAAGTGATTAAACAGTGATTAAACACTGATTAATCACTGTTTAATCAGTATCAAGTTTTTTCAACGTGCCGTTTTTCGACTAAAAACGGCATTTTTGCGTTTGGCACATTTTTTGCAAAATATAGGGCATGGAAAAGAACAACATCAAACGCAAACCCTTTACAGAATGCATCATCAAACCAGGTGAGAAAAGTCCGTATGCAAGCCTCTTGGTGGATTTGGCCTTCAAAAAGGCTTTCAACCCTGATAAACCCGTCAGTCGCCAAAACCTCGTCAATTTGCTGAACGACTTACTGGAACCTCAGCTTAAACGGCCTATCGTGAATGTAAAAACTCGCAATGTGGCACATAATCTGACCGGGAGTAAGGAATCACGTACGGCGATTTTCGACTTGCACTGTGAAGACGATATGGGAAACTTGATTGAAATCGAAGTTCAGATTCGCCGTATGACAAACTTTTTGAATCGCCTTGCGTTCTACGCAAGCGAAATGGTTGCTAACCAGGCTGAACCTGGCGAAAAATGGAATTACAAAATCAAGCCAACTTATGTGATTGCGTTTACGCAACATACGATGTTTGAAGATGAACGTATTGTCCATCGCGCTACGGTTGTAGACTTGGAAACGGGCGAACAGTTTCTTGACACATATAACTTCACGGCTATTGAACTTTCGAAGGTTCCCTTTTTCATCGAGGCGGGAGCATCAAGCCTTCGCAAGTGGCTATTTTTCTTCCGCTTTCTGGACAAGTTGAAGGAGTTGCCTGCTGAATTGGATGAGGAAAAGTTCGAACACTTGACAGAGAGTTCAAAAGTATCTAATTTCAGTAAGGAAGAATTTGAGGTATACCAGAAAATGCATCACGAAAGATGGGACCATAACGTTATGGGAGAAGCCTTTTTGGAGGACTACGCGGACTTAGTCAACGCGAAGGTTGCCGAAGGCATCCTTGATTCCAAGCGAGAGATGGCTCGTGATATGCTTGCCGAAGGTGATTCGGTGGAAAAGGTTGCTCGAATAACGCATCTTTCTGAAGATGTCGTTCGCAAACTATAAATCTGCCTATAATCCCGTCTATAAACTTGCCTATAAATCGAATTTAAAGTCTGATTCGGCCTTGAAAAACGACTTGAAGCCGATTTTTTTGACCTCATGTTTTTTCTTGTAACTGAATCGTTATCGGGAACGGAATTTCTTTTAAGAAGTTTTCCGTTTGTTTCAAGATACCTTGCAAAGCCGGGATTCGTTCTAGGTAATTTTGAGTGTTGAAATCCATTTCGACGGTGTATTCGTCGATAATTGAGACTTCTAGCGAAAAAGTGTTTTCGAATTCGTACAGATTCCAGGAATACTTCGTAGATTCCATAATGTGCGAAACCGTCGCGCAGATTGTCTCCCGTGCGATTTCCTTCAGCTTCTGCTCTTTTTCGATCTCGGTTATGATTCTTGAAGACTGTTCGCAGTAACGCCTTCGCATACTCAAAATGGATACTTAAAAACTCGGCCTCGCAGTTCACGATAAGGCTGATAGAACCCCGCCCTTCAAAAGATTTAGAAATGTCTATTTCAGATTTAGCATTTATTTTTAGAATACATTATTCAGATTACGCCTTATACGGCACCTTAGGGCCGTCATCTGCAGCCGTTAGCCATTCTTGCGGTTCCAGAATTTTATACTCATCCTCCAACAATCTCGTTTGCAGATTGACGGGCGATTTTTCATACCATTTTTCATCTTTGTCATGAACAAAGCGATAGTCAACCCCAATAGCAGCAAAATGCTTGTATCCGCAGATAATTTTTCTCGCTTCATTAGTGTGAGGCAAAGCATTGATATCTTCAGTACCTTTGGTTTCGCGGACTATTTCGAGTTTCTGATTTGATCCATCCGTTCGCAAAATGGCCCAGTCAGGATTATAATTGCCGATGATTTTGGGCAGTAGAACTTTGTATTTCGGAGGGAATTTGAAGTATAGCTGCACATTGCCTGGGGCGCCAACTTCATTTAAGCGTTTGACAAAATTTCGTTCAACATTGGAGTCTACCTGAATTTTGTTGTAGATGGACTGTTCTTCATTTGCGTCTTCCAATTCAGTAACAGGGAAACGCTTATCGTTAGGGAACAACACATTCTTATCTTCGTCATCAGATGAAGATGTCGGAGTGTATTCAATATGCTTTGCGATATGGTTTTTAACGACCTCACTCAAAATTTGAATAAATTGAGCAATGAACGCCTCTGGATTCTTTAAGAATTCCATTTGATGGCTTTGCTTGATTCCTCTGAAAATTTTGAGAATGGTTGCACGAGTTAAAGGAACTTCACTTGACACACGAGTAAGCAAATTGGGCTTCGGCACATCAGGGTATTCAGCATCTCTAGTGCTTACAGTTGAGGACTTTCCCGACTGGAACTCAAATACTTGCGGAACATCTTTCTCTATAGGTTCTTTAAATACAGATAACGAAATAGACTCCTTTTCAACGTCTATATTTTGGACTTTAATTTTATTCAATATTTCATCTGTTTTGTCTATTGGTTTTCCCGCGAATATATTTTTTTCACTGCGATTATTTTCAAATTTACGGCCGTTTGTATCGCTTACCTCCACCAATAACGTGGCAGATCCTGTTTTAGAAACCTTTGTAAGCGTAAAGCGATATTGAGTTGTAACATATTGTCCTTTGGTTGTCACAATTTGTGCCGGTTTAAATTCAGTCCGGTTAGCTTTACCTATCGCCTCACTAATGAGTTCGTCTGTATTAATATGAATATCGTAAGTTGTCTTTTGGTTCATTTTAGACCAAAGAGAATCAAATTCGGGACTGTTGTATTTTTCCGTATGCTTGACAGCCACATTCTTGCGATAATTGCCAGCTTTGGGCGATTTGTCGTAACCATCTTTGCGGTATTCATCATACAACGAATTTGCGAATTTTTCAAAACTTTCGCTAGCGACAATGGTAAGCTTGTTTACATCAGGATCTGTTATACGAGTTCCTGCAAATTCTGGATGCTTTTCGGTTCCTTCTTGCACTGGTAAACGCAACCCTCGTCCGATGGACTGTCGACGAGTTCCTTCGCTCCTAATTTCACGCAAAGAACAAATCTGAAATACATTTGGATTGTCCCAACCTTCACGCAGAGCGGAATGGGCGAAAATGAAGTGGTGGGGTTCTCGCATATCCAATAGTTTTTCTTTGTCCTGCATTATTAGCTGGTAGGCCTCTTTCTCGGCATCCTTCTCGTCTGCAGCGATTTTCCCATTTTCCCCAATGTCTACTTCGGTTTCTTCGCCAGTTTTTTTATCCTTCTTTTTGGCAAAGTATGCAGTGCGAACATCTTCCGGGTTCATATTCTTGAAATGGCTAGAACCGTGTTTCAAAACTTCAAATTCTTCATCAAAGATGCGCTTGATAATGGGATCGTCGCCATTATAGCTAGAAACTCTGTCAACAAAGAATAAACTCAAAACTTTGGCTTTATAACCGGCTGCTTTCAACAAGCCTTCGCGTTCAATATGAGCCTCAATCGTATTATGAATCATTTGCCTGAATATCGATTCACGGCTAAGCGACGCACAACTTGATTCATCAATGCCATAGCGGAATCCGTTGGAAAATTCAACATAGGCATTATCTTCTTTTGCACTAATATCTGTAATGGAAATATCGCCGTAAGCATCATTTTTTGTTTTAGCTTTAAGCGAATCATTAGATTTAAATGTTATGGTTTGCGGCTTGAGAGATCCGCTATTATTGCAGTTTACCTGCATATCAACAGATAATGGCCTCTTATTTATTTGTAGAATTTTGAAATAGTCCTCTTTTTCCGAAGCTGAGGAATCTTCTTCGTTGCCATATACTTCGATTTTCTTGACAAGGTTCATCTGCATGGCGTTGAATGGTGTCAAATTATAAAGCAAGTTTGGGGCTTTTTCACCATTGGGCCCTTTGGGTGTTGCAGAATATCCGATGCTGAAAAGCGGATGCAGAGTTCGTAAGGCACGGCGGGCATTATCTGTCTGGTAGTTCTGAACTTCATCAAGAATGAGAATTGGACGAGACTCTTGAATGAATTCAACAGGGAGTTTGCCGCCCATGATTTTGTCGGATTCCTTGTACAAAACATTGGAAACCTTATTGAAGGAATCAATCGTCATGAGCATGATTTGTACAGAATTTGACAAGCCGAAATTTTTACAGTCATTCACATTGCCGTCATATTCGATAATCTGGGCGGGAACGGTTCCCTGCGAAAACAGTTTGTGAAAATGAGCCCATGTAGCCTTGAACGTTGCGATAGCGCCTTCGTATATGGCAACAGACGGAACGACAACGATAAATTTGCGAAAACCGTATTTTTCGCGCAGCGAATAGATGGTTCGCAGATACACATATGTCTTGCCCGTACCTGTTTCCATATTGACGGTAAATTCAGGATAGGAGTAGAAATCAAATTCTCCCGTTAGGGTGTCGCCCGTATTAGGCAAACTTAATTCGCTCTGGATCTCAATTCCGTTTCGTTGTTGAATTTGGGCAAGGTTTTCGGCAAGCCAATACTCTTCAAGAACTTCGTCCGTATTCGATACCACATCGGCAGATGAGATGCTTTCAAAGCTCAAGTCGTCATCGGTACGGGAAAGACCATCAAACAAATCAACAACGGCATTTACCGCTTTGATTTGGTATTCCTGGTTTTCGTCAAACTTGATTTTTACCTTGCTCATATCGTTTCAACCCTGCCTTTGTCCGAAAGTTGGGCATAAAGTTCATCACTGATGGCGGAATTCAGGCAAACGAATTTATCATTTTCTTCAAAACTGATGTTTTTGACAGTTTCGGATTTGATTTCGTTATCTAAGCATACATGAAGAACGATGGGGCGGGCTTCATCTGTAATGCGATAAACGGTGTTGTTCGCAAGGGACGAAGTCTTTTCAATGCGTGAATCGAGTGCAAAACCCTGACGGAGTATAATCTCGGTAAGGAGCTTTTGAATGTCGTTCGAATTATTCAGGTCAAATCCATCGCGAAGCGGCGTCACCTGTTTTTCCATTGCGTCAAGAGCTTTAAGGAGAGATTGCTGGTCAGAACCTGTTGTAGGCTTGTATGCTTCGATGTTGGATTGTGCAAGGCGATAAACCTTGAAACCAACATCTAGCTTGTCCTTTAATTCGGGATGTTCTTCAAGAATCTTTTTGCCGGCTCGACGGATGCGTTCCTTACCGATTTCGCAAATGGTGTGTGGTTTGTGAATGGAATCAAGAAATTCGATAGCAGCTTTGTCTGTATCATCATTTTCATCGAGCGTCACCGGCAATTGCACCATTACATATTTTCGATGTCCTACATTATCATTTGCATTTAATTCCATTACAGATTGAGCTGTTGTTGCCGAGCCAGAAAAAAAATCAACAATGATATCATTTTCTTTCAAAAACCATGACGCAAAGTCGTAAATCATCGGAACTGGTTTGGGAGTTGGGAAATAATATCCCCCTAGCAAATTTTTTAAGGCTTCTGTATGTTCGCTAACCATTCCATAAAGGGGAAGAATTGTTGGTGGAGTCAACTGTGAACGTTCTTTTGTACACTTAATCTTTCCTGCAGAGTTAAAGAAAAATTCTATAACCTTTTGTCCTTTTGAGTCAATAACATTTTCGCCTGCGAAGAATGATGCCATTTGTCTTTTTTGAGTCCAACCAGCAGATATCGTAACTGGCTCAGCAGTTCTTCTATTTCTGCAAATGAGTCTTCCCTCAGTTATTGTGCTTCTCTCATTCTCACCATATGTTCCCGTAATAATTGTTCCATCTGGAGCATCAAATCGGACGCCTGCAGGAAAAGTGAATTCACTTGCTGGATTTGCTCTTGAAATTTTCTTCTGAGCACCGGCTTCAATTATACCTTCTCCGCCCTCAATGTTTTTTATTTTTTCTGAATCTCGTAAGTACAAAAGAACATGCTCATGATATCTTTTGAATAAACCCTGCTGTTGAGAATGCTGTTTATTCCAAATTAAATCCGCTGCAAAATTTTCTTCCCCAAATACTTCATCACACAGCAACTTCAAATTTGCCTGTTCATTATCGTCAATGCTGATGAATATCACGCCATCATTCGTCAGCAATTCTCTTGCCAACTGCAATCGCGGCAGCATCATGTCCAGCCACTTGCGGTGATACGCACCACTGCTTTTGGGGTTCGCCACCAGAGAAACACCTTGTTCATCCACCTGCCTCGTAAATTTTAAGTAGTCTTCAACAGGTTCCGCAAAATTATCGGGATAGATAAAATCCTTGCCAGTGTTATACGGGGGATCGATGTAAATCATCTTGACGCGACCACCGTAGCTCTTTTTCAAGCAACGCAATACTTCAAGGTTATCGCCTTCAATGTAAATATTGCTGGTTTTATCTTCGTTTACACCATCGCCAATAACGGGTTCAAGAGTTCCTTCAGCATCTTTGCGTGCAAGTTTTTTAGCATCTCGTTTGCCCGGCCAATAGAGGTTATAGCCGACTTCGCCTTCGTCAAAAGATTCTTCATCAAATAAATCCTTTAACGCTTCCAAATTCAACTTATTGTCCCGAATAAGTTCAGGATAAAGCTGTTTGAGCGTTTCAAAGCGTTCGTCTTTGGGGGTTGTTGCACACATAAATGAATTACGTTCCATTTGAGTTGTCCTCTTAGGTTTCGTTTAAATTTCCTTCAATGAATTCGTCGTTTTCTTCGGCGGTATTCACCATATACTTGAGCATGCTATTCTTTGTCGCATTGCGGGATTTTTTCAGATATTCCACATACGAAGAACAGGAATAGCGAACATCGCAGTTGCGGCAAACATGAGTTGCAAAGTTGGATTTCATACCAAGCATTTTGCTTTCAAGTTTTTTTACGTCTGGCGGTGCGAATTCTGAATTCTCAATACGTTCAACAGTCTCGCCAAAGTTTTCAATCATATCGGCAACTTCGTCTTCGTCATAACCGAAGGGTATAACCGGCTCCCACTTGTCAAATTCGGCCTGAATTTTCTCTTCAGTACCGTTTTCAAGTGCGGCTCTCAAACTGTTTGGCAACGGTGTGGCGATAATTGCCGTATTATCCAAATCATTCTTTTGCAGCCCTTTCCAAATGTATGCGTAAACATTTAGCTGTTCTTTATATTTTTCCGGTTCTGCCTTGATACGGTCAGGGTCATGGGTCTTTAAGTCGTAAAGCCAGGTTTCATCCCCTTCGCGCACAATATCAACAACACCTTCGATTGTATAGGGAATCTTGTCATTTGGCGTTTTTTGTTCAGGAAGAGACAACTTGACTTCAGCACGGGTTATCTGCTCAATAATTTTCTTGTTTTTTCGATAATAATAAAGGACCTGATCAAACGCCAACTTTTTCAGGTATTCGTTAATGGAGTGTCCAGCTTCTTCGCACAAAAAGCGGAAATTATCCTCAAACATTTCGCCGAGTTGACTTTCAAATTCAGACTGTTTCATTTAACGGTCCTCCATCACGAAGTTTTGTAAATCTTCTACGGTTTGGTGAACTAGAGAACCAAAAAACATTGTCTGGCTACGGCTCGGGACAAAACCGTATTTATGGAATACCATATAATTCCGCGGACAGTTATTGTATGGCAGATAATCGGCCGTATAGGTATAAACATGCGGAAGTCTGTCCGAGTTATCTTCTGATTCAGGGAGTGTTTTTACATCTAGTTTTTTTACTGATTCAAAATCATTTTGTTCAATCAAAGTCCTAAACGGATTATACGTCGTTTGTCCTTGCCCCTTGAATTGCGACAGAATTAGCAAATTCTTCGCCCTTGATAATGCCACATAGAACATACGCATAGTATCGTATGTATCCATAGAATCAAGGGGTTCGCATACAGTTGGCAAAATTCCCATTTTTTGTTGCATGCTACGAACTAAAACATCTAGAGCCCTAGCATCCTTACTCTTATGCGAAACAGATCCCAAAATAACCACAGGAAATTCCAATCCCTTTGATTGGTGAACCGTCAAAAACGGCACGCATCCTTTCGGGAACGGGTCTTCGGAGTCTTCATATTCCGTTTCATTCAGGCGGAATAGCGAATACATATACGAGCCAAAGAAGATTTTACGAACTAAATCCTTGGCAAATGTCGCTCCAGAAAGAATTGGATTTGCTGTTTCATGGTATTGCGCAATGTATTTTGTTATCATTCCAAGGTTGTAAAGTCCAGAATCTTCACCGCCTTTTTCCGCCACCTCATATTTTTGTGAGAAATATTCAAAGCTATTGAGCTTGTAGAACAAGTCCAGTAGCGTCCAGTCCATTGCAGTTACACGAGAAAGAGCATAGGAAACATGTAAAGACTTGCCTTCATTTGCTCGACGAGCAGTAAAAGCAAGCATTCCCTTGTTCACCAAAGATCTTCGGACAGAATCGTCTATCCTTGGTGTTTGAGAGAGTTTTTTGAGCAGAGGAATCGTCAAATCATCATCCAAACCGATTCCATTCTTTTCACAATAATCGCTGAGATATTTGTGGTTTTGTTTGCTCGCCTTGATAGATTGTTGTGTGTCATCGATGAATTTTGCGAGAGATTTATCTTGTTCAATAATTTCATCGGCAGAATCAATCGCCATTTCTGCCCAGTTAGAGAAATCCGCCATTCCTCCATAAGTGATACCAGATGGTGAGTAACCGAATATTTTTGCAAATAGACCGAATGTGATTAGGGATTCCTCAGTATACAAGAAATTTTTTGCACGAGGTGCATAATACTTGATTCCTGCGTCCTCCAAGGCATCTGCAAAAGCTTGAACTTTAGGCGACATTTCACCGCTGGCATTGCCGCGAATTGTTGGAAATAAGATTGCGCACTGATTGTAATCTTTGATTTTGCCCGTTCGTTTGAGTTTCTTTATTAGAGAAGCTATGTTTTCCGCAACGGTTTGCTTGTCGCCCGCTTCCAACACAACCGATGTGTTTGCATCTTTGCTATTAGCTTGAATATCCTTGTTCTGTATTCTGAAAAATTCAGAAGGCTTGGATGGATTTTTCCACGAGACCAAATCAATAAACTGCGTATAGGTGTCAACAATTTGCTTGCGAGATCGATAATTGATGTTCAGATCTATTCGCTTGGGCCTTACTCCAATCTCTTTTTTGCATATGTTTTCAAAGTCAACTAGGTTTTCTACAGTCGCACCACGAAAACGATAGAGAGCCTGGTCATCATCGCCAACAACACAGATATTTTTCGTTCCTTCCGCAAGTTTTAGATAAATCTTTTGCTGAATCGTGTTAGTATCTTGATATTCGTCAACAATAACGTGCTTGAATACCGAACCGGCATCCTTCTTCTGACAAATGTATTCGTAGGCACGCTGTTGCAAAGATGAAAAATCAACCCTATCAAAGCCCTTTTCGGAAAGCAGTTGCCTATAAAGAATCGTCATCTTGAAAAGCTTTGAAATGGTTCTATCTCTTAACTTCAAGGAAAGTTCTTCTTCGCCAAAGTCTTCCTCGCTCATGCGGTTGAAAAACGATATGCAGTTGGAGATTGCGTCTGTACGAGAAGGCGATGCCTTTCCAAACCAGCCATTAATTTCTTTATATACGTCAGTTGGCTTTTCGGTGTCAAAGCCAGATTCCGATAAAAGGTTATTGAAATGTTCTCTTACAAAAAGGAACTGCCCCAAATCGTCCATAATGAGTGGACGACGACTACGCAAGCCATGTTCCCTAAAACGACGGTCGGTCAAAAGTTTTTGGCAAAGCGAATGTAGTGTGCCAACATACATCTCCGCAATGTCATAAGGCTTGTGAGTGAAAGTACTCGCGATAGAAAGCAATCCCTGTAGGCCCTGTTTAAGTTGCAAGGCTGCCTTTTCGGTAAAGGTTGCCAAAAAAATCTCTTCCGGAGGAATATTTTCAAAAACAATGAGATTTACGCAACGCCAAAGCAAAACGCGAGTCTTGCCAGAACCTGGCCCTGCTGTCAGCAAAAGTGGTCCACTGGTATTTTCAATGGCCAGTCTTTGGTTAGAATTGGGAGTAAAACCCTTTTCGGCAAAAAGGGAATCTAACGAAACAGCATCTCTTCCAAATACAGTCTTCACCGTATCGCTCCATCTAAAAATCACCGCATATGGAGCAAAAGACAGTCGAGAGTTTCAGCCGAGCATACAAAAAAGGCGTGGCATCGCTGAAGCGCTTACTGTACTTCGAGGCTCGGCAAAGCCATGTATACCAATAAACGCAAACGACCCACGCCCCAATTGGGACGTGAGCAGTTTACCCTATTCTCGTATACGTGAAATTTTGCCGATTTCGAAGTAGAGACTAGAGCAAATACTCAATAAAACGGGCGCCCAAGGCCTTAGCCGAGGGCTATGTCGCTAGTAATATAGATTATTGAGAATAAAAAAAGGCTAAAAAAGCCGCAAAACAGTCAAAAAACTAATGTGAACCAAAAAAGTTAATTTCATCAACTAAAACTATTGACTTTTGCTTACGAAAGTATTGAACTATCGCAACATCCTGGTATAATATCACCAGACAATTCCATTCTGGTAGAGGCTCCGCTGTGCGCTCAAATTGCCAATCTCTTCATTTCTCGACGAAACGCCTGTTTTCTGCAACATAACGGAATCTATCAGATACCCAATGTTCGGTGGGGCGATGAGCGTACATTTACGACGGTGGAATTG
>Ga0256406_1004475_pt1 | contig 15953 bp, 15 predicted proteins | sample RumenRJG_03DNA_FD_185986 | JGI IMG/M metagenome (GOLD analysis project Ga0256406, IMG submission 185986) | Bovine rumen microbial communities from Lethbridge, Alberta, Canada - RJG_03 | ecosystem: Host-associated > Mammals > Digestive system > Stomach > Rumen | place: Canada: Alberta | collected... | reverse complement strand
TATACTTAATATTTTTAACCAACAACCCATTCGGCCTCTATATTTTAATATATATAGTATGAAGAATGGCGCAATTTGTACTTTAAGGAATACGATAAACATAAAATAATATTTATGAAACGCTTTTGAGTTGTTATTCTGCAGGCTTCAACCATGATGCTTGCATTAACTCTTGTTTTTTCATGCTCTAATCAAGAGGTCAGTCTTCAAACCATTTCAACAGAGGAAAACAATCCATATAAGTGGGATGAGTCATTTCATGTGAATTCTTCCACAAGAGCATCTGAATCCCCCAATGAAGCATTTGAGTTTGTGCCTGATGGATTAACATCTGGTGACTACCCAGGGCCATTCCAAAATTTTCCTATTGCGGTCCTTTTCCGAACAGCATAAGAATAAAAAGATAGGGCTCCAGCCGGTTGTAGAGCATTCGCAGGGCCCGTTTGATAGTTTTTTTTACGGTGTTGACCGAAATGCCCAACTCCTTGGCCATCTGTTCGAAGGTTTTGCCTTCGTATCGACTGAGGACAAACACGCGCCGGCTGTCGTCGGGCAAAGAGACGACAGCTTCTCGGATTTTCTCCTCCAATTCTTTCTCCAACACGGAGTTGAGCGGATAGGCTGTTGAGTTTTCAGCAAATTTTTTTAGTCCTTCAGCGAGTAGGTCACCGATGTCACCACGCGCACCTTTTTGATGTAGGGCGTGGTGGCGTCGCGGTCCTCAATGGTGAACTGGCCTTGGTCGGCATTGATGATCTTGTTGATTTTTGACTGGCTGTTCTCGGCAAATTGCGCGGCTGTCTGCTCGGCATTCTTGATGGCTTCCTTCATCATCAGCGGCTTGAGCTTCTTGAATGCCGTGTACTCGTAGACCACGGGATTGTTGTAGCCTCCATCGACGATGGCCACGCCCTCCTTCAGCATTTCTCCCTGTCGGGCGATGATGGAGCGCACACGGTCGACCTGTCTTGAGGTGACGGTGATGATGCTGGTCACGTTGTAGCGGTAGAGGTTGCTCTGGCTGGAGGCGTAGTCTTGTGCGTTGAGGTCGGTCACCAATGGGGCGTTGATGAGGATTTCCTTGTCGCTGATGCCGTTGCGCTTGAGGAAGGCTTTGATCTTGGCCTGCTTGGTGGCAATGTCGGCATAGAGTTCGGGCAGATCGTTGCCCAACTGTTTTGACACGATGGGCCACGTCACCTTGTCAGCTTTCACTTCTTTCTCAGCCAGTCCTTTCACGTTCACTTGATGGTCTTTGTTAGCTATGCTGTCGAGACCTTTTTGGATACAGCATCCCAAGATGATGATACCGATGGCTATGAGGGCGGCTGCGATGATTGTCTTTTGATTGTCTTTCATATTCTCTTACTGTGTTATTTTTTTTAATTACGGTTCTTTGGGCAATATACCTTTTGTTTTGCTCCATTGCCCCTCAGGTTGCCGTTGAGGTTGATGGCCTTTGTGGGGATGGGGAACACCGTGGTGTAGCCCGTGTCTTCGTTGGGGAGCGCCTGACGGATGTCGTACGACTGGCCGAACCGGCCAAAGCGAATGAGGTCGGGGCGCCGGCACCCCTCCCACATGAGCTCCAGAAGCCGCTCTTGAAGGATGTTGTCGAGCGTGGCCGGCCGGCTGGGCATTCCCACGCGTCGGCGCACGCTGTTGAGCTCGGCCGATCCGTCGCCGCCCTCTCTCACTTTGGCTTCTGCCTTCATGAGCAGGGCATCGGCATAACGGAACAGAACGATGTCGTTGTTTTGTAGTTTTCCGTCACTGTAGGCCGTGCGGTCGATCTCGTACTTCGACATGCGTGCACCGCCGGTCTTCTCATATTCATTGCCTGTGAGGTTTATGGCCACGGCGAGGGGTTGATAGATGAGTGGCTGCCCGTTGTCGAGGCTCACGATGTGGCCGTCGACGCTCACGGTGTCGGCAAAGAAGTTGATGGCCCATCGGCTGTCCACAGAGTCGGTGCCGTAGCCGTAGGCTCTCACGGCATACAGTGTGGCGCACGATCCGTTTTCGGCGTCCATGCCCAAGGCTCCGCCGTGGTTGTAGTGGCGGGAGCGGAAGAGGTTCTTAAACTCGTTGGTGTAGAGTTGCTTGTCCATGGGGATGGTGAAGATGTTCTCCACTGAGGTCTCGTTGTGTACGGCGAAATTGGAGGCGTAGTCATCGGCGAGGCGGTAGCCAAAGGCTGTCAGGCTGTCGACGTAGGCCTCACAGGTTTGCCAGGCGTTGAGCTGTCGACCGTCGACATTGAAGAAGATCTGGCTTCCATCGGGGCGGCGGCCGTCGGTCCAGTCGTCATCGCAGTAGACTTCCGCGTTGAGGGCCAGCCGGGCCAAGAGAAACCAGGCCACGGGACGTGTGACGCGGCCGTAGTAGTTGCCCTCGCTGTTGCTGCGCTCCCTGGCCAACAGCGTGGCCGTCTGCTGCAACTCGCTCACCACGAAGCGAAAAACCTCTGAGCGCGGGGCCGGCCTCACGTCTTCGAGCGGTGTGGAATAGACCGTGTCGATGGGCACGCTGGCAAAGAGGTCGAGCAGTTCATAATAAAAGAGTGCCCTCACGGCCCTGACCTCGGCGGTGTATTGGCTGAGCTGTGTGGCAGTGAGCAGATGCTTGTGGCTGTCGATGACCGACAGGGAGCGGTTGCAGAGCACGACCACCTTGTAGAGGTAGGACCAGGTGTCGTAGAGGGCCTCGTCGTCAGCCGTCCATTCGTGGCGGTAGAGGTGCTGCCAGAAGCCTCCGTCGTACCAGTCGCCGCCGCGGGTGGGGATGATGGCCTCGTCGGTGGTGAAGGTGTTGTAGTCGTAAACTCCTCGGTAGGTGCCTTGCAGGCCCTGGCTGTCGCTGCTGCCGCCGATATAGTTGTAGAGGGATGCCACGGCGTTGATATAGAGTGCCGAGGCGGTGGCGTAGGCCTGCTTCTCGTCGAGTTGGCCTTTGGGGGTCTCGTCGAGGCACGCTGTGAGTAGCGGCAGGCAGAGGAAGAGGCAGAACGTTTTGATGGTTTTCATATCTGTATGGAGGGTTTAGAACGAAATACTCACTGACAGGCTATAGGTGCGGTAGGCGGGGTAGGAGCGTTTGTCGTCGATGCCGAGGGTGTTATTGACCACATAGCTGTTGATCATCGGCGTGATGCCGCTATAAGAGGTGATGGTGGCGAGATTGTTGACCGAGCATGACAGGCGCAGGGCACTGACGTACTTGGAGCTTTTAAGCGGTACGTTCCAGCCCACGGTGAGGTAGTCGAAGTTGAGATAGTCGCCTTTTTCCAGCCAGTAGTCGGTGGCCGTCTGGTCCTTGATGTTGCGCCCGGGGGCTTCGGCCATGACATTGTAGTCGGGGAAGCTCGACATGTTCATGTAGCTCAGTGCGGTGCCGTTGTAGATCTTGTGACCGAAGGCGCCGTTCATTTGCAGCGAGATGTCGAAGTCCTTATAGCGCAACGAGATGTTGGAGCCGAGTGTCACTTTGGGCGTGGCCTGTCCGGCCACGTAGCGGTCGCCGCCGTCCTCGATGTTCACGGCACCGTTGTGGTCGAGGTCGGCGATGGCATAGCTGTAGCTGCCGTCGGCGTTACGGGTCAGTCCGGTGCAGTGGGGCAGATAGAACACGCCCAATGGCTGGCCCACGATCTGGTAGACGATGTTGTTGTCGCCACCGTGGAATCCAGCGCCGTTGAGGCTGCCGATGGCTGTATATTCCGATGCCGTCATGTAGGTGCCGTTGTAGTCGCCCGAAAGCGAGAGCAGCCTTGTGCGTTGCCAGGCCACGTTGACGTTGATGTTGAGTTCCATGTCGCGCTTTTGGATGGGGGTGATTCCCATGCCGAGCTCAAAGCCCGAGTTGCTCATCTTGCCGATGTTGGCCAAGAGCTTGTTGTAGGGATAGGGGGGTGTGGGCACATCGTACTCGTAGAGCATGTCGTGGGTTCTCGACGTATAATATTCGGCCCTCATCACGATGCGGTTGCCCATTAGGCCGAGGTCCACGCCGAGGTTGAATGTCGACCGGGTTTCCCATTTCAGGTCGGGATTGTAGTTGCGTGTCATGCCCATCGTCACAGTTGGTGAGCCGTTGTAGTTGACGACGCCGACGGCGCTCATCAGATTCCTGGTGTAGTAGGAGGTAACAGCGTCAAGGTTGCCCGTGAGCCCGTAGCCTGTGCGTAGCTTGAGCATGGTCAACCAGCGGCCCGCTTTGCCGGTCAAAATGTTGGCCGACCGGAGGTCTTTCAGTATGTCCCACGTCAGCGAGACAGAGGGGAACAGTCCCCAACGGTTGTCGCGCCCGACCATGTTGCTGCCGTCGTCGCGCAGGGTGAGGGCAATGGCATACCGGTCGAGCAGGGTATAGTTGAGGCTCGCCATTACGGAGGCCAGTGCCGGATCGCTATATTCGGAGCCGGTGCCTCCATAGGGTCGGATGCTGCCCGCGCTGAGATTGTGGTAGCTCACGTCGTTGTCGGTGAATCCCTTCACGGTGGTCCAGAATCCGTCGCGTTTTGTCTTTTGGTATTCGCCCATGAGTGTCATCTGGAACTCATGGATTCCGGCTTTGCGGCTGAAGGTGAGCATGGCGTTGGCCAGCCAGTCGTCGGTCTTCATGTTGCCCCGGTAGGCCTGCCCCTGTCCCCAGACCCATGTGGGACAGAACTGGGCGTTCTCGGTATTGCTGTAGCTGTAGCTGCCGAAGAGGGTCAGGTGGAGGCTGTTGTGGGCAGTGAAGCTGGGCCGGAACAGTTGGCCCAAGTTGAAGTCAAAGCGCAAGTGGGTGTTGAAGTTCTGCGTCTTCTCGTTGTTGCGCTCGTTGATAAGGGCTCCAGGAGGATTGATCTGGCTGGCTGTGGAGTTCTTTTGCCAGTTGTCGCCCTGTGTCGGACCGTAGCAGAAGGTCGGATTTTGCGTAGCCGCTGAGTAGAATAGTTTTTGCTCGTCGAAGATGCCATGCGTGCTCGATGTGCTGCCAAAGGCGCCAAGGTCTACCTTCAGAAAATCGTTGAAGGCCATTTGTGTCAGGTCGTACTTGGCGACGAAATTTACGTAGTCGTTGATCTTGATGACGGTATTGTGGTCCATTACGCCCACCGACGCCCGATAGTTACTCTTGTCGCTGCCGCCGGAGAAGGCGATGTGATGGTTTTGGACAAATCCCGTTCTGGATATTTCTTTTTGGAAGTCGGTGCTGTAGCCACCGTCGTTGTAGTCGACCCCCAACTCCCGCGCCAAACTGACATAGCCAGGCGCATCCAACATCTTCACCCGCTTATAGGCAGCGTCGAAACCGATGTTGCCGTCGTAGGAGATGTGGAACTGTCCGCCGTGACCGTGCTTGGTCTTCACGTCGATGACGCCCGACGCTCCTCGAGAGCCGTATTGGGCAGTCTCGGCAGCATTCTTGAGAATGGTGAAACTCTCGATATCAGCAGGATAGATGGTCGACAGCGTGGAGAGGTCGGAGTTAACACCGTCGATGATGACGAGTGGGTCGTTGCCGCCGGTGAGCGACGTGGTGCCACGCACACGTACGCTGGAAAGCATGGCCATCCGGTCGGCACCGTTTGAGGCCACGTTGACGCCGGCCGCCTGACCGCTCAGAGCGTTGAGGGCGTTGTTGACCAGTCCCTTATTCATACGGCTTTCGGTCACGATATCTATGGAACCTAAATGCAGTGAGTCGCTCTCTATATGCGAACTCACCTGCGCTTGCAGGGGGGCGCAGACAAATAGGGCCAACCATTCGGTGATCTGTAGTCTTTTATGCATCGCTTCTCTATGTTTAAGTGGTGAGGTTATCTTTGTATACGAGCAAATTTAGATAAAATAAAGTAAAATCCCAAGCAAAGGATTAGATTTTTTCTAGAGGCTCTAGATATTCTAGATTTTCTAGAGGCTCTAGATTCTCTAGAATTTCTGGAGATCCTAGGAGCTAGCGGCTCCCTACGAGCTTACTTTTCAGCGCGGAAATCTCTGCCTTCAGGCTGGCTACCTCCTTTTTCAGCATTGCATTCTCGGCTTTGAGCGCTTCCATCTGCTGGTCTTGCTGCTGGCGATAGCCCGTGCGGCTGGCATACATGCGCTCTTTGATGCCTCCATGCTCTACAAACTCCTTTTGTAGACGGTCCAGGTAGCTGCACATCATCCGGTCCACAATATGGCAGAGCGTGATGGCTGTGTTGCAAAACTCTTCATCTGTCCATCTGTTTACAAAAGGTTTGTAGTCGGAATAGCTGTTGTGCTTCCGACAGAATGCCAACAAGGGCGAATAGCGGGGATGAGGTTGGGTCCAAAGCGTCAGGCCACGTGTGTTGAGGTAATCCTCATAGTCCTGCCGAAGCTCCTGCAAACTACTGCGGGCCACGTTGAGCAGACGAAGTTCCATCTCTGTAGACGTTTTGCCGTCCTCGGAGCCTTCCACAATGTTCTGCTTTCCCGACCGTGCTGCCTGCACCATCTGGTCTACAGTACGGTCGCCATGGGCCGGCAAGAAACGGTTGCAGAATACGAAGGTCATCTGGTATGTCGCGTCCGATTTCTGGTAGAGGTAGAGTTGCTTCCACATTGTCACAGCCCGCAGCACTTCGGGCTTGGCATTCTTTTCGGATGGAGAATTAGGTTGGTTCATAGGCCTGATGTTTAATAATCATTCTTTCAATAGAATGACTAAGCAAAGATAAATATTATTATTGACAAATCCAGGCCTTAGCTGTTATTTTCAATAAGTAGATGCAAGAGATAAAAAAGTCGGAAGATAGCGTCTGGCAGTTGCTTCAATTGAAAAACTCCAGTCGCTATCTTCCGACTTCTAACCAAAATATCTTTATTCCCTAATCAGGTTTCTTCCGGCATCAATGCGGAGAAAGATGAATAGCAACAGCGTGAAGCCCCATAGGGAGGAGCCGCCGTAGCTGAAGAAGGGCAGCGGAATTCCGATTACAGGCGTAAGGCCCAGCACCATACCCACGTTGATGAAAACGTGGAAAAGGAAGATGCTCAGCACACAATAACCGTATATTCGTCCGAATCGGAACGGTTGCCGTTCGGCCAGTTTGATGAGTCGCAGTATCAGGGCGAGGAACAGCAGCAGCACGCCGGCCGACCCTAAAAAGCCCTCCTCTTCGCCCACCGTACAGAAAATGAAGTCGGTGTCCTGTTCGGGCACAAACTTCAGCTTCGTCTGGGTACCGTTCAGGAATCCCTTTCCTCCCAGTCCACCCGAGCCGATGGCAATCTCACTCTGGTGGACGTTGTAGCCGGCGCCTGCAAGGTCTTCGTCGAGTCCGAGCAGCACATTGATACGCACTCGCTGGTGAGGCTCCAGCACATCGTTGAGTACGTAGTCGGCGCTATAGAAGAAACCGATGGAGCCGATGGCGAACAAAGCGATGTAGAGATAACCTATGAAGCGCGAATAGAGTGCGGCGTAGAGCAGATAGAGAATCAGCACTACGCTCATCAGTATCTGAACGATGGTGATGTCGAAGGGAATGACATAGACTGAGAACAGCAATACGCACACTGTCGTGAGCACCGTGGAGAGCAAAATCACCTGCGTCTGTTTCTTGTTGCCACAATATACATATACCATTCCCGACGTGAACATCTGCACGAGAAGCAAGACGACAAACTTTCCCACCGACGTGCAACCGTCCCACATCATCACTTGCTCGTACTTGATGCCCACTACGAAGTAGACGACCATCGCAACGGCGGTGAACAGAATGCTGCCGGGCATGCCCTCACGATAGAACATGAGGAAGAAGGAGAGGTAGACCAGTGCTGAACCGGTCTCTCGCTGTCCGATGATGAAGAGCATAGGCAGCAAGACGATGCCCGCAGCCATCGCGAAGTGCTTCTTGTTGTGGATGTCGAACCCATAGGTACTCATGAACTTGGCTACGGCAAGGGCTGTGGCAAACTTGGCAAACTCGGCCGGCTGCAGACGCAGTGGGCCTAAGACCAGCCAGGAGCGCGATCCTTTGATTTCGTGTGGGTTGAATATTGTGACAAACAGAAGCAGCAGCAGGGCAGCATAGATGACGTAGGCGAAAGTGTCAAAGACACGGTCGTCGGTCATCAGGATGATGAAGCCCAACACGATGGATGTGGCAATCCAGATGATCTGCATACCCGAACGAGTAGACAGACTGAAGATGTCGGTATCGCCATAGGTATAGCTGGCTCCGCACACGCTGATCCATCCGAAGATGAGCAGCATGAGGTAGATGGCTATCGTCCACCAGTCGAGTGATGCCCAAACACTGTTACTTTGTCTTTCGTTGGCTCTTGCCATGGCTTTCTTTCTTTTTTGTTGGGGGTGATATGGGGTGTATGGGGGTGAATGGGGGCCAGCAGCTCACGCTGCTTATCTTATCGGCTGCTGGCTCCATAAGCGATGCGGCGGTGCTGCAGGGCGTTGGCTTCGGCTTCGGCCGACTTGGAGAGATGGCCCGTGAGATATTGCTCAAAGAGAATCTTTCCGATAGGCACAGCGAAGTCGGCACCGAATCCACCGTTCTCTACATATACGGCGATGGCAATCTTCGGTTCGTCCATTGGCGCAAATCCCATGAATACCGAGTGGTCGTGGCCGCGGTTCTGGGCGGTACCTGTCTTTCCGCAGGCCTCGAAGGGCAGATTGCGCAGCGCCTTACACGTTCCTTTGAGTGCCGACGACCGCATGCCCTCCACCACTGTTCTGTAGGCCCATGGTGCCGCACGGGTGTAGTGACGTTTGCGATATTCGGGATCAAGACTCTTTCCCTGAATGCTCTTCACTACGTGAGGTGTATAATAGTAGCCGCGGTTGGCGATGGTAGCGCCAAGGTTGGCTATCTGCAGCGGCGTGAGGTTGACCTCGCCCTGTCCGATGGCGATGGAAATGATGGTCAGTCCGTTCCACGAACCCTTGTAGGCATTGTCGTAGAACTCAGCGTTAGGAATAAGACCGCGCTTCTCGCCCGGCAGGTCGATGCCCAGCTTGTAGCCGAATCCCATGCTCACCATGTAGTCGCGCCAAGTGTTCATGGCCTGCTGCACATCTTTATACTTGCGGCGGTTGGACATCATGTAGTATAGTCCCCAGCAGAAGTAGCCGTTGCACGACGTGGAGATGGCCTCCACAAGGTTGAGTGGTGACGCATGACCGTGGCAGCCCACGTGGAGTCCGCGGTAGTAGAAACCGTGGTGGCACGGAAAGAGCGTGCTCGGCGTGATGATGCCCTCAGTGAGATAGGTCAGGGCCTGTGTGGTCTTGAAGGTTGAGCCGGGAGGATACTGACCCATGATGGCACGGTTGAGCAGCGGCTTCCACGAGTCATGAGAGAGCATGCGGTGGTTGCGGCCACGCATTCGGCCCACCATCATTCGCGGGTCGTAGCTAGGCGACGACACCATGCACAGCACTTCGCCTGTCGATGGCTCGATGGCGACGATGGCTCCGATTTTACCCTCGAGCATACGTTCGCCGAGCGCCTGTAGTTTCAGGTCGATGCCGAGCGTGAGGTCGCGTCCCGGCACGGGCTTGCGGTCGTATTTACCGTTCTGATAGCGTCCCTGAATGCGGCCGTGGGCGTCGCGCAGCAATATCTGCACGCCTTTCTCGCCGCGCAGGTCTTTCTCGTAGTAGCGCTCTACACCCAGCTTGCCGATATAGTCGCCGGGCTGATAGTAGCTGTCCTTCTCGATATCAGCCTCCGATACCTCACCCACATCGCCCAGCACGTGGGCGGCGTAGGGATACTGGTATTGGCGGATGCTGCGCTTCTGGACGTAGAATCCCGGAAAACGGAACATCTTCTCGCGGAACACGCTGTATTCGCGGTCGGAGAGCTGGCTCATGAAAAGCTGTTGGGTGAAGCGCGAATAGCCGGGATTCTTGTTGCGGTCCTTGATTTCGGCCATTCGCTGTATGAAGAATTCCTTGGTGATGCCGATGGCATTGCAGAATTCAGTAGTGTCGAGACGTCCTTTCTCCTCGTTCATCACCACCATGATGTCGTACGACGGCTGGTTGTAGACCATGAGCTCGCCGTTGCGGTCGGTGATGGTGCCGCGGGAGGGGAATTCTATTTTCTTCAGGAAAGCATTGGAGTCGGCATTCTTCTTATAGTCGTCGCTGGCCAGCTGGAGGGAGAAAAGCCGGATGATATACACGACGACGATTGTGATGGCGATGCCGCCGATGACCAGGCGCCGGTTTTCCAGATTGAAATCTTTCATAGGCATTTACTTGCTCCTGAAATTCTCAACGACAAGCACGAAGATGAACGTCAGCAACGTGCTGCCCACCACACTGCAAATCCAGTAGAGCGGGTTGAAGAAGCTGAAGTCCTCGATGGTGAAGAACGTCAGACAATACACGAAGACGCATATTGCCGCGTACCAAAGAAATTTCCCCGGCCCCATCTGCCTGAGCGAAGGCTCGAAGTCGTCGGGCGTATCGCGGTTGGTGAAGGGCAGGAGAATGTAGGGTTGCAGAAAGCCGAGCAGCGTCATCGACGCAGCAGCCATGCCGGGGGTGTTGGAGAAAATGTCGACGGCAAGTCCCATGGCGAAGCACCATAGCAGGATGCCCCAGCGCGGATAGTTGCGGCGGAAGATGAGCGCCACATACATATATAATAAAGGTGTGGCGAACCCGAAGAGGTGGATATGGTTCAAAACCAAAACCTGCACCAAAAGCAGAGTTACAAAAAGAGCGATGCCTTTGAGCAAATCTATGTTCATGCTATCCCTTTATTACGATTGTTTGTTATTGTGCGTTTTGTTGAAGCTTTAGCGAGTCTTGTGATGCCCGCAGCACATTGATGCTCTCGCTGATGGAGCTGTTGTCGATGACGCATACGTCGCGCAGGTTGCCGAAGTCGGTCGAGAGTTTTATCATCAAGCGGTAGGCGAGACCGTCGGGCGAGTTGTACACATGTTGAATCTTTCCCACCATGATGCCCGGGGGGAAGACCGATGAATAACCACTTGTCACCACGTTCTCGTAGAGCCGGAAGTGGGCATGGCGGGGCACGTCCTCAAGCAAGGCCCACGAAGGGTCGCCGCCATACCAGCGCAGGTAGCCGAAGTAGCCTCTGTTGAGAATCATGCAACTGATGCTCGACTGCGTGTTGAGTTCGGGAATCACCACGGAGTAGTGGCTGCCCACCATGTACACGATGCCCACAACGCCCATTCCGCAGGCCACGCCCATGTCTTTGCGCACGCCGTCGGCATAGCCTTTGTCGATGGTGATGAAGTTGTCGGCCCGGTCGAGGCTGTTGTGCACCACCTTGGCAGGGATGAGCCGGTAGCCTTGCAGCTTGGCCAGCTCACCGCCTCTCGTGGCGGTGCTGTCGCCCTTCAGTCCGGCAATGGAATCGCTCAGCATTCTCACCTGCTGTTCCAACTGCAGGTTGCGTTGGTTGAGTTGCTCGTTCACCTTGGTCAGCGCGAAGAAACTTTCCACCTGGGAGTCCCAGGAGTAGACTTTCCCCGCCATGGCATTGGCCGAGGAGAACCACACGCTTCCCTGATAGCTGTTGTATTGGAACAGCAGGATGAAGCTGACGATTTCCAAGAATATGAATAAGAACCAGTGGTTATATTTAGCAAGAAATTCTAATAGATTTCTCATATACCCCGGTTACTATCTCATCAGGAAGGAGAAGCGGTCTACGTTCTTCAGCGCCACGCCGGCACCCTTGGCCACACTGTGGAGCGGGTCTTCGGCGATGTGGAAAGGAATGTTGATCTTGTCCTGCAGACGCTTGTCGAGTCCACGCAGCAGAGCGCCGCCACCCGTGAGGTAGATGCCGTTCTTCACGATGTCGGCATAGAGCTCGGGCGGTGTGTTCTCCAGGGCGGAGAGCACGGCGTTCTCAATCTTAGCCACGGTCTTGTCGAGGCAGTGGGCAATCTCCTGATAGCACACCGGCACCTCCATAGGCAGGGCGGTGATGCGGTTGGGGCCGTGGACCACGTAGTCCTCGGGAGCCTCGTCGCCAAGGTCGGTCAGGGCTGAGCCCACATGAATCTTGATGCGCTCAGCCATACGCTCAGAAACCTTCACGTTGTGCTGGCGGCTCATGTATTCCTGGATGTCGGCCGTGAGGTCGTCGCCTGCGATACGGATGGAGTTGTTGCTCACGATACCGCCCAGCGAGATGACAGCGATCTCGGTAGAGCCACCGCCGATGTCGACAATCATGTTGCCCTCGGGGGCTTCAACGTCGATACCGATACCGATGGCTGCTGCCATAGGCTCGAAGATGAGGTAGACGTCGCGTCCGTCGGCATGCTCGGCTGAGTCGCGCACGGCACGCAGCTCCACCTCGGTGGAACCAGAGGGCACACCGATCACCATTCGCAGTGAGGGAGAGAAGAAGCGGCTTCCCGTGTGTACCATTTTGATGAGTCCGCGCATCATCTGCTCGCAGGCGGTGAAGTCGGCGATGACGCCGTCGCGCAGCGGGCGGATGGTCTTGATGTTGTCGTGCGTTTTCTCATACATCATCTTGGCTTTCTCGCCCACGGCAATCATCTTGTCGGTGCGGCGGTCAAGGGCCACCACCGAAGGCTCGTCAACCACGATCTTGTCGTCGCTGATGATGATGGTGTTGGCGGTGCCAAGGTCCATTGCTATTTCTTGAACGAATGAAAATAATCCCATTTCTTTTCTTCACTTGCAGTCGGGCGCATATTTACTTTTTCTGCCCCGACCGAAAAACATTTAAAATTGATCTTTTAATTCATAACAGCCTATCAGCGCCGTAAGGCCACAGCCTCGGCGCTTATTTGGCAAACCAGTTGTGTATGGCGGTGTCGTAGTGGCTGCTCACGCCGAAAGCGCGCTCGGCCAGCAGTTTGCGGTCTTCGATTTCTGTCTGGGCACCCTTCTTGTTGAGGATTTCCAGCAGCACGGGATATTCGCTCTTGCTGGGCACGATGACCACGTCCTTAAAGTTCTTGGCTCCTGCGCGGATGAGCGAGATGCCGCCAATATCTATCTTCTCAATGATTTCCTCATCGCTAGCTCCGCTGGCCACTGTCTGCTCGAAGGGATAGAGGTCAACGATCACCAGGTCAATGGCCGGAATGTCATATTCTTTCATCTGTTCTTGGTCGCCCTTGTTGTCGCGGCGGGCCAGGATGCCTCCGAAGATCTTCGGATGCAGAGTCTTTACGCGACCACCCAAAATAGATGGATAGGTCGTAACGTCTTCCACCTTCTCACAGTCGTAGCCCAGAGATTCTATAAACTTCTGCGTACCACCTGTGCTGAGCAATTTGACACCTTGTTCGGTAAGTTTGGCGAGAATGTCTTCCAAACCATCTTTATGATAGACCGAGATAAGAGCGGTCTTCATTTTTCTCGTTTCAGCCATATATATATGTTTGGTGCTAAAAATATTCGGTTGCAAAGTTAGTAAATTCAATCGAAAGAATGTCACTTATTAATGAAAAAAAAGAAAATAAGAATGTTTTCTTGAGGTATGACATCCCAACGCCGTGAATATGAGCCGAAAAAACTTGGTCTATTTCAGCCGGATGATGTCGCTCCAGCGCGTTGTAGGGTTGGGACTCTTGAAGTCGTGCTTGATGACATCCGAGAAATTCTTCCCGCCCGGATATTGCTGTGCGGCCATGATGACGGTCTCGGCGCCGTTGATGCGGTTGATGCGGTCGATGGCGCGGTTGAGCTGTGCCATCTTCGCCCTCTGCTCCGGACAGTCGTCGAACATGTTGAGCTGCAAGGGTCGGCGCGGCGTGATGCCCATGACGATGACTCCCGCGCGCTTGTAATGGTAGCCGATGCGGAAGAGGTGGCCCAGGCACTTCTCGGCGGCCTTCACGATGACCATGGTGGAGTCGGTGGGCGTGGAAAGGCTGACGTCGGTCATGTTCCAATATTGCGGCAGGTCGTCGCGGAAGTGGTTGGTGTCGATGAACACTCCGACCACTGAGGCCAGCGTGCCCTGTCGGCGCAGCTTCTCGGCGCAGTGGGCAGCGAAGTTGGCAATGTGGGTGGAGAGCAGTCGCTTGTCGGTGATCATCCCGTCGAACGAACGGCTCACGCACATGTTGCGCCGCCACGTCACCTGCTCGTCGGGCACGCAGTCCTCGCCGTTGAGCTCACGCCACGTGCGCTCGATGACGATGTTGCGGAAAGTCACGCGCAGCCAGTCACGGTTGTGCCGGGCAAAGTCCCATGCCGTTTTCACCTGCATGGCTTCCAGTCGCTTGCAGTAGCGGCGCCCTATGCCCCACACCTCATCGATGGGGTAGAGCTGCAGAGCCTTCTGCCGCTTCTCCTCGTTGTCGATGATGCACACGTGGTGATAGCCCTTGTAGTGCTTGGCGTAGTGGCTGGCCATCTTGGCCAGGGTCTTTGTGGGCGCAATACCGATGCTCACGGGCATTCCCACGTCGCGCTGTATGCGGTCGTGGAGCTCGTGTCCCCAGGCCAGGAGCTGTTCGTTGGTGAACCCGTCGAGGATGCAGAAGGCCTCGTCGATGCTGTAGCGGAAGCAGGCGGGCGCCATCTGGCGGATGAGGCTCATCACGCGGCCCGTGAGCTCGCCGTAGAGCTCGTAGTTGCTCGAGAAGACGGCAATCTTCACGCCGGGAAAGAGCGTAGCCAACTGGAAATAGGGCGTGCCGGCCTTGATGCCGAGCCGCTTGGCCTCGGCGCTGCGGGCCACGACGCAACCGTCGTTGTTGCTCAGCACAACAACGGGCTTGCCTTCGAGGTCGGGACGGAACACACGCTCACAACTCACGTAGCAGTTGTCGCAATCGCAGATGGCATAGTATTTCATTCAGCGTTTCCACTTCTTGATGGTCCACACCACAACTCCCCACACCTTGAAGTCGTCGAGGCTGTCGATGCGTATGGGCTTGTAGTTCTTGTTGGCAGGGCGCAGTTCGATATAGCCTTCTGCACGGTGGGTGAGGTCGAGATATTTGATGGTGAACTCTTCGTTGACAAATGCCACGATGATGTCGCCGTCGGAGGGCTCCACCGAACGGTCGATCACGGCTATGTCGCCGTCGTTGATGCCGGCGTCGATCATCGAGTCGCCCGACACCACGCCGTAGAACGTGGCTTCCGGATTCTTGATGATGTCGCGGTTGAAGTCTATCGTGTCGTGCATGTAGTCTTCGGCAGGACTGGGAAATCCGGCCTTGATCGACGGCGAGAGCTGCAGCGCTAACTTGCTGGAGAAGTCTCCTTTTATGATTTTCATTTTCGTCACACTGCAAAGATACAATTTTTTTGAGATACAAAGGGGCCGTAGTAAACAAAAAAGGCCTGCCTGGGGGCCTTTTCTAAATATTCTTATGAGTAGGATAGGATTATCAGTTCACTTTCCATTCCGTGATGGTGCGTTCCTTTGAGCTGAAGTTGATGCCGACCTTGACAATCCGTCTTTGTAATATCTGTATGTATATCAAAACGATCCTCATTGCGCTCAAGCTGAATGCGGAGTTGGACATGCAAGTCTTCTATCGTACCCAATTTTGCCGATGCCAATGAGATATGCACCACAGGATATTACCCCCATTCTTTCTCCAATTTCTCGATGGCAAGTCCCTGGAACAAATCTTTACGGCCGGAGAAATAGGCATCAAACGTGCTCATGAGCAAAGACTTTCCAAAACGGCGAGGACGGGAGAGAAAAACAAACTTCATGTCATTCGCTAAATCATAGACATATTGCGTCTTGTCCACATAGAGGCAGTTTCTACTGCGAATCTCACTGAATGTTTGTATTCCTATCGGATAGCGTACCATAGCGAATTTTTTGGGACAAGTGAAAAAATCCGTGGATAATTTTATAGGAAAATACTTCATTTCCAGCTCAAGGCTATCGCCTGCAGTCGGCGGGTGGAGGAACTGGTTGGTAAGTCCGCTCCGCTCCCTCACCACCAGTTCCTCCCCCTACCGAC
>Ga0256406_1004473_pt1 | contig 15968 bp, 10 predicted proteins | sample RumenRJG_03DNA_FD_185986 | JGI IMG/M metagenome (GOLD analysis project Ga0256406, IMG submission 185986) | Bovine rumen microbial communities from Lethbridge, Alberta, Canada - RJG_03 | ecosystem: Host-associated > Mammals > Digestive system > Stomach > Rumen | place: Canada: Alberta | collected... | reverse complement strand
TTGCTTTTCTCAACGCTGTAAGCAAATGACCAATTTTTGTTATTTTTTGATTATCTGTCAAAGCCTCAGGCAATTTCGTTAGAAGCAAGTTATTTATGTCTGGACGACTCATGCTTACATGTTGTTCCAACGACTTGATGATAAGGTCCTTGTAGTAATCGTCATCAAAGCCCTTTTTGCGAGTATATTCCGCCTTCTGACCTGTAGCCCTGGCTACACTCTTGGCAAAAAAGAGTGCATTCTTCCTACCCTCCACCAACTGGCGTTTTCTCAGGTATGCTATCTCGTTATCACTCAACTGACGATGCATCTGCAATCTGCTAAGCATCTCTATATCAAGCAGATTCAGCGTCTTGTCTCTTGTCAGTAGCATGGCATAGTCCAAGTCCATCACCTTTCCTACGATGGTCACCTTCACCCTATCATCGCTAAAATCATAATCGGGCATGGGGAACAGCCTATCGCGCTGCTTGTTAAACATACGTCTAATGCCACTGCCTATAGTATCAACCAATCCTAATTCTACCATAGCATTAGCTAGCATCTTATTCCTGTACTGCTCTTCAGGTGCATTGTTCTCAAGCACACTCCTGATACTGTTGGGAATAAAGTTACCCACGTTACTGAATATAAGTCTGTCTTCCTCCTCCACTACGTTTATCATTCCATGTAATCCATAATCCTGATGAGCGATGGCATTATTCAGCGCTTCACGTATGATGAAAGGGTCATACGTGTCAAGTTCGTCAGGTACAAGCGATAGCAACGTCGGATTCATATAGCGGTATTTGAAGTTGCGGATCTTTTTGTGAACAGCCTCAGCTGCCAGAACGAACGGACAAGTCTCAATTGCGAAATCACGCTCGTTTCCCGTCGAGTCCTTGTATATCCACCTTATTCTTGCTACTGCTGGAGAAATCAGATACTCACTCTCTGAACGCCCTAACAGCAGGATAGCTGTATTTGTTATCTTGCCCCTCAGCGTAATCTTAGCCTTGTTAAGGAACGTTACGTCATCCCACAACATCATCTCTTTCGACAATTCGTCATTCTCATGCTTCTTGCCATATAGTTCACGAGCCTTCTCAATGGCCTTTGGATCGAGGTCCTCCATCGTGGCATCCTCAATGATTTCTGCACTCCAGTCCTTCTGTGAATTGTATATCCGACGGACAAAATCAGGAAAGTCTTTGAGCTTGGTTAGATTACTTCCCACGCGAACGTATGCAGCTCCTTTAAAGTTCACCGGTTCGCCCACGGCAGCATGAATCTCAAAAATAACGATATGCTTGCCTTCATAGTCAAACTCCTCTATTTCAAACGGCACCATTGGCGAACAGTTCCTTCTCAACCACAGTTCGTAGTCCTGATTACCATATTTAGCTGTAGGCATCTGCAGATTAGTACCTACCACCTTCCATGTTGCATCCTCCACTCCCAGCACCAGATAACCATGCGACTTGTATTTCAGACAGGCCGAATTCGACAAACCAGAGATATAGTTCCCAACGCCATCGTATGTGATGCTGCAACGTGACTCACCTATATTGGTTTTAAATTCCAACCATTCCGTCTCGCCAGCATTCTTCCGATATTGAGCCAATACCAAAAGTTCTTCTAACAATTTATACTGTTCTTCAATTTTTCTCATATATTCTTATAACGTTAAGTTTCTATTATCTATTACTTACCAAAATCTAAGCAAGTGGTTCACAATATGTTTTGTTGACAACTCTATCTCTCATCAATTTCATATCAGTAAAATTTCGACTGATATTTTGTATTATATCTAGATAATTGTCCGTGCCATTTTCCTTTATATAGTAGTATGGTTTGATCGAAATACAATTCTTATGCTCAAAAAGTGTATTAAGCAGAGTCCTGTCTGAGTTGCCACAAGAATGTCCCATAATGCATACTTGGAATGGTGCTGATTCAATGAACGACAAAACATTCCGGTAGTTATCAGATTCTTGATACTTTATTGACTTTATATTACGCAGGCACTCATTCTCATTAGAGTCAAGAAGTTTCTTGAAATTGTCATCCAATTCGTCCCCATAACCAAAAATCATACTTTCTGGTTTTTCTAATAATCCATGAATATGATTGACAAACGACACCATATTGTTCGAATACATATCTGCTGTATTGGTGTAATTGAAATTCAGCAGCATTATGACATCTGGAAGCATAAACAATCGGGGATATTCCATATTATATACATTATGCTCCAGATTGAATTTGTAAGATTTTACTCCCTCTATAAGGGTTTCGTCTTTATATCTATTAGCCTTTTCCTGCAATACATTTTCGTTTTGTGTTAACCACCACTTCTGGATATGCTCATATGTGTTGGTTTGTTCTGCAATAGAAATATCCGACATTTTAATAGGAGAATAAATCTTTTCCCAAATTTCTCTTTTGACGCTTATCCCCTGTTGGCACCTCATTAAGTATTCCGTCAAACGCGATTGCAAATATTGCAATTGAAGGTTTAGTTCATGCAAATTGTCTTTTTCAGATTCTTCTATTGCATACTTCTTAAGTAAATAGTAATATTCATTTTCTATGTCCACCCAACCTTTTGTTTCGATGCTTTTATAGATATTTTCAAAGAATGGTGACATAGTTGTTTTAAAAGACTCCTTATTTTTTATTAGATAGTCAACAATGTCTTTCCCCTTTGCATGATTCAAGTTGAACCCATTTGTATGTGCGTTGACATTCCACACTTGATGTCGTAAGTCTTGGAAAGAGCATAGAATGTCACTTGAGATATCTGACAAATTGCCAACAAATCCATAAACCCTTAAGTCACAATACCAATTAATGAAATCTTCATATCTGGTTTTGAGACCATGAGCCAAGTCAAATCCATTTCCTATGAGAACTATCCTATTCATCTTCCTTTTTTATAATAAATGAAAATCTATTTCATACTATTGATTTCATCCAACATATTTTGATAATCCGTCACCTCGTGGTAGCGCACTTTGTCTGTAGAGATTTCATTGAAAAGTTTCTTGGCACATTCTATCTTTGCTTTTTCTGCACCTTTTAAATCCATAGAAAGTAAACTGCCCTTTGTTTCTGCCACAAAGAAAATATGCTTCACACCCATGCCATCGTGGAATGCTATAGCCCAGTCTGGAGCATAATGGCCAACAGGGGTTGGAATCTTCAATGTACGTGGCAGTTTTGCGTATACACATACCTCGTCTGCAGCATCAAGATCTTCAGCAAATTGTCGTTCTCCACGACTGTCAGTAAAGACATAATCAAGGATATGTTTTTTCGCAGAGTATGCTTTATCTACAGATTGACGGTTCTTCCCTTCTGTAAAGATACTGGAGTCGTAGTATTCATTCATTCGATTGTATGAAATGTGTTCGACAATCATCGTAGCCTTCTGGTCTTTAATCAGACGAATAACATTGCGGATGAATTCCTCTGGGTTGTTTTTGAACAGATAGAGCCTTGCTTTGTTGATACCTTTGAGGATACGAACCACCGTGCGACGGGTTAATGTTGCTCCACGAGCAATTTCGCCTACTAAATCGTAAGGCACATCGCTTGTCGAAACTTCTCTCATTGCTTGTGTACGGGTATGATGCTCGCCTGTGAAATCGAGGTCATTTGTTCCTTGTTCGCCCGTTGTCACCACGTATTTCAATTCGGTAACTCGCAGATTTTTGTTGATGGATGCTACTGCTTTTTGTATCAGTTCCTCACTGTCGTAATGAACCGTATAGACATAGCGATGGTTGATTTCTTCCCACAAACGTTTGAACTCCTCCTTGCTGGCATTGTCATTCAGATGGTCATTCACGGCTTCTGCCGACTCATTTGCATTCTCAATCATGTCGTCAAGGGCTGACGGATCGAAGATACCCTGTACCAATTTATGTACCTGCTCACTGATGGGAGCCAGTTTCTTGCCCATCGGAGCAAGGCTGTCTGTGCGCAGGTCTTCATGATAAGACTGCTGGATATTTCCCTTGTCATCCACATAGTCATTCTCAAAAAGATAGTTGACAATGGCTGTTGCCTCCATCGTAGAGATTTCATGAACTTCCTCACCGACCTTGAACTTACGTCCTTCGAAGTAAGCCACTGTCGCCTGTGTAGGACGTTCACGCAAGGCTTCACGGGTCTCTTTCTGGAGAGCATCGACAAACGTGCTGTAGCTTTCGTTGGCGATGACAGTCAGGGCATTGATGTCGTGTACGGCTTCACCCAGACGTTCTGCATCCATGCGAACACCTTGCTGGTCAACACAAATACGCAGTCCACGGCCTACTTCCTGACGCTTGGCTGTCGCGCTGCTGGTATGGCGAAGCGTACATATTTGGAACACATTGGGGTTGTCCCATCCTTCACGCAGGGCAGAGTGAGAAAAGATGAAACGTGTCGGCTCGTCGAAGCTCAACAGCCGCTCTTTGTTTTTCAGAATCAAGTCGTATGCCGAAATATCCGAAGAGAAGTCTTCCCCTCTCTTCACAACACTGTCGATGGCATGTCCCTTCTTGTCGATAGAGAAATAACCATTGTGTACCTGGTCTGCCGTGAAGCGTTTCAGGTAACGCTGATAATCATCCTCAAAAAGTGAAAGGTTTTCATTGAGGAAACGAGTGTATTCTTCTTCAAAGACTTTCCAAAGAAAACCTTTTACGACTTCGCCCTGTTCATCATAGCCCTTATAGTTAGCGACTTCGTCGATAAAGAAGAGTGAGAGCGTCTTGATGCCCTGTTTAAAGAGTGAGGCTTCTTTCTCAAAGTGTGAACGAATGGTTTCTCTAATCTGAATACGCTGTATCTGCTGTTCCGACACATCGCCCATCACTTCACCCTTGCGCAGCACATCACCGTTCATGAAATAGACAGTGTTTGTCAGCGGATTGATGTCGGTGATGACAAAATCCTTGTAGGCTGGTAGCCCGGATGTATCATAGAGCGAATCGTTTTGTCCGAACTTGCAAATCTGCCTACGGGTGCTGGCGGCACCCTTGACTTCTATCTCCAACTTAACCTCTGGTGCCTTGTTTTTAGATAGAATGATGCTGTCGAAGTAAATATAACTCTGATTGCCCAACAGGTTTTGCAGGGTGATACCTTTCACTTGAATCTTTTTCACCAACCGCTGACGGTAAGCATCAAAAGCGTCTAATGCATAGACGCAGTTGTGCGATGTCTTGTGTGTGGCTGAGTAGTTCAGCACGAACAGCGGCTTGAAGTTCTTCAGCGCACGTTGTGTGGCTGCACCTTCCATTTTCTGCGGCTCGTCCATGATGATGATTGGGCGGTTAGCGGCAATCACGTCGATAGGACGGCGACTCTGGAAATCGTCACGCTTGGAATAGATGATGCGGCTTTCCTTATTGGCGGCACCTTCCTTGAAGGAGGTGTTGAAGGCTTGCACGTTGATAATCATCACATTGATACTGGCATCACTGCTGAATGAGTCTATCTGTGTCAGGTTACCACTATTATAGATGAAGTAGCGGGCTTTCTTGCTGTACTGCTCCATGAAGTGGTCTTCCAACATCGTGAAACTCTTATACACTCCCTCACGGATGGCAATACTTGGCACCACAACGATGAACTTACTCCAGCCATAGCGTTTGTTCAACTCGAACATCGTCTTGATATAGACGTAAGTCTTACCCGTACCCGTTTCCATCTCGATGTCAAGTGAGCAAGCCCCCAATCCGTCAGGAAGACTCAGCTTCGCTGACTTCGGTATGTTGCCGATGGCTTGTTGCTGCTGGATGTTGGCAAGCAATTGATGACCTTGCAACTCCACATCTTTGTTGCGCCATCCCACGTATTCCTCTTCAAACGTGATCTGTCCTTTACGTTTGCCGAGGTCACGACGGTACTGCGCATTGGTCTTTGACGGTTGTCCGGCAAACGCGTTCACCGTCTGCTCCACGGCATCCGTTTGGTATTGTTGTATTTTGAATTTAAACTTCATGCTTTATTCCCTTCCTTCAATGATTCGGTTTTCTTTTCGTCAGCTTCTGCCTTAGCAATCAAATCCGCTTTCTTTTCTGGATCTTGCTCGACTTCAGCCAACTTTCGATAACATAAAACACGGTTGTTGTAGGCTTTCAAATAATCGGGCTTCAAGGTTATCGCTATATTGTAATCATTCATAGCCCCTATATCATCCCCCATATTAAATTTCAAATTACCACGGTTATTATACGCCGTAGCATTTTCGGGACTCAATGATAACGCCATGTTATAGTCTGCTAAAGCACCAGTTTTATCACCCATATTAAGTTTCAAATTACCCCGATTGATATATGCACCTGAATAATTAGGCTTTAGGGATATCGCCATGTTGTAATCATGTAAAGCTCCTTCTTGGTCATTCAAGTTGGATTTTAAAGCCCCTCGATTAAAAAAAGCAATAGCATAATTTGGATTTAGAGATATTGCCATATTATAGTCTGTCATTGCTTCCACATAGTTACCCCTATTTGCTTTCAAATTACCACGATTGCAATATGCTTCCGAGTAATCAGATTTTAAAGTAATAGCCTTGTTGTAGTCAGCTAAAGCCCCCATTTCATCACCTAAATCAGACTTTAACTGACCACGGTTATTATATGCTATTGCGTTATCAGGGTCTAATGAAACAGCTTTGTCGTAGTCTCCCAGAGCATCTGTTGGGTCTCCTATTTTGGAGCTCACGAGACCACGGTTGATATATGCATCTATATAATCTGGTTTCAAAGATATAGCCTTGTCATAATCTGCAAAAGCATCTGCTGGGTCACCCATATTGTACTTCAGAACGCCCCGATTGTTATACGCCAGTACATTTTCGGGATTCAAAGATATTGCCTTGTTGTAGTCAGCTAAAGCCCCCACTTCATCACCTAAATCAGATTTTAGAACACCACGATTGTAATATGCTACTGCATAATTTGGGTTAAGCAATATTGCCTTATTGTAGTCCGCTAAAGCTTCTGATTGATTACCCATAGTTGTTTTCAATAGCCCACGGTTACTATATGCTGATGCATTATCGGGGTTCAGAGATATAGCCTTATCGTAATCAGACAATGCTCCCACTTGGTCACCCATATTAGATTTCAAAATTCCACGATTATTATAGGCTTCAAAAAGATCTGGATTCTGCTCAATTGCTTGATTGTATAATTCAATTGCTTTTGACGAGTCCTTTTCATTCACAGCCTCAGCAAATAACTGACTTGCTTTAGCTTCTTTTGCAGCCTTTTCTGCTGCAATTGCATCCTTATTTATTCTTTCCTCAACTGCAGTTACATGCTTTTTAAGTCCCTCTATATCCACGACAGCTTGCTTTGCTTGTACAGCCTGTGTTGTCGCTTCCTGGGCTTGCTTTTCTGCAGAATTTGCTTGTTGCTTAACATCTTCAAGCATTTTCTCCATACTTTTCTCATTCCTATAGTTCAAAATCAAAGGAATAGCAATGCCAATAACAGCCATCATGATTCCCATAATAGTCAACCAATGAGACAAGACTTCATTGATGTTTGCTTCCTTAGTCCTTACATCCTCACGATACAACTCAACTTCTTTCTCCATTTTCTCTAGTTGCTTTTGCATTGCAGCGTTCTCTGCTTGTAACTGCCTGATGGATTCTTCCTGATTGGCGGGAACTTGGGTAGATGTTTTTTGGGGCAGTCTTTGTATTGAGACAATTTGAGGCTGCTGTCCGAAAATACTCAGGCAGATCAACAACATCAAAACAACTAATGTACATCTCTGTTTCATATCTATAATAATTTAGTTTCTTATACTATTCTTTCTTTCAAATGAATCCCACAAGAAATTCACCAAAGTTACACTACTGCCTATTGCTAATTTTGCGTGTCGTTCTTGCAATCCCTTATACGACGCACTTTTACCATGTCCGCTTCCATACGCATTTCGTATGATAGCTATCTGTGAGGCAATACCTCTTAAACTACCAAGAATAGCTTTTATTGCGTTTGCCTCCTTTGCAGTATCAGGGATATGTTTTGGAGTTATCTCCAATAATTTCATAGTTTCATCTACCAGATTGTTCAGTTTCCAATCCTTATTAGGAGTAATACCATTCAGTTCAAGTATAGTCTCACAACAACTCTCTATCAATTCTTTAGCTTTTCCTATGGCTTCAGTCGGATTGTTTGATTGATTTTCAAGCATAATGCTCATTTGTTTATTGATATATTCACTTGAAAAAGCTTCCTTGACCGATTGTGTAGCAAACGTTGAAAAAAAATTTGATTCTAAACGATTAGCAATCACTTTACATTTTCTATAATACTCTCCATAATCAACACCTGTCCCCCAAGTATTTAGTGGGGTAATTCTTGTATCACGTTCCTTCTTGAAGTCACGATATAAATTTTCATAATATCTTAACAAGTCTAATAAAAGTTTATTAGCATTCTCTTCAGATGACTCAGAGATAAATTTCACTAGTGATTTCCCTTTTGATAGACCATATTTACTACACACTGCCACCCCAACACTTTCCATCGTGAAAGCATCAAAATCAGCAGTAGTAAAGTCCAAAACCTGTCCACCTCGATTAAACAGTTTTAGGAACAATCCTTTTTCAATGTTATCCATGTCAAGATGTATTATATGATTCTTCTTACTGTATCTTTACTATACTCTTCCCAAATCTGCTCGAAGTTGTCGGCAACTTGGTCATTGGCGAGACTGCTGTCGCGCATCACGAAGTAATATGGATGCTGACGGGCTATTTCCGTGATGGTCGTTTCATTGACTTCTTCGTCGAAGCAAGCCATCAGATAACCGTCACTAACACTCCAGACTGCCTTTCCAGCAATGCTACGCTTTTCTATCTTGGCTGACAGTTCAATGCCCAATTCTATCATTGTCTGGAAAAGAAGGTCTTCGCCATCGTTTCCAAGACGGTCAGGCTTGATGTTATCGTCAAAGAGCTTCTGCTCATCAAACTCTGCAGGTGTATAGTAAACATCCTGCATGTTCGACGAGTCGAGTTTCAGTACGCGGAAACCTGTATCAAGGTCTTGTGTGGTCAGCGGACTTTCCTCCTTTATCTTTTTTCCAGCACGACGTATGCGCTCCTTGCCGATTTCACAGATATTCTTATAGCCTGCTTTATATGCCTCGCTATCTTTCATGGAAGGCTCTGGTAACTGAACCATTATAAATCTACGTCTTCCACTATCTTCTGCATTAAGCATCATTACAGCATGAGCAGTTGTGGCTGAGCCTGAGAAGAAATCAAGAACGATGTCATCACCTTGGACATTAGAAGCAATAATTGAATCTTTAACAGCTTCAGGCGCTTTTGGAAAATCAAACAGTTTTACAGGTCCAAAAATATTCGTAAGGGTTCTTGTCCCATTATCGCGAGCAGAGTAATCAGGCTTGTCCCACCATGTTCGAGGTAATGAACCTTCATCATTTAGATATTTTTTCCTATACAATTCATATCTTCCATTTTGTTTCTTAACCAATATATCATCGATTATCGACTTGGTCCTGTCTATGCCATATTTCCAAACTTTTTCGATTCCATCTCCAGACTTTGGTAATAAAACTATTTCGTTAGCTGAAATCACTTCATCTATACAATATTCTTTGTTGCGGTCATCCCAATGCATGTCAGGAACCTTCAACTTGTTGCTCTGAGTATTCAGAACAATCGGGTAATATTGTTTTGGCCTATCCATTCTATCCGAGTCAGTTCCATTTTTTCGGAAATTCTCCCACTCGTAGAAACCAGTATTATCCTTTTCTTTGTATCTTGAAACTTGTTCGTCCGAGTGTTTCATTCGACCAAGAGTTGCAGAATCTGACTTTGAGTAAAATAATGCATATTCATGATTAATAGAAAAGCCTTTAACAGTAGAACGACCAGATGGGTTGTTTTTAATTACTACAGTTGCTAAATGATTCTCAGATCCGAACACTTCATTCATTATCATTGTAACTGTTTCTATTTCGCAATCGTCAATTGTTAATACAATAATACCATCTTGAGCCAGTAAATCCTTCGAAACTTTGAGCCGTGGGTAAATCATATTAAGCCAGTCAGTATGGAAACGACCATTTGCATCTGAATTAACAAACAAAAGGTTGCCAATTTCATCCGTTTCCCCGCTATTTGTCATATAATCTTCATAGCTGGAAATGAAATTGTTTTTGTAAATTAGGTTTCTACCAGTATTGTATGGTGGGTCGATGTATATCATCTTCACTTTGCCCAGATAGTTCTCACGGAGCAGCTTCAACACCTGTAGATTATCACCCTCGATATAGAGGTTCTGCGTATTGTCAAAGTCCACACTCTCCTCACGGCAAGGACGCAAGGTGTCTGTAGTGGGCGCATTTGCCAATCGGATTGCATTGCGCTTATCAGGCCAAGTGAACTGATAACGTTCCTCTGCACCCTCCACAATGTCTTTCGACAGTTCCTGCCTGAGTTGGTCAAAGTCAATTGCCACTTCCGGCTTCCCCTCATCGTTCAGCCGTTCCGTCAGGCAGTTGGGAAACAATTCCCCAATCCGCTTGATATTCTCATCCACAATGTTCGTGGTCTGCATGTTTAATTTATCCATGTTATTTGTTTTCTATTTTATCTGCTATATTATTCAAACTGTCTTTGATTTCGTTAAGAGTATATGAATCCATGTCAGAGACAACCCCAGCTATTGACTCAATAGGACTTGGAATTTGGAATGTTCCTATGATATTGAAATCTCTGATAGTGAATCTTTCTTTGATGGGATATTTGTTATTGTATTTGCCATTAATATTTATAGCTTTATCATCGTATTCTTTGAGCCAATTGTTTATCTCATCTTTAGTCCGTTTTTCTTTCCAAGGAAGTTTAATGTTATATTCCATGATTGAAGGGCTTATATAGAAATATCTTTTAGATCCTCCTTTTAAGACAAAACTACTATCTTTTAAATCGACATAAACCTTTTTGACGAAATCATATAGGTTATTCTCTATTGGTAAGCCACTAACATGTACCTTAATATCGTATGCGGTTTCTTTTCCAACATTTTCAACACATAGATAATACCCATGCATGTGCTTGATTATGGAAAAATCTATTCGTGCTCTATTATCTTCTATTCTTTGTTTACGCTCTTTATGCAACAAGTAGAAGCTAACCCCCAGGGACATGAAAGCAATAGTAGCCATGACAATATTAGATATTGCACTAACAGCCTCCCAATTTACACAACATATTATCATGCTCATTTTAGTTTCTCCTTTAACTTTATTATCTGCTGATGCAATTCGAACTTTTTACGAGTCTGCTTCTCTGTACGGCACTGCTTTTCTAATGATTCTATCTGGCGAAGCAACTTTTCTCGTTGTTCACGATGAATAATCTGTTCTTCGATGCTTTCTTCTGCCTGAGCATCCAAGCCACCGATGGTTGCAACGATGTTATTCCAGGCATCATCAAGCGACAATCCTTGAAGCGTGATGACTGCTTCATCTGTTGCCATCCATGCAGACTGCTGTAGTCGGGTGTGGAAAATGCAGAACAGCGTTTGTTCCTCAAATTGCAAGGCAAAGATTAGTTTCTGCGGTATCAGTTTCTGAAGCATAAGGATATTCTTAGGGTCATAATCCTTTCGTTTCAATGCCACTTGCAACACATAGAATCCTTCTATTTCTTTCCCTTTCGTTAGAGCTGGAACTGTTGCTGATGATACCCTTGCCACCAATGCCATGCGGCTGATGTCCGCATCGAAACGGTCACGCTCAGCCGCTTTGAGATTGAACTTCTCAAAGACAGCTTTCTTGAAGAGAGGCTTGTTAATGGCACATTGCGGCGGAAGGTTATACATCACAGATGATAATTTTTTTCTATTTTAACGAGACAATATTACATCTTCTCGACGGAAAATAACTTCATGTCCTAATGCTATCACATGCACAAAACCTGGCTCAACACTAAGAACAGGAAGTATTGCACCCAATAGTCCGTCAGTCTCTCTTTCACGGATTATCTTGACCTTATCACGAGGATTAATTGGTAAATTTACGTTCTTTTTGTCTTCAGAAGTTAATGTTAATTCTTTCATAATGAGTTTATTTTATTACGAGGAAACAAATTAGTTCAAAGTCATCAAGCCCTGTGATGCGCTCTTCAAAGAGTTCGCCCACAAAGCCATCGAGAAAACTGTCTATATCTGACTCTTCCTTCTTTGTGACAATAGACTCTATCGCCTTGCCCAGAAGTTCTGAGTATTTGCCCATACGCAGACCGTCGCGGGTCTCTTTGTTGAAGGCACTGCATAACTTGACATCTGGCTTGGTTATGGGCTTGCAAAGCAAGCGCATCTTGTCGAGCAGGTCTTTCGGGTGCAGATGGTCAACAAGCACATCGCCATCGTCCTTGATATAGACCATGTAGAACGGATGCAACTGGTTCTTGTGGTCGATGTTCACGCCAGCAGTGCGGTTCTTCAGGACGAATACTGTTCCGGCTGGTGCCTGGTCTGTGGCTGATACAACAGCATGAAGTCCGAAAGGAGTATGCTCTACGTCATGGTTGCTGTTGATGTATTCCAGCAAGTCAAGACGGAACTCATTCAGTCCCAAGTCCATGATGCTGACACCTGTATTCATTTCCTCCAAATCAACAACATCTTCTTTCAGTCTCTCCAACTGCTGCTTGCGGTACTCCAAATCGTCTTTCTCTTCAGGCGAAAGAAGGTTGTCATCACCCGTTGCCGTCATCACTGTCACCTTCATACGTGACTCCACACGTCCTTTTAAGTTTATGTACTCGTCGAGAGTCATATCTGGCCAGTAGTTGACCAACTGAATCTGTGCATTCTTCGATCCGATACGGTCTATACGTCCGAAACGCTGAATAATACGCACAGGGTTCCAGTGAATGTCGTAGTTCAGCAAATAGTCACAATCTTGCAAGTTCTGACCTTCACTGATACAATCAGTGGCTATCAGCACATCTATTTCATCTTTCAGATGTGGATAGACGGCTGCACGTTCCTTGGATATTGGCGAGAAGAGGGTCAGCACTTTGTTGAAGTCAAGTTTCTCCTTCAATTTGAGTGTGCTTCGGGCTTCCACGTCACCTGTCACCAAGGCTACATTCAGGCCATACTCTTTTTTGATTGAGTCTGCTAGACAGTCATATAGGTACTGTGCTGTATCTGAGAATGCTGTAAATACAATGACTTTCTTATTATCTCCATTGATCGGATGGGCGAACTTATCCTTCAGGTCAGTGATAAGCTGTTGCAGTTTACTGTCATGCTCAGGCGTGATGCTCTGGAGCATCAGCAACAAGAGGCGAATGATTTCAAGGTCATCCTTGATTTCCTTCTGCCACGATATATAGTCCATATCCTCCAAGAGGATGCGGTTTTTCTTCTTACCAATGGTGAAGTCCTGCTCGTCCTCGTCGCCATCTACACTCTCGTAATCATCAACGGAAACACGTCTTTCGCCATTCTGGAAACGGGCGATGGCATCAAGTGTCTCCTGCATATAGTCACGGATGCGGGTCAGGGTCAGACGGAATGAGTTGACCGATGACTCCAGACGTTTCAGCAACTGTATGTTCATCAGTCGCTGAATACCCTGTTCGCGCTCTTCGATACTCAGACGATGACCAGTAGTGCTTTCCTCTTCCTTATACTTCCAGAGCTGGCTGGGAAGAATAAAGGCAGATGGCGCATAGATAGCCAGATGCAACATCTGCAACTGCTCGAATATCTCGTTGTAGTTGATGGCTGTGTCAAGGTCTGTAAGATGCGGACTTCGAGAAATAGGCTTCAACCGTTCTGGGAACGTGCCAATGTCAGCGGTATCGTAATACTGCTGTATGTGCTTACGGCTTCGGGCAATGGTAACGGCATCCAGTAGTCGGAAAAAATCAAAGTCGAGCATCCTCAGAAGTCGTTCTGTGGTACGCTCTTCTGGTGGGAGGTTTGCCCAAATGTTATAAGAGCCTTGTGCCTGACGGAAGATGTCATCAATGCCTCGGTTTGTGGGCAGTAACTTGTCAAAGGCTTCCGATTCTCCTTCGTATGCCAACTGCAACTGGTTCTTCAAGTCGTTGAAGCGATTGTTGACAGGCGTTGCAGAAAGCATCAGCACCTTAGTTTTTACACCTGAACGGATAACCTTATTCATCAAACGCAAATAGCGATTCTCACGGGGATTTTCACCATTCTCGTCGGTACTTACCTTACCACCATTCCGAAAGTTATGGCTCTCATCAATAACCACAAGGTCATAGTTGCCCCAGTTTACGCGTTCCAAATCAAGGTCATTGCTTCGTCCATAGTCGCGCGAGAGGTCGGTGTGGTAGAGTATATCGTAATTCAAACGGTCTTTTGCCAACGGATTGTTGACGTAGTTCTGCCGATAGGTATTCCAGTTTTCAAAGAGTTTCTTGGGGCAGAGCACTAAGACTGTTCGATTACGACTCTCGAAATACTTTATGACAGACAGGGCGGTGAAGGTCTTTCCCAACCCCACACTGTCTGCAAGGATGCAACCATTGTACTTCTCCAGTTTGTTGATGACTGCTAAGGCTGCATCACGCTGGAAGTTATAGAGTTTGTCCCAAATGGCAGAGTTCTTGAAGCCAGTTGCCTCTTTTGGCAGCTCATCTTCGCTGATGTCTTCCAAAAACTCATTGAATATGTTGTAGAGTGCCACGAAGTAAAGAAACTCTGGGGCATTCTCCTTATAGGCATTGCTAATGCTATCAATGACCTCTTCCGTAACCACCTGTAGGCGTCCACTGTCATTCCATATCTGGTTGAAGAGGTCGATGTAAGCTTTTGAGAAAGGAGCTTCGGCCTTCTGAATCATCGTATAGGCGGCATTGCCTTTCTCACAACCGAGGTCAACTGTGGTAAATCCATTGATGGGTGAATAGCTGATGTCATCAAGGTTGATAAAGCCCATCATTTGCTCGTTGGTCTTATTCGATTTGAAGCAAGCCTTCTGGCGAATCCACTCCGCACATTCACGGGCAATAGCTTTCTGGGTAAGTTCATTTCGAAGTTTCACCTCAAACTCTGAACCATAAACTGTGCGCTCACGGTTGAGACGAGGAATATAAAACTCCCGTTGTTGCTTGGGCGTTTTTTCTGTAGTAAATGTTGGCGATGTGAAGATAAATCGTAACTCCTTAACGTCTTTCAATACTTCTTTGAGTTCTTGAAAGGCGTATATAGAGAAACAGGAGGCCGCTATAGATAGTCGACTTCCATACCTTAACTGTTCCTTCAAGTCATCTTGAAGCGTGCATCTGATATTGTCTATTAACTTCATTAAAACGAGCTAATTTTCTAATCGTATTATTCCAAAGGTCTCACCAATTCATTTACGTTGACATCAAGAACCTTAGCTATGAGCAAAAGGGTTTCTAGATTTGGCTGCGTCGTATTTGTAACCCACTTGGAAATAGTGGCAGGATCTTTGCCGACTTGCTCAGCCAACCACTTATTACTCTTCTGTTTATCTACCAGAACTACTTTAATTCTGTTTAATCGTCTACTTTCCATTCTTCTTATAGTTATATTCTGTTCGCAAAGGTAGTAAATAGTCCGCAAAATCAATGAAAAATGTACCTTATTTTTCAATAATTTCACCTTTTTGATTGCGATTTCATCAATTTTGACTTGTTCGTACACCTTTCAATACGCGAAACATATGCTTTCGAGACTTTCAAATCCCCCAAAGCAAAATGTTGGTTCTACTTGCCCTTCTCATTAGAACCAATTTTGAAATGTGAGGGCAAAAATGGCTGGTTTTTGATGCGTTTTTCTTCTTGGAGCTTGTTGCTCTCTAATTTTGCATTCGATTTCGTGGCGGTGCCTCAGATTACAGGATTGTCGGACGCGACACTTCATTAAATCTGAAATGCAAAAGGATCCGTGCATAAGACACCGAGCGAATGAGAGATAACAAAC
>Ga0256406_1004472_pt1 | contig 15968 bp, 15 predicted proteins | sample RumenRJG_03DNA_FD_185986 | JGI IMG/M metagenome (GOLD analysis project Ga0256406, IMG submission 185986) | Bovine rumen microbial communities from Lethbridge, Alberta, Canada - RJG_03 | ecosystem: Host-associated > Mammals > Digestive system > Stomach > Rumen | place: Canada: Alberta | collected... | reverse complement strand
GCTCACTGCTGAGCTGGGTACAGGGTACGACCTGATAGAGGGGCTGGAGCTGGGGCCAGCGCTCACGGTCCTGCTCGTGTTTCTTGACGATGCTGCGCTGAGGGTCACCGTCGAGCGTGACGAGACGGCAGTGGTGTTTGAGAACAAGCTGGTCGGCGAGCAGTACACTGATGGTAGTCTTGCCGCATCCGCCTTTTTGGTTAGCGGCTACGATAATCTTGTTGCGCTTCTTCGGGGTGGTCTTCCCGATGTTGAAAAATGGTATGTTCATAAGGTTGGTTATAGGTAACTCGTGTCATGGAGTTTTGGTCACCGCTGTTATGTCCGCCTCGTGGCGGCATAAGATAGTTCCGTGTGACGGTAAAAGACGCGCTCCTTTTCTTCAGGCCGGTATTCCAGGGGAGCTTGGCCCTGCAATGGTTAGTAAACCTTGCGTTGTGATTTTCTGGTGCAAAGATAGTGACTATTCCGCATAGTGGCAACAATAGCCTACTGTAAACTGCTGATATATCGCCAAATTTGATGAAAAAAGTCGATTTTCCTCAAAAAAGGCACGACTTGTGGAATCGGTTTGGGTAATAGCAATGTCTCAAAGCTGGAAAAGTGGCTTTGCATTTCTGCTTAGACGTTCTATCTTATTATCGTTTTTAAAAAGATCGATTATAAAAACACGATGGAAGGGCAAAAAAACATTTGAAAATTTTGTCTTTTGATTAAAACTTTCTACTTTTGTTGGTAAACCAATACGAATTTCCTTGCGTACTGTGAGGTCAGATCAGGCGGTGAAAGGCCCTTCCACCTATCCTTGTTCTGAAACAAATATTCTTCAAATACATATAAAATGGAGAATTATGATAATATGGTTCAACAATTTGATAAGTTAAATAGCAAGTGCTTTTTTGAACCACGAATTACAAACAAATGGAATACCGGCGATCATCTATTGGTTGTTGGAATTAATCATTGGTGTGTCCATTATGATGATTGCGAATTTTATCAAGACTGCATTAAGAATCACAATTGTCACAAATATGAAGAGACTTGTCCATTCAGATTCAGCGAAGTCGATGGAAAGGAATATTCTTTAAGGTTTTCTACCTATGAAGCGTTTGACTGTTATTATGACATACTTCACCAACTCGAAACAGACTCAGATTTAGAAAATCGTGTCGGGCTCGGTGCTTATGGGTGCTTGAAAGAGTTTATGCTTTACATGGAAGGTGAGTATGACGATGCAAGTGCGGCAAAACAAAAAGAGTTTTGGGATGGAATCGCCTTTTATAATTATATTCAGCATTTTACGAGTAAGCCGCTAACATCAACTTCTGAAGGTGTAGCTAAAGAATTGAGGTTACGAGAAGAAGAAGACTTCGACGCTTTCTGCAGTGTACTGAAAGTACTGAAGCCAAAATTCGTTGTGGTGTTTCATAGAGATATAGCCCAACTGCTTGAAGTTCATCAGTCTAAGTTTGATAAGCAAAAGATATTCTTTCATAAAGTCGGACGTCTGTGCATGCCAACACGTAGCTACACTCTGTTCTACTGTGATCCCTATGCTGCTCATCAAAAAACTACAGAGGAGAATATTTTGGAATGCATGACCCACTCTCGGAATGGCATCATACAATTATACGAAAGACTGAAAAGGGATCGAAAATTAGACAAGAATCCTCAAGTCGCAATAGAGGAATTGTGCAATTATATATCCAATGGCAGTTCTGCCAACAGAAAACGTTTCACGAAGTTCCTTGATTATTGTGTAACAAATGGCTATTTTTTGCATGACAAAGATGGTTTTCTGGTTGTCACAACTAATGGCCCAATGGATTATACTCAGTTCTTGAGGATTATAAAACTATTGTGTAAGGATTTCGGCTTATACGTACCAGAGAAGAAGAAGAAAGGCAACATTGATATATGGGACTTTGTAATTAAGGCTTTTAAAAAAGAAAAAAAGCCTTTTGATCGGCAATTCATTCGGCAATCCCTCCAACAAAATCCTAATATGAATGATAAAGCGATGTTGATTCTAAAAAAATCCGGCATACTTTATTGATTCAATATTCCATTTCTGGGATTCTCTCTAACTTTGCCGCATCATTCAGAACATCAGAAGGAATGGATCTTCGGATGAAGCCCTGATGATAGATTAATTATGAGTTCAATAATAAAAACTCAAGGGACGGTAGTCAAATTCGAGAATGGAGCTTATACCGTCAAAGTAGACGACAAGGTCGTTAGTATCCCTAGCGGAGTTATGCATCGATGCGTAGAGTTTCCATCTGACATGCTTGAGAATGGTCATTTGAAAATTTCGTGCCAGTTGGCTTTAGTCAGAAAGGACGACAGGACTTATTATCCTGATCACACCTTCTATCCTGTGGCAAAGAATTCCCAGCTTGGAATCCATAGATTGCCCTCTTTATTGTTTTCTGATCAGAAGCAATCATCCGCTCAACTGTCAGATGGCAGTTATCTTCTAATAGGTATACCTTCATATATAGAAGTGAAGAATGATGATACTTTTATGGCTGATCTTTCAGCCATGTTACCTCTAATGCCAAATGAAAAGAGGGAACAAGTCTTGTTGATATTGACATCTACTGATTCCGAAACAGAAAAAAAGAAAGCTATAATGAAAATTGTTGATTTCCCTGTTAAATTTACCGAATCATCACGTTTAGAGAAAAAAAGTTCTTTATTCTTTCCTGCTTCAAAGTCACAACTTGAAAAAGATCGGAATGCTCAGTTAAAAGAGGTGGCAGATTCAGTGATAGCTTTCTGCAACTCCAAGGAACAGCGTCCCTGTCATGTTATAGTAGGCATCTCTAATGAGACCAATAAACCAACAGGCTTACAGAATGAGATAGCTACCCGGTATCCTGGAATGTCGTTGGATAAATTTCAGAGTACAGTTCTTGTTCCTTTCTTTCTTTCATACACAGGCAACAATGCTTTACTGATGGCATCTCTTAACTTCGAATGGTATAAAATAAGTGAAAATCTTGTCTTAATTATCGATATTAATTATACTGGCGCACCAGTTGTTGTTAAAGGAGGTCGTCTTCCATACCGATATGGTACAAGCAAGAGTGTGGCTGAGATGTCAGAAATGGTTTCATACATAATGAATTTTTCGAAATAATATGTTTAATTTTAATCACGTTTTATTATGGATGCTATAGTAACCAAGATTGCCGGATTTGGAGTACCCGGACTAATGATTTTTGTTGCAATAAGTATGACAGGATTGTCAGGTGCTGCTGCCATTACTGCAGCCCTTGCTCTACTGGGGCCTGGAGGAATGATTGGTGGTATTATAACTTTATTAGCAAGTGGGGCTATTGCAACAGCAATTACAGAATATGGCTTTGACGCACTGTTCAAGGCTATTATTAAGAAGCTTTACAAGAAGGGCGAGTCAAAAGAAACTTTGAAACAAAAGATTCAGAAGGGACCTTGGTCAGCAAAATTAAAAGCCAAGGTTATCTCTGATTTAGAAAAAATGTAAAAATGATAATATTTCCCAAAATCGGTTTAAACCGATTTTGGGATAGTGAAAAGGTTACTTGTAATTCATAATAAACTATTAGAAATCGAGAAATGATAATTTTTAAAAATAGTCTTCTAATGTTTTGCTACTTCATGCATTTTTTATTAATTTTGCGAATGAGAAGAATCGCTAATGTTGAACATCACAAAAGTGACAACCGAGATTTCTAGAACGTAAAATTCAAATTGCATAATCCGTAAAAATATTTTATCTAAGTATGCCTAAGTACAATATAGATATTAATAAAGTGTATGATTTGCCTAAGGATATTAGAATCATACCTTTTAAGGATTTATATCTTGCAATCGCAGTTAACTTTGCGAATTGGATCGTATTGACTTCTTCAAGTCAAGTCGAAGTTCTTGACTATTTTTGCAAAGGACATTCTATACAAGATGCACTGAATAATCCCAAACTGTTAAGTAGTGACATAAATTACACGGTAATGCAAATTGAGGCAAGAAGATTTCAAAACAAAAAGGTACATAGCTCAACGAACAATGAAAGATGTTTGCACCTATACTTGACAAATAGCTGCAATCTCGCCTGCCCTCATTGTTATATGTTTTCTGGGAGGTCAAACTACAGAGAACTTACAACGGAAGAAGTTTGTAAGCTACTGTATGATTATAAGACGATAGCTAACGGAACAAAAGTTACTTTTTCTGGGGGGGAGCCAACTTCTCGCATAGACTTCATTCATATTATCCAATATGCACATAAGCTTGGGTTAAAGGTAAAAGTTTTAACAAATGGAGTTTTATTGCCAATAGATCAAATAGAAGAAGTTTGTAAGTTTATTGATTCTGTTCAAGTCAGTATTGATGGTTTTTCAGAAGAGAGCAATGCTGTAGTTAGAGGAAAAGGAAACTTTAAAAAAGCTCTTTTTTCTGTGGAGAAGTTTGTATCTCATAATATAGACACATCTGTGGCAATTACCCCACCTCTATCAGAACTGCGAAACCATGTGATAGATTATGCTAATTTTGCTCAGTATTTGGTATCAAAATATGAGAACTGTAGATTTGATGTCAAATTTGCCGAAGGGTTAATACATGGAAGGAACATAAAGCCTTCAGTATTATACAACAAGGAGTACCACGAGTTAATGTCTGAGCTTCAGGAATGTTTATATGGCTCTAACTACGAAGTAGAATCGTTCGCAGAGACTTTTTATGACAATATCATTGTTGACAATTGTATGTTTGGCATATTTGCTGTAGCATCCAATGGAGACGTATATTTCTGTGCTCAAATTGGCGATTTGGTGCCAATAGCAAACATTAGAACTACTTCTTTTGCAGAAATCTGCAATGAATCTTTCATCGCAGAGAAGGCTACTACCATCTCTAACTTAAAGCCATGTAATGAGTGTGAGTTGAAATATATTTGCGGCGGTGGTTGTAGAATAAAGGAGTTCCCTATGCTGACTCAGCGTTCAACATTTGCTGGCTTTAACCCAGATAATATTCCTCCGCGACAATGCAGTATGAATGTAAAAAATAAGTTTTATGACTTGATGATACGAAGCAATCGTTACTTGTTTAAGCCGATTGTTTAATCTGAGACATATAGAGAAAAGGGAATCTTCTCATACAAAAAGTGATTCCCAATGTATAACACTTTAATCACAGAAGTATGATCATAGAATTTGAAATTGCAAAGATTAACAAGAAAGCCATTAAGATGGGGCGTCTTAAGAGCGGGTGCTCATGTTGGAGTGACGCATGGTTTAATGGCTAGTAACAGTTCTGGGGAAGCCGTTTATGAGCTTCCTCAGAACTTTCTAAATAAAGTAAGATTTAATCATTTGAACATGAAGAAACTTTTTGAAGTACCATACAATTTTAGCTTGTCACTTATTCCTTTTTACAAGAAATATTCTTCTTGTATTAGTTACTTGTTTTTGCCGCCATATAAAGATGATTCTATAAACACTCGTACGGCCATAGAAACAAGGAAAAAAGGACGTTGCTATATGCCCACAACTCGCGCTGAGTATGAGAAACATATCCAAAAAATTCGGGAAGCAGGACTACATTGTGTGGTTCTTTGGCAACTCCCTACCGAAGTAATTACTAATAAAATTTTAGATTACTATAGAGGTCTTGGAGTCTCTGGATTTATCATTGGAAATGATCAAAATGCTAAAATAATAAAAGATTTTGATTCTAATTTGTTGGTTATAGCCAGCCTTGTTCAACGTATTCATAAAGGCGTAACCCAAAGAGATTTCTCCAACTATGACTACGTACTGCTGTATTATCCATTTAATCGTGCGTTGGACACATTAAAACAATTATCTTTCATGAAAGAAAAAATTATACTAATGCCCAATACTCTTTGCCATATTGCGTGTCCCTCCATGCACCATTGGTTCCCCACGAAAAGCAATTCCTTTGTAAAACGTAGAGATTGCTGGCTGTTTTCACATAAGGAAGATTATATTCAGAACTGCGGTTTTATTTCACCTGAACATCTATACTTGTTTGACGATTATGTTGCTGGCTACAAGCTTCAAGGAAGAGAATATTCAACTGAACTTGTGGAATATATTTGCCAAACATACTTTGAAAGAGAATCGCCTAATGAATTGTTACATGATCTATTAGGCGAAAGAATGTCAACGCAGTTACTCGATTTCATGAATGGCAAAGAATTAAATGAATATTATAATGTGAAGACAAACGACATTTTGGCTCATATATAAGGTCTTTGAAACAATGAATTGCTATTTTTTTGCACCACTAAGTTAAGTGATTTTTTGACATGGCCAAATTCTGAGCAACTTTTTGTTGCTCAGGACGTTATAAGATATTAGAGACTATTGTGGTGCGCATATTAGGATATAGACAAAATGGAAAAACCTAATTCTGAGCAATTATTTGAAAAGAATTATCTACGACGCTACTTAAGGTTAAGTGGCAGCAGGCCCATTATCATCTCATGTAAATACAAGCGTACATGGGAAAAGCATGTCACATTTTCCTGCGTCAGGCCCTACATAAAAGGCCAACATACATCTACTCTTTGCAATCATATCAATATTCTACGGAGCGAGGTCGAAAAGGTATACAATCTCTCTGATTTTATTTTCAACCGAACATATTATATCGTATGTAGAAGCAAACAATATGAGTATGATGAATCGCGTATGGGTATCGAACTTGCTCGTGATATCATTGCTAATCCTATCCTCAACGGAAATGAGTTTAGAATTATAGAGCCTTCCATACTTCAAGAATGTTTTCAATTTGATCCAAAAGTTTTTCATAGGAAATAATTACTATAAATACGAAATCCGATGCAGCCTGCTATAGTATATGCAATAAAATGAATTTTAGATTCGTAGTCTTTTAATTGTTATGCATACAATGCCCTTATCCATCATCATATATTCGCCATGAATATAGAAGAACTGCGTGAATACTGTATCTCTTTAGAGGCCGTCGAGGAGAAGTTCCCTTTTGCTAAGATGAAAGGAGGCGAGAGCGTGCTGGTGTTTTATGTCTGTAATCACATGTTTGCCTTGGTTGACCTTAATGAAGGAGACATCGTCAACGTGAAGTGCCAGCCGGAACGAATACTTGATTTGCGGGATCATTATGAATGGGTTGACAAAGCATCGCACATGAACAGCAAGTATTGGCTTGGCTTGCATATCAGCGGTGCGCCGGATGATATGGCAAAGGAACTTATCCAGAATTCTTATAACATTGTCAAGGAGAAGTACACTAAGAAAAGAAGATAAGTACCTTTGCCTGTTTTATGCTATAGCTGGCTGACGATCTCACGAACCCTTCTGACATAGTCCTTTGAGGTTGAGTAGCCGATGCGTCTCAAGAAGGCATAGTAGTTCTCGTTGTCGCGATGCTTGTACTGCACTTTGTTCTTGTAGGCGATGACGCTCTCTTCCCAATGGTCAAAGACGTAGTAGCCGTTCGAGTGTCGGAGACCGAAGAGGTTGTTGTTCTCATTGCACACACGGGAGCGGAAACGGCCGGTTTCAAGGATGGCCTGGGCAAGGACTATCTTCGGGTATTTGATGCCGTGCTTCTTCAGCGCGGCATAGAGGTTCTCTATCGTCAGCTCTGTAGGCTTTGCTTTCTCATTATTATATATAGGAGAGTCCTTACCGCTGATTTCCGCCAGTCGGTCATTGAAGGAGTCTACTTGCCTGTTGAGGGCTTGGATGAACGGCATGGGATCGACGCTGGTCCAACTTTTGTTTGCTGACAGCCGTTGTAGTTGGATGTGGAGATGCGGACCGGTGGAGCGGCCGGTGGAGCCGACAAGTCCGACGACAGCCCCTGCCGGTACTTCGCTGCCTTCCCTGGCATAGATTTCACTGAGGTGACCATAAAGGCATCGGAGGCTGCCGTGGTCTAGGATAACGTAGTTGCCGTAGCCGGTGTCGCCGTGGTGCACGACAGCTACCCTGCCCGGGAGCATGCTATAGACCAAACCGTTTCCGCATCGCAAATCTATACCGTCATGGAACCGCTGGCACTTGGTAAAGGGGTCTTGGCGGTAGCCGTAGTGTGAGGTGATTGTAATGTAATCCAATGGCATACAGATGTTTAGACGTTTTTCAAGAAGGCTCAAAAGAAGGCTGTCTGAGGCACTGAGGAAGGGTAAAACGAGCGGTTTCATAACTTTTTGGGTAGATTTTCCCAAACTTTTTTCGCCTTTTTCCAGCACTTTTCCCTGAGCGTTGTTGGAGGTTGGCGGTTTGTTTCCTAACTTTGCGGTCAGAAACGAAGGCAAAGGCAGTCGGAAGACGGACTTTTTCTTGGTCTCAGTCTCGACCTTAGACGTTGACTTTGTTTCGTGGAGTACGTCACGGACGTAAGGGTCCGTGGAAATGGATAACGTGTCGGCAGCCGGACCGACTTTCTCAACAGTGTAAAACTGTGCCGGTGATTCCAATACATTCATCGAGAACATAAGGACCACAGCGCACGTCAGTGTGTGTTTCATGGTAGTAGTGTGTTAAGTTTGATATGTTTTCACCACAAAATTAGTATAAACCAACTGAATAACCAAACCATCAACTATGAAAACAGAACCAGTACCATTCGACAAATTTGCCAAAATCGGCATCTATCCCAAGGATCTCATGCGCATGCCGAAGGACTTGCGCGACTCTATCTTGAGCGGTGAGCTCTCACCGCTCATGCGTCTCAACGTGCCCGTGGGCGACAACTCTGCGGTGTCCATCCCAATGAAAATCCAACTCGTTCACGACAGGGACGGAAAGCTGCAACTGCTTACGTATCAGATACATCGTGAGCTTGATAACAACTTGAAGTTGAATGACACAGAACTGGAGCGTGTGCGCAAGGGCGATGTCATACAGAAGGAGTTCAAGGAGGGTGACAACCGCAAGATGCGGTACGTACAGTTGGACAAGGAGACCAACGCGCTGATGTACCGTGATGTGGCGACTGTTAATTTTGAGGAAAAACTTCGGGAAGTGGACAGAATCAAGGACATCGGACTCGGAATTGGGCAAAAGGAGGCTCTCGCTTCGGGCAAGCCGGTGGAGCTTGAGGTCGGTGACCAGAAGGTAACCGTGGGCATTGACCTACGCGAGCCGGTGGGCTTCAAGGTCATGCAAGGTGACTTAGAAGAATGGAAAAAACAACAGGCCATCCGGTATGACGACGCGCACGAGGGCTATATGGGGTACGTGCAGACCGATGAGAACCGGTGGGAGTACAAGCAGGTGGTGGACAGGCTTCGCCACGAGGAGAGCATCCGGCTGACCGAGAGGGAAAAGGCAGACAGGAAAGAGGACAAGAAGAGAGGACTGTCTCTTTAGTCCTTAGTTCATAGCCTTAGCTTACTTCTTCGTTTCATACACCTACAAACCTATGAGATTTAATCTATTACCATGTCAAACAAACAAGAATGTACGTTCACCTCCTGTGCTCCATACCCTAAAGTACGTCAGTTGGCGCACGGACTGAAGGACGGTGACTACGCGAGTATCTGCAAGGCTGCGGATATGATGGCGGACGAAATAAGGGAGATGGCGGCAGGACGCAACTGTGTGCTGGTGCCTGTCCCGAACCATCATGGGAGGGCGGTATACACCAAGACGCTCGCCAACGAGATTTCCCGGAGGACGGGTATCCCGACATGGGACATCCTTTCCTGCCGACCGCACATGCCGCTGCACTATGCCAAGAAGAACGACCTCAAGCCGGAGGGCATATACCTGAAACTCAATCTGTACCGACAAGTGCCGGAGCAGTTCACGCCTATCGTTATAGACAATGTGCTGGACACCGGCTATACCGCAGGTGCCGCTATCAAGGCTGTAGGTCATCCTGATACGATGCTCGCCGTCCTCGGACACACGAAGAACCATCTGACAAACAAAAACTTTCAGTTTAACCTAATTCCTACTAACATGGAAAAGAAGATGCAAGAACAGCCTTCTGACAAGAAGCAATCTGCCGATTCCACGAAGCAGCAAGTAAAGAACAAGACCGACACACCGTTGGCAGTGTACCAGCGGCTCAAGAGCAAGCACCCCGACGCGCTGATTCTCATGCGAAACGGTGACTTCTACCGCTCACTGAATGAGGATGCTCAAAAACTGTCGGACACGCTGCGCATACCAATACAGAAACCGAAGTCCAAAAAGGACGGTGAGATCATTGCGGAGTTTCCGCATCATGCGCTCGACGTCTACCTGCCAAGGCTTATCCGGGCGGGCAATCGTGTGGCGATCGCTGACATGCAGGAGCCGAGCAAAAAGCAAACCACTAATCAAACCAAAAACCAAACTCAAACCGATACTATGGAAAAGAAAACAGAAAAGAAGAAAACCAAGACGAAGGAAGCCAAGATCGACAAGACGGAGACTGCCAAAGTCGACAAGACAGAGGTGAAGGCAGAGACCAAGAAGAACGACAAAGCCGTTGAACAGTCCGCTGACAACAAGGTTCACAAGCCGCGCGAGCCGCAGATGGTGACGGTCAACGGTGAGAAGGTGACCCACGGCCATGCCTTCCAAAGCAACCTGGACCCGAACAAGTGGTATTTTACAGCCCGTATCGACGGACAGCAGCTCCGTCCGCAGCTCATGAAGACGGAGGATGCCGTTGCCTATCAGAAGAGGGAGACAACGGTTGAAGGGCTCATGCAGACGTACTATCCCTCAAAGCTGGCCAAGAAGGTCACACCAGAGGAGTACAAGGCTGACAACAAGCTCTCTGACGGGCGCATCATCGACAAGATGGTGGTCTACAAGGAACATGACGAGCAGCGGCAGGACGTGGGCAAGTATAAGCTCTACACGCAGGTGGGCGAGCAGAAGATGTCTCGCACGATGTCAAAGGAGGATCTGAACGCTTACTTCGACCGTGTGACAACGCCTTCCAAGCTCGTGGAGAAGAACTTCGGGGAGCAGCTGCACCTTGCCTCCTTCTACAACCAGTTCAAGCTGGAGGAAGGTGTCAAGGAGGTGCGCATCGCCAAGAGTCAGCAAGGCGACTGGACGGTGTCGGCGAAGCTCGATGACGACAGGATGACCGGCAAGGCGGTGCTCTCGTGGCACGACAAGCAGGCGCTCTTCACGCACAAGACGGCTACCAAGGAGCAATTAGCGGCCCGCTATCTCAACACGGAAATCAAGGAGATGCAGTCGGAGAAGGTCAGTGCGAAGCAGGCGTTCAAGCGATAGATCTACTTCAACTTTTTGACGTTATTCTCTGTCTGTCAATGAATAATACAAATCATCTGAAGGTTTGGTAAGAGCTATTAGAAAACTCTATCATCAACCTTTAACCATAACTATTAATCATCAACCATTAACACATCACAACTATGCAGAACAATACAATCGAAGAACTCATTCAACTCAAACAGGACGGCAAGATAGGATGGTGCGAGCTCGCACTGCGCAGTGACCACGGCAAAGCCTATCTCCAGTGGTGCGACGATCACGGCATCGAGCCTGACGACAACAATGCTGAGCTCTACCTTGAGGAGACAGAGAGCCGTATCTATGACGGAGGCAACGAGTTCGCGGAGGAGTTTGCCGGAGCCGTCATCTAAGACGGTTTCATTGCCTCAGTGATACTGTGAAAGATACATATTTTCATTATGCCCTCAGCGCGAAGGCTGTGCCATCGCACTGAGGGGCTACTAACCTAACATAACCAATACTGACACTATGGAAAACAAGGATTCCAAGTCAAAGAAAGGACAAGACTACAAGAGCAGCGGCGACAAGGCCATAGACAGATTCTGCTCGCTCATGATCGACCGCATGAAGGCGATGAAGGCGTCGGACTGGCGGCAGGGATGGACGAACGGAAAGGGTACGATGCTCGGCATGCCGCAGAACCTCAGCGGACGCAACTACTCGGGCACGAACTCGTTCTTCCTACAGATGGACACGGCGATGAACGCCTACCGCACGCCGGTATACATGACCTTCATGCAGGCGCAGAAGGAGAATCTCCGCATCAAGAAGGGTGCGCAGTCGATGCCGGTCATCTACTGGGACCTCAATATCAAGGACGAGCGGGGCAAGCGGGTTGCCGAGTCGGACTACAGGCAGATGAGCCGCGGCGAGCAGTCAAAGTGCGAGGTCAGGCCGTTCCTCCGTGCTTTCTCCGTGTTCAACGTGGATCAGACCAACCTTGAGGAGGTGAACAAGGAAAAGTACGATGCCATCGTGGACCGTTTCAAAGGACCGCAGCTGCGTGACACCCAAGGTATGTACGAGAACCGTGCCCTCGACCGTATGTTCGAGCGGCAGGAGTGGATATGCCGTGTGCAGACCGACAGGATCGTGGACGGTGCATTCTACTCTCCAGCACGTGACATCGTCATTGTTCCGAAGAAGGAGCAGTTCAACATCGGCAAGAACGCGGAGGAGATTTTCAAGGACGGCATGGAGTACTATTCTTCGGCGCTCCATGAGATGACGCACTCAACGGGCACCCCCAACAGGCTGAACCGTGACAAGGGGGCGAAGTTCGGGGACGAGAAGTATGCCAAGGAGGAGCTGGTGGCGGAGCTCACGGCTGCCATGGTGGGCAATGCTCTGGGCTTTGACAAACGTATTCTCAACAACAACGCTGCCTACATGGACGGATGGATCAACGCACTGCGAGAGGAACCGAAGTTCATCGTCTCGGTCATGGCGGACGTGAACAAGGCTTCGAAGATGATCCTTGAGAAGATTGACGAGCAGAAGATTGCTCTTGGTGAGACGCCCATCCTTACTGAGAACCAGCGTAAGGTGGGACTTGACAAGGGTATTGAAGCTGCCAAGAAGGAGTGGCAGCAGCCGCATGACATCGCGCTCTCGGCGAAGTTCGACAGTGCGTCCATCTTCAAACGAATGGACGGGGGCTATGCGGTGCGTGCGACCTTCGAGGGGCAGGACCTCGGCATGAAGCCCATCAGCAAGATTACGGGTATCAGATATGAGATGATGCCCACGGGGGCGCTGAAGGATCAGATGCTGCACGACACGGTGGCGAGAAAGTTCGTCGGGGAAGTGCGTGAGATACGGGAACAGAAGCAGGAGAATAATGAAAATAAAGGCTTGAAATTGTGAGGATTAAGTCCATATATTAAACTTCATTTGTGGGCTTAATAACTATCAAATCTATAACAAAAATCAAACTACAAGCCTATGTCTTACGTATCTTTTCAGGAAATGAAGCCGAGGGTAGGCATCGACGATGTTGCTTTCTCGCTCGGCTACAAGCTCAACAGACAGGCGGGTGTGGGACGGTACATCGAACTTATCCTGCCCGACGGCAGGGGTGAGAAGCTCGACACCATCATCATCTCGCATCCGCAGGAGAAGGACCGGCAGCGGTACTTCCACCGTAATTCGGGCAAACGGGGCGACGTGGTGGATTTCATCGGTGAGAACCTCAGTCGCTTCAACAAATTCGGACGCAACCAGTGGGAGGTCATCGGCAAGGTGCTGGCGGACTTCGCCAACATGCCGGTCGTGGACAATCACGACCGGGGCTATGCCGGTGGGTTGGGGAGTCTGAACCCGGTGTTCAATCCAAAGCGTTACACGGCTCAGCCGCTGGCAAGGAACAGGGACTATGCCATGGGGATCTTTGAGGACAGGGGGATCAGCCGTGAGACGGTATCGCTCTTTGAGCGGCATATCGCCATCGTCACGGACCAGAAGAACAAGAACGGACTGCCGATGATAGGCTTCCCGTACCGTGAGCCGGACTTCAATGCGGACTTGGTCGGTTATGAGCTGCGGGGCGACCGTGGGTTCAAGGGCAAGGCGGCAGGGACGAACTCGACGACGGCGATGTGGACGGCTGGCATCCACTCGGCACTGAACAATCCGCAGATGGTCAGGCATGTCTATTTCTGTGAATCGGCTTACGATGCCATGTCGTTCTATCAGGCGAACCGGGCGAAGATGGACCTTCCACACTCGGCTTTCGTATCGGTGGGCGGCGCGCTGTCCAACGGGCAGGTGTCGGGACTGATGAAGCACTTCTGCATGGCCAAGGCGGTGGACTGTTTCGACAATGACCTGCCGGGGCGGATCTATGGCATGCGTATGGCGGCGCTGCTCGACGGGAAACGGCTCAGCGTCTTTCAGATGGGGGACAACCTCAGACTGGAGATGGACGGGAAGTCCTTCGACATGCCGGTGGGGAAAGCATCTGTTGAGGAACTGGGAAAGTTCATCAAGCTCTCTGACCGCATAGAGGTGATGAAACCGCCGGTGAACTACAAGGACTGGAACGATGTTGTACGCGGCATGCCTTTGGAAGCGCTGCAGCTCAAGACGAAGTTCCAACGGGACGAGAATCTCGCGAGGATAAGGACGGAGCTCAGGGAGCGCAACGAGTGCAAGAGCGGATTTAAGATGTAAATTACAGTATCTCTGTATATGGGAAAGTATGAACGAGGTCACGGTCCGTCACTTCCGGCACCGACTTTTCAAGTCCGTACCGTCAGTGATGTCCGTGGCCATAACAACCGGAGAACCATGAAAAGAAAATTCTTTTGTCTGTTGCTGGCCATGTCCTGTTCCGTCTGCGGCTTCGCACAGCAGACAGACCCGCTCCTGACAGGGGCGGTGACCACACAGACGGAAATGCTGAAGAAGCTCTTCAAGAAGCGTGAGAAGACGCAGGAGGCGATCATCGCAACGGAAGCCGGGGTCACGCTGGCCATGGAGCGGATGCACCATTTGGAGGATAAGATGTTGGGCTATCTGCAGAACGCGCAGGGTGCCATGCAGAATATCTATCAGATCAAGCGTGCCGCGGAACTCGTGAGTATGGAGATACCCCAAAATATGGCGTTGTTGCGTAAGTCGTTGCCGGGCAATCTCAAAGGGACTGCCATTGCCGTGATGGTCTCGGAAGAACTTGTTGATGCCTCGGCGCAGATGCTCTCGCTCTATCCGTTCATGAAGCAGCTGGTGACAAGCGGGTCGTACAACGTGACCAATGCGGACGGCAAGACGGAGAAGCACAAGGTCAACCTGCTGAACTCGGCGGAGCGGTACTATGTTGCCAATGAGATTGTCACGCGGCTGGAGAGCATCAACACGGACTTGTGGCTGCTGGCCTGGCAGATCCGGACGCTCTCGTGGAACGACCTGTGGTTCGGACTCGATCCGGACGGATGGGCGACGGTGATGTCGGGAAAGGCGGTCGTGGACGGGCTTATCATGGACTGGAAGTATCTTTAAGCTATCATCAGTAAACTATTAATTATCAACGTATTATTATCAACATTTTACCATTAACTATCAACTATTTACAATCAACTATGGAAAACAAGAAATCAATCCGTGGCGTTCAGATTACAGACGCTGTAAGAAAGGAGTTGGAGGACACGGGAAGAAGCCGTGTGCTGACGTTCAAGGACAGAAAGGGAAAACAATACATGGCACACATTGAGCTGCAAGACGGCAAACTGGTGGTAGTGCCGGAGGGCAAGTACCTGGAGCACCGCTGTCCGCACTGTGGAGGACGTATCAAGATTACCTCCAAGGGGTACTTCTGTGAGCATTACTTCGACAAAACTGATGCTTGCAAGTGGCACTGCAATGGTATCCTCAGCCACCGCTTTATCCAGCCGCATGAGATTGAGGCTTATCTTGACGGACATCCGACGGTGCTTGACGGCTGCTTTAATTCGCAGGGGCGTATCTTCTCGGCGGTGCTGATGGAAAGTGATGTCTATGGCATGTCGCTGTCCTCTGTTGTCGGCAAGTGTCCCGTCTGCGGTGAGGACGTGCTGGTCAGTCCGGTGGCGTTCAACTGCTCCTGCCATGAGAAGTTAGGCGAGCCGTACCATCTCACGCTATGGCGACATATCCGTGGGCATGAGGTGACGCTGGACGAACTTCATGAGCTGCTTACTGATGGTGTCACCAAGAAAG